>Ga0308010_1000288_pt1 | contig 37199 bp, 38 predicted proteins | sample Neamet129_FD_202368 | JGI IMG/M metagenome (GOLD analysis project Ga0308010, IMG submission 202368) | Marine microbial communities from water near the shore, Antarctic Ocean - #129 | ecosystem: Environmental > Aquatic > Marine > Unclassified | place: Southern Ocean | collected 2014-07-24 | reverse complement strand
TTTTACGTTAACTGCATTTAATCCTTTGTTTCCTTCTTGTAAGTCAAATTCAACTTGGTCACCTTCTCTGATTTCATCTACTAATCCAGAAATGTGTACGAAATGATCTTTATCAACTCCTTCTTCTGTAATAAATCCAAATCCTTTAGATTCATTGAAAAACTTTACTGTACCTTTACTCATCTTGTTATAATTTAATTTGTAATATTATTTTGCAAAATTAGAATATTTATATGATATAACAACTACAAAACGAAAAATATTTTACATTTATGTCTAATATCCTGTCTATTAGGCTTTTTAAACCCCATAAATTCTAACTTTTTTCTTTTTTAGACGAGAATTATTTAATTTTTCGGCTAAATCGGCTGCTAACGTGGCTGGTACTGCAACAAAGGCACAATCTTGTTTTAACTCTATATCTCCTAACTGGTCTTTTGTTAACTTGCCTTGTTTAATAAACAAGCCTGCAATATCTCCTTTCGAAATTTTATCTTTTCTTCCGCCAGAAATAAATAAGGTTTCCCAAAACACTGGCTTTCTTTCTGCTTGCTTAGAAATATTTTCTAAGTCTGCATGTTTAATAAAATCTGGTAAACGTTCTTCTTTCCATTTTAAAACATAGGCAGTTCCTTTAGCAGAAACCCTAGCTGTTCGGCCGTTTCTGTGTGTAAACTCCTCTACCTCTCTTGGCAATTCGTAATGAATAATATATTTCATTTCTGGCACATCAATTCCTCTTGCCGCTAAATCTGTAGCAATTAAAAGTTGATTGGTACCATTTCTAAACTTTATTAAAGAACGTTCTCTGTCTTTCTGCTCCATACCACCACTAAAACAACCATGTTTAATGTTTTTACTTTCTAAAAAAGCACTTACATTATTAATACTGTCTTTAAGATTACAGAAAATAATACCTTGTTTGTTTCCTAAGAAATTTAATAAATGCAATAAGGTGTTTAACTTATTCTTGGCTGGCGATAAAACAGTTCTAATTTCTAACTTAGAAGTTGTTGCTTTTAAATAGTTAACTGTATTAGGTTGGTCTAATCTTACAAAATCAGGAATTTCAACACCCTGTGTTGCAGAGGTTAATATTCTTTTATTTAAAGAAATTAATTGATTGATAACCCCTCTCATTTCATACTCAAAACCAACTTCTAAAGACTTATCAAACTCATCTAAAATTAATGTTTTAATATGATCTGTAGAAAAACGTTCATTTGCAAAGTGGTCTGAAATTCTTCCTGGAGTTCCTATTAAAATTGCAGGCACGTGCTTTAATTCTATTTTATCTTTAGACATTGGTCTACCTCCGTACACTGCGTTTACTTTATAACCAGAACCCATAGAACGAATTACTTGTTCTATTTGAATTGCTAATTCTCTTGAAGGTACTAAAATTAACGCTTGTATTTCTTTACTTTCTGGGTCTAAAAACTCTAATAAAGGCAAAGCAAAAGCAAGTGTTTTACCCGTTCCTGTTGGCGATAAAAGAATTGTATTGGTGTTTTTTTTAATTGTTGCAATAGCTTCCTCTTGCATAGGATTTAACTGAGTAATATTCAGTTTTTGTAATATTTCTTCTTGTCCTTTTATATGATTTGCCATCTATTAACGTATATCTTTAATTTAAACTAACGGGCAAAGATAGTTAGAGTTGACTGGTATTGACCATAATTACTAAAAATATTACTAATTTTGTATTCTTTAAAAAAAATATAGCAATGCTTCAACAAAAATTAAAAGATTACAATGTAATTCTTGCTTCTGGTTCTCCAAGAAGGCAGCAATTTTTCAAGGATTTAGATATCGATTTTTCTATTCAATTAAAAGAAATTGAAGAAACATATCCAGACCATTTAAAAGGGGCAGAAATTACCAACTATTTATCAGATTTAAAATCGAAAGCATTCCTTAATTTAAATGACAATGATTTACTAATTACATCAGACACTATTGTTTGGCTAGAAGACAAAGCATTAGGAAAACCGAAAGATGCAAAGCATGCTTATAATATGTTAAGAGCAATGTCTGGCAGAAAGCATGAAGTAATTACCTCTTTCTCGATAAAAACCAACACTTTTCAAAAAATTATTAGCGACATTACAATGGTTACATTTAAAGAACTTTCTGATGATGAGATTCATTATTATATTAACAATTACAAACCATTTGATAAAGCAGGTGCATACGGCATTCAAGAATGGATTGGATTTATTGGTATAGACAAAATAGAAGGAAGTTATTTTAATGTAGCTGGTTTGCCTGTTCATAAGCTTTACAAAGAGTTAATGGCTTTATAAAAACAATCTATTTAACAAGACAAAATATAATTTTTAGCACTTTGTTACATTATGTTAAAAAGTCTTGCGTCTATTAGCTCTTTTATTTTCTTTAGAATAAATAAAAGTTTATTTTTACCCAAAATTAAACAACACAATATTTTACAATATTATAATGAAAAAATACACGTACACAGAAAAAAAGGATACACGTTCAGGTTTTGGAGACGGTTTAACTGAGTTAGGAAGAACAAACCCAAATGTAGTTGCTTTATGTGCTGATTTAATTGGTTCTTTAAAAATGGATCAATTTATAGCAGAAAACCCAGAGCGATTTTTCCAGATTGGTATTGCAGAAGCAAACATGATTGGTATTGCAGCTGGTTTAACAATTGGTGGCAAAATTCCTTTTACAGGAACCTTCGCAAACTTTTCTACCGGAAGAGTTTATGATCAAATTCGTCAATCTGTTGCCTATTCAGGTAAAAATGTAAAAATTTGTGCTTCGCATGCAGGAGTTACTTTAGGTGAAGACGGTGCAACACACCAAATATTAGAAGATATTGGTTTAATGAAAATGTTACCAGGAATGACGGTAATAAATACATGTGATTACAACCAAACAAAAGCAGCAACCATTGCAATTGCAGATTTTGATGGACCTGTTTACTTGCGTTTTGGAAGACCAAAAGTGCCTGTATTTATGCCAACAGATAAACCTTTTGAGATTGGTAAAGGAATTCAGTTAACAGAAGGTACAGATGTAACTATTGTTGCAACTGGGCATTTAGTTTGGGAATCTTTGCAAGCTGCAGAGCAGTTAGAAGCAGAAGGTATTTCTGTAGAAGTAATTAATATTCACACAATTAAGCCTTTAGATGAAGAGATCATATTAAAATCTGTAGCAAAAACAGGTTGTATTGTTACTGCAGAAGAGCACAATAAATTAGGTGGCTTGGGTGAAAGTGTTTCTAGAACATTAGCGTTAAATACACCTACTCCTCAAGAGTTTGTTGCAACAAATGATACTTTTGGCGAATCTGGTACACCAGAACAATTAATGAAAAAATACGGTTTAGACGCTGCTGCTGTTGTAAAAGCTGTTAAAAAAGTAATTTCTAGAAAATAAAATTATTTTAATAATCCCTAACAATTAAATTTATAAATATGAAAAAAATTATTTTAATCATCTGTTTGGCATTTACTTTTAGCCAAAGTACCAGCGCGCAAATAGATTTTGGAGTAAAAGCAGGTTTAAATTATAATTCTGAATCTATTCAAGAAACTAGTGAAGATTTATTTGAAGGCGCAGAAAGCAAAACAGGATACCATGCAGGTATTTGGTTGCGTTTTAAACTACCTATAATTGGGTTCTATTTAAGACCAGAATTAATTTATACAAACTTAAGTAATGAACTTACGTATACACAAAACACGAGTAATCCAAAAAATACAGACTACAACTTTCAAAAAATAGACATTCCTGTATTAATAGGTAAAAAGTTTTTTGGAATAGGGAATATATATGCAGGACCTTCTTTTCAGTACATATTAAGTTCAGACTTTAGTCTTAATGACATTTCTAATGTAGACACAGATGGGTTTACCCTTGGTTTGCAATTTGGAGGTGGTATTGAGCTTGGAAATCTAGGTATTGATGTGCGTTGGGAAAGAGGATTAAATACAGTAGAGTCTACCTTCTTAAATATTTCAACAAATACAAATGTTACTTTTGATACAAGAGTAAATCAAATTATTATAGGGCTTTCTTATAAGCTATAAAATACTAACTACTGAATATAAAAAAGGCTCTTGATTTCTCAAGAGCCTTTTTTTATGTCAATTTTTTTCTAATTGATATTTGGATTCAAATAATCTGGTACACTAGGATTACTATTATCACTAAAATCGTTTGTTGGGTCACCATCACCATCTGCATCTTCTTGTATTGATGGTACACCATCATTATCATGATCAGTGTCTTCTACAGTGTCTAATAAGTCTATAAAGAACAACAAGTTTGTATTTACTAAAGTATTAGGATAATTACCAGTATTGCTTGAAGGATATGCCAAACCAGAAGGTATTATTAAAAATCCTTTACCAGAATTTAAATAGGTAATTGGTCCGTTAAAAACGCCACCATTTGGGCCTTTTTTTAATTCACCACCTAAAAATTTAGTAATTCCATGCTTCCATCCTTTTACAACAGCACTTAAGGTAAACCATACTCCTATTTCATTTACTTCAAAATTAGATGTTTGCAATTCAGAAGAAATAAAAGCACGCCCTTTGTATTTTACATACACAGAATCCATTACTGTAGGATTTCCTTTTACAGGAGATGGTTGCCCCTCTTCTATTGTATAAATATATAAAGTATGCTCAATATCATTATCTATAACCTGCATAGATTGTAATTTACTAGTATCATCAAACAAAGAAACTTGGCCAGGTACCAATGTTTTTATAGAATCTAAAGAAACATCATAATAATTATTTTTTAGAAACATTACAATAGAATCATTGTCTGTAATTGCTAACTCTTCGTAATTAATGTCTAGAAATGGGTTTGCAAAAGCATTATTATCTGTATCGCAAGAATACATTAAAGCAACTCCTATTAAAAGAAGTAAAAAAATATTTTTAATTTTATTCATTATAATCTTATAAATTTAAGGCTGCAATTTACCATTTTTATACCTTTGTAAAAAGACAAACATTATATTTTAACTTTTTTTATGAGAATTGATAAATATTTGTGGTGTATTCGCGTTTTTAAAACGAGAACAATAGCAACAACAGCCTGTAAAAAAGGCCAAGTTAAGATGGATGCTAAAAGTATAAAACCTTCAAAAGAAATTTTTGGTGGAGAAATAATTGTGGTTCGAAAAAACCAGATTAATTATCAAATAAAAGCATTAAGTTTACCAGAGAGCAGAGTTGGTGCTAAATTGGTAGACCAGTATAGAAAAGATGTTACACCAAAAGAAGAATTTGAAAAGACCGATCTTTTAAAATTTGCCAAAGACTATTACAGAAAAAAAGGAGTTGGTAGACCCACAAAAAAAGATAGAAGAGATATAGATGACTATCAAGAAGGTACATCAGAAGACATAACAGAAGATCTATGATTGCAGAAAACAATATTATTTTAGACAATACTCAGATAAATCAGAAAATTAAGAGGATTGCGTATCAAATTTACGAAAGCAATAGTTCTGAAAAAGAGGTAATTATAGCAGGTATTGTTGGTAATGGCTATACCTTCTCTAAGAAAATAGCAAAAGTTTTAGAAGAAATCTCTACAATTAATGTTACCCTTTGTGAAATGGTTATTAATAAAAAAAAGCCTCTAGAGCCAATAACAACCTCTATTGCTGTTGACGCCTATAAAAATAAACCACTGGTTTTAGTTGATGATGTTTTAAACTCTGGCACCACTTTAATATACGGAATTAAGCACTTCTTAGAGGTACCCTTAAAAAGGTTTAAGACTGCGGTTTTAGTAAACAGAAATCATAAAAAATACCCTGTAAAAGCGGATTTTAAAGGTATTTCATTGTCTACTTCTATTAAAGAACACGTGCAAGTAGCATTTACAGAGACAGAAGCAATTGCTTATTTAGTATAGTGCAACTCTTGCTTCTGCAATAATTTCTGCTATAGATTTATTATCTGTATTTACGGTTATACTAGCTTGTTCGTAGAAAAACCTTCTTTCAAAAAGGTGCTTTGCCACAAATTCTGTTATTTGATTATTTTCTAAAGCAGCCACTAAAGGTCTTTTACTTTTTTCAAGAATTAATCTAGCAACTAGTGTTTTTATACTTGCCTGTATATACACAGACTTTACTTCAGAATTTTGTATCAATTCCATATTATTACCATAACAAGGAGTACCGCCGCCTAAAGAAAGAATAAAACGCTCTTTAGAATTTAATATTTCAGTTAAATAAGTACTTTCTATCTTTCTAAAATAGATTTCTCCTTTTACTTTAAAAATGTCTGAAATAGAACTCTTTTCTTGTTCAGAAATATAGTTATCTAGGTCTATAAATTTCATATCCAGCTTTTTAGAAATTTCTCTACCAATGGTAGATTTTCCGGACGCCATGTAACCTAAGAGTACAATATTCATTTATTATTAATTTCTACAAATAACGCTAAAAAAAAATCATTTTTATGCGAATATTATCAATGATTGATAGTATATTTGTATTCGATTTAAGAAAAGACCTGGTAGCTCAGTTGGTAGAGCATCTCCCTTTTAAGGAGAGGGTCCTGGGTTCGAGCCCCAGCCCGGTCACAAAAAGTTAAGCTCACGCTTAACTTTTTTACTTTAAAGTAATTTGCGCACGTGGCGAAATTGGTAGACGCGCAGCCTTGAGGGGGCTGTGAACGCAAGTTCGTGGAAGTTCGAGTCTTCTCGTGCGCACTTTTTACTTTTTTACTTCTTTCACAAATAATTAACCATATTATATAAGAATATTATTATTTTTGTAATATGCAAAAATTAATAATTATTTTATGCTTCTTTATATCTGCAAGCATATTTTCTCAAGGAGATACTTTAGAAATTAAAACGTTAAAAGGGCAAATTATTCATGCCGTAAATAAAAAAGTTTTAAGCGCAGCGCATATATTAAACCTAAATACCGTTTCTGGAGCAATTACAAATGATGCAGGCTTTTTTGAACTACCAAGTAGAGTAAATGATACCATTTTAGTTTCTTACTTAGGTTATGAATCTATAAAGCTTAAAATTACCAATGATTTACTAAAAGGAAATGAGTTAGAAATTGCATTGTATGAAAAATCAGAAAAAATTAGAGAAGTGGTCATACGCTCTACCAAATTAATTGGTGTTTTAGAGATTGATGTAAAGCAAGTTCCAATCGATAGATTTACCCGAATAAAAATAAACGGATTGCCTCAAACATATGAAGTAGGAAAGCCACAAAGTAAAAACTTCTCCTCGCCTTTAGCCGCACTATTTCAACCTGTAGATTTCTTATATAATTTGTTTGGTAAAAAACCAAAACAATTAAAAAAGTTGCAAAAATTAAAAAAAGAAGACAATTTACGTAAAATGCTTGCTGGTAAATTTGATAGAGAAGTAATGATGGAATATTTAGATATGGATAGGCAGGAGTTATCTGAATTGCTAACAGACTGCAACTATTCTGATTATTTTATTAAAAAAGCGTCAGATTTACAAATGATTGAAGCCGTTTTAGATTGTTACGAGAACTACAAGGCTTTAAAGAAAGGTAAGATAGACCGAAATAAAATTCCTGTGAAAGATTAAGTTTACCAACAGTTAATGCTTTAAAGAGCTTGTTATTACCTTTGCAATTGTTTGCTAAAGCCATACTAAACCACAAACCACTGCTTTTAAAATAGCAGCATTATAATAAATAGAAAAATACAGTACTTGCTGTATTTTTTTATTTTTAAAATTTAAGTTTCTTACTATTCTGCAAATAAAAGCACCCAAATACTTCTTTTATTTTTATTTAAAAAGTATTTGAAGTCCCCTACTTTTTTAGAATATTTTTTATACTTTTGAAATCTACCCCCAATAATTTTATCGGAATACGTTGTAAAAAACGCACGCATCATATGTTTTATTTAAAAGCTATGGAAGTTTGTTGTGGCATACAAGTAATCAAAATGAATAAAATATAAATAATGCACAAATAAAGTATATATGAGATATATCAACAATGTGCATATACAAGTGTTGTGGTTAATTTACTAGCGAACTCAAAATTGAAAATAAAAGAAATAGAGATTGGTATTTCACTTGACAAATTATGCATAAAAATGAATGAAAGAGAATATAAAATAAAAGGTTGGCAAAGAGTTTTATTGATAATCCTACCTTACCTTTTTATTGTTGGAATATTTCAACTTATTGGAGGTCTTATTGCTGGCGTTGATATGACTAATCTTGAATCTGAACACACTTCGACTCAAGACTTGATTATCAGTTCTTTTAACATAGTGGGAACTTTTTTAGTTATATGGTTTTTTATGAAATTTTTAGATAAGGAAAGTTTCATTGAACTTGGTTTTCAAACTAAAAATCGATTGAATGAATTTATAATTGGAATTATAGTTGGTCTCATAATAATGACATTAGGATATTTATTGCTCGCTTTCCTTGAAGAAATATTCTTTATTAAAACTAATTTTGACTTAAAGGAATTAATAGTATCACTATCGCTTTTTACGATTGTTGCTGTAGTTGAGGAAACACTTTTGCGTGGTTATATCTTAAGAAATCTAATGAATTCATTTAATAAATATATTGCATTAATTACTTCATCTATTTTATTTTCTTTAATGCATAGCTTTAATCCGAATGTTGACTTATTTTCTCTATTTAATTTGTTTTTAGCTGGAATAGTTCTTGGCTTATCTTATATCTATACCAAAAATTTATGGTTTCCGATTGCAATGCATTTAAGTTGGAATTTATTTCAAACACTTCTTGGATTTAATGTTAGTGGTCGGGACACTTATTCAATTATTGAATTTAAAACAAATGAAAGTAATTTAATAAATGGTGGGGATTTTGGATTTGAGGGATCATATTTATCAATAATTGCAGAAATTATAACTATAACTATAATCGGAATTGGAATATATTATAATAGAAAAAAAACTAACCACAATACCGTGTAAAATTAATTGCTGGTTTTAGCTAATTTTCGAAAGTCATCGCGGACGTTCTATCTGTGATTTATTTACTAACTTTAGTGCTTAAAACACGCAACTAATCTTACACAAACACGTTGGCAACAAGTAAGAAATGAAAACAAAATGAAAAAAGAAATTAAATTTTTTATAAGAAGTTACATTATAATTTTATTTTTAGGAATAATTTCCTGTGCAGATGATTGTGGTCCTTTTCCGAATAAATTTAAAATTAATTCTTTCAATTCAAAAACACTTTCACTTGAAATTTTAAATAAAAATTATCAAATCAAATTATCGGATATAGAAAATAATTCTGTTTTATTTAGTGAATTTTCAATAAGCCTTATTGCTGAATCTGAATCTTATTACGCAAGTAACAGAATAATGAAAAAAAGTTTTATTATGAGCTCATATGCTTGTAGCCCAGCTCCACCGAAAACTGATGAAAGGATAACTAATATTGAAATATTTGCTAATAATGACTTTAATTTAGTGAATATAGCAGGAAATAACATTAATCATTTGTTTGATGTTTTAGTATTGGACTTTTTTAATAGTTTCGGTTATTACAATAAATTTGATTTGACAGAGTATATAAATTCAAACCCTAGTACAGCAAAGGAATTGATATTTATATTAAAAGAAGGTCCTGAACAAACATCAAATTTTGAATTTGAAATTAAATATTATCAAAATGGAGTTGACTTAAATAATTATAATTTTGTAACCAATGAAATTGAAATTAGGAAAGATTAAAAACCAGTTGCCAACAAGGTATAAACCTTATTGCTAGTTTTTAGTTCACTTTCGAAAGTCTTCGCGGACTTTCTATTCAGTAATTATTTACTCACTTTTAGCTAACTAAACCGCAACAAAGTTTATACAGAACCGTTAGCAAAAATAGAGTCACACCTGATAGATAATTAAACAAACATGTAATGAAAAAGATAGTTATTATTTTATTTATGCTTATTAGTAATCAAGTATTTTCTCAAAGTATAGCTTTAGATCCAAACACATCATTTTTTTCACCTAGAGGCACATTAAAGCTTTTTGGTGAAACAGCTGTGAATGATGATTACAATGGCAATAAGCACTATGAACGTATTGGGAATTGGAAAGTAGCAACTGATACTATTGTTTGGGGTATAAAAAACATGCAAATAGGAACAATCAACATTGAACTATTTGCGGGTATTTCTGTTAACGAAAATAATTCTGAGATTTCAATATTTTTAGACAATCAGCAACAAGATTTATTTGTAAGTTCTACCACCACTCTCCAAAGTTTCCAATCACAAGGTACGGTTAGTTTTCCTGTTAATCAAGCAGGAAATCATGAGATTAAGATAAAAATAAAAACTCAAAATTCAAATAATAATTTTGGTGAAATTGAAAAATTAGTTTTGACTGGATCAGCCATAAATGGAACTTCTACTTGGCAAAGAAGATGGAGGCCAGCTGCAATTCATGGTTCCTTTCTTAGTCAGAATAACATAAACACTGAAATTACTGTTTATGAAATAACAGTACTATCTAGTGAATTAGATTCATATCAAGTAATGACTACAGAATTTGGGTACATTGGTTCTCCAAATCAAAGAAACGCACAAGGGTTAACAGGATTAAACTTTTCATTATGGTCTTATGGGGCTAATGACCCTGTACCACCCCATAATGAATTAAGTCACTTAATAGCTGTTGGAGGAGCTAGTAATGGATTTGGAAGATATGGCCATGAAGGAACTGGGGTGAAACCCAGAGGATTTGATCCATTCGATAATTCTCCTGTATATACATTTACCGTTGCTTTAAGAAAAGAACCTGGCACCATCTACAATACTTATTGGTGTTATTATTTTGACACAGTAGATTCTGAATGGAAACTTTATGGTTCTGGAAAAAAATTAATAATAATGGTAGTTTAAACTATCTTAGTACTACCGGTGGGTTTCTTGAAATTGTAGGGCCTCCTAATGTTGCAAGAACTGGTCATAGAACAAGAACTATTGAATATCAAGGTTGGAGAATGCAAAACAACGGGTCTTGGGATACTATAAATGAATTAAATCCTGCTTATAATTCAGCAACAAGTTTAAGCTATAAAGAATGGACTCAAAATAATAATGGCAATAAATTTATATTTAAATCTGGGGGGTTTAAAGATTCAGCACCAAATCCAGGAATAATTCAGCTAAACAATCCGCCTGCCCTACCGTTTTTCTTACAAAACAATTATGTTAATCAACTGTATAATATGCCTGCAGATTTTAACACCTTGTCTCCTGATGGAAATGTATTAAAATTCAATATTCCAAAACTTGGCACCAATCCTGAAATCAAGATTTTCTATGGAACTGAATATGGTTTAACAGAAGGAATTCATGAAAATTATGTGATTGATACTATTTGGCAAGAAGAACAAACTGTTCCATTAAGCTCAATTAACAGTGGTATTTTATCAGTTCCATTAACGAACTTGACACCAAATATAGAGTACTTTTATAGGCTAAGAATAAAGAATGATGAAGGTATAACTTGGTCATTTGACACAGAATCATTTATTTCAGAAACAAGTCTTACTGTTAATGACTTTATGCAAACTGAAGATCAGCTGGTCGTTTACCCTAACCCCGTAAACTCTATACTTAACTTTGAATTTGGACAATTAAATGCTGTAGAAGTCAAAATTTATAACTCAAATGGTCAATTCATTTTATCGCAGGTAGTGAAAAACAGCAAAATAAACATTCACAATCTAAAAAATGGAATCTATTACCTAAAACTAATATCCTCTGAAGGAATTAAAATAGTGAAGGTTGTTAAAGAATAACTTTTACTAACAAAAAATAAACGTTATTAAAACGAGCGTTTATTTATAGCGTTAGGCAAAATTAAAAATTTAGAAAATGAGAACAATATTATACATATTTTTATTAATTTCCACACTTGGTTTTTCACAAAACTTAACATCAACAACAAATATTAATATAACTAAATCTTGGTCTCAAGAACCAGGTGGGTATAACTATCCAATGAATATAAGAGTTCCAATAGGAACCGCACCTCCAAACGGATTTCCTGTCTGCATATTACTTCATGGAAATGGCGGGAATGGTGGAGGTATGGTTAATCAATTCGCGAATGTATTGGAGTGTCACGCTTTAGTGGCACCAACAGGCTATTTAAATAGTTGGAATATTTGCGCAGAGAATAGCGATGCTCCTGATATTGAAATGATAAATGACCTTGTCAATCTTTTACAAAGCTATCCCAATATTGATTCAAATAAAATCAGAATTATCGGCTCTTCTAATGGGGCGGGATTAGCAAATAATATTTTTATAGAAAATAGTAACACAGGAATTGATATTATATGTGCGATTGTATCTCATTTAAATGAGCCACAATATCATTTAGGAAATTTTTACAAACCAAGCGCTTTAACCGACCCCTTAAGTTCTTTCTGCGGTTATGATAATTTGGTTAATCCTTTAACCACCAGAAAATACTTAAGCATAGGTAATGACAATGACCTAGTCATCCCATATGCAGGTGGTACATCTATTGTTGGAGTTGACTTTTTACCCGCAGAAACAGCGGCCTTTTATATAGCTCAAAATAATGGCTTTACAGGGAGTCAGTTAACGTCTGGAACAACAATGGGTAGCCCACAAGTCACATAATATTCTTATTTATCGGGAGCCGTGGTTCATATTAAAGGTGATGCCGGTCATTCTGCCAATGCTACTCAAAGAGAGTACATAAAAAGCTATTTTTCAGATTGTGAAGTTACTTTGGACATAAATGATTATAAACCTAATAAAGTTAAAGTTTATCCAAATCCCACTAACTCCATAATTACAGTAACAAGGTTTTCTGATCAAGCTAATCAATATTCCGTTTTCAACATCCTTGGACAACCGGTTTTGAGCGGTTCTATTACATCGAAAATTACACATATTGACTTGTCTGAATTAGTGTCAAATATTTATTTTTTAAAAATAAATGACCAAGTAATTAAAATTATAAGGAAATAATAAAAGTGCTTAACAAGCTATATAATTAATGGCTATAAATAGTAAAAGATAAACTGAATAAACAACCAAATACCAACGCTGTGTAAAATTAATTACTCAAAACAAGCAAATAACCAACTATAAACATGCTATAAATAGACATCATAATTTTAAAGGACATATATTAATACCGTAAAACAAACGATAAAAAAATGAATAAAAAAATGAATAAAAAAAAATTTTTAGTTGGATTATTAACTGGCTTTATAAGCCTCTTTGTGTTATCAATTATAATATTAATACTATTTGGTAACCTCTCAATAAAATAAATTATGAATAAAAAATCATTTTGGAAAGGTTTTGCAGTTGGTGGCCTTTTGTTTATACTGCTAATAAGTGCTATTTCTTATAACTTCATTGTTCAGCCAGATGTTTCTTTAAATCAGTTAAAAGTATCAGATTTAAACGGTAACAAAGTAAACTTAACTGAGTTTATAGGAAAACCTTTAGTTATAAATTATTGGGCAACCTGGTGTGCACCTTGTATAAAGGAATTCCCATATTTTGAAGAATTAAAAAAACAAGCAGGTGAAAACGTGAATTTTATAATGATTTCTGACGAATCTGTAGAGAAAATTAATAAATTTTCTATGAGTAAACCTTATACTTTTAAGTATCTAAAAAGTGAGAAAGATTTGGAAGAATATGGCATCATTGCGCGCCCTACCACTTACTTTTATAATTCAAAAGGCAATTTAATAACTAAATACACTTCTAATTTAGATGTTTCAAAGCTTACTGAATTAATAGAAATGATAAAATAATGATGTTATTAGGTACTAGTTAAAATTAAATATTAAGCAAAAAAAAATCCAGCAATTGCTGGATTTTTTAATTCTAATTTTAATAAAATTCTTACTGATTCCCAAGAATAATTGGCATTCCAGATTTACCAGACCCAATAACTATAACTTTACTATTCGGAGATTTAGACAATTCTAAAGTTGCATCAATTCCTTTTTCTTGTAAAATTTTATCTGTTAAAGAAGCACTTAAAATTTTGTTTGCTATTGCTTTACCCTCAGCATCAATTCTTTGTCTTTCTGCTTCTTTTTTGGCTTTAGATATTCTAAATTCGTATTCTAAAGACTCTTGCTCTTGCTTTAATTTTGTTTCAATAGCAATTCTAATAGTACTAGGTAATTTAACGTCTTCAACTAAAACTCTTGTTACCAATAAGTACTGATCTTTTAAAACGATCTGAATCTCATCTAAAATTTCTTGCTCAATAACATCTCTTTTACTAGAATACAATTGTTCTGGTGTATAACGCCCAACAACGCTTCTTGCTGCTGCATTTACTGCAGGATCTAATAATTCACGTTCGTAATCTTGTCCTTTTGTTTTAATAAGAGACCCTAAATTTTTAAATTCTGGTTCGTACCAAATTGTTCCGTTTACCTTAACTTCTAATCCGTTTACAGAAAGTACATTCATTTCGTCTGAAATAGACTGCTGACGTACCTTTCTTATAATCATTTTATTCCAAGGAGCTACAATTTGAAAGCCCTCTCCGTATGTTTTTTCTGTGTTGATACCATTCCCCAAAGTTTCAAAAAGAACACCTCCTTCTCCAGGACCTATAGTTACTGTAGATTTAGAAAATAGAATTAATGCAGCTACTGCAAGTATTACAAAAAAAACTCCCCCTTTTGGGAATTTTATATCTAATTGATTGTTTGCCATTTTTTTTAGTTTTTTAAATTCAATCAAATTTACGACAAACTTTAGGAAACACAAGGTATATAGGGATAATCTTAACAGTATTATTTTATGAAATTCTGTTTAATTTTAAATCTTACCAAAATATTTTCTAAGAACCCATTCTACTGTAAATAAATAGATTACAAAGAATAAAACCCATTTCCAATCTATTAAATTTTGCTCTTTAGTTGTGCTCTTCTGAATTGTAGAATATCTTTTATCTTCTAATAAGCTTTCTATTAAAGGGGTTGCATCATTCTTAAAAAAGAGCTTCCCTCCTACATTTGTGGCTAAACTTTTTAATTTTTTAACGTTGGGTCTTGTAAACTGCTCTTCAATAGTATATTCCGTTATTTTAAAACTACCGTATTTTGTAATTTTTTGACCTAAAACAACTACTTTAAAGCTGTATTCTCCAGATTTTAAGTTCTCTATAGCTGTTTGATAAGCATTGTTTATCAAAGAAAAAGGGAGTTTTGTAACCTCTTTTGTCCGCTTATTGGTAATATATATTTCTAAGGAAGCTCTTGCATCAAATTTATAATTTTTGTCTGTATAAAAAGCAGAGATTTGAACAACGGAATTTGCAGGATAGAGATTTTCTGAATTAATTGACAAACGGTTTCTCCTCTTTTTAGAGGAAACATATTGTATTAAGTTTCCAATAAATTGATCAAATTCCTCAAAAGAATTGGTATTTAAAAAGCCTGTTGCTCTCCAAGACCAAATGCCCTCACCAAAAATAATTGCCGTCTTTTGGCTATCCGTTTCTAAAACAGAAATTAAAGGCTGCTCTGTTACTAATCCGTTTATGTTTTGAAATAAAAGGTCTTGGTGTTCTTTAGAAAAAGTAACTGCACCATAAGCATCTTTTAAGGGTGAAAAAGTATTGAAGCCAATATCTTTCTGCAGAAAAGTTAAAAAAGAAGGATTGTAAATAGCATTGTAGTTTTCGATTTCCTTAATGGCGTTTTTAGTAAAACCTAACGATTGTTTATTTATAAAATTCCAATCAGAATTTGTACCCGTAACAATTAATAAATTAGATTTTTTTTGCTGAAGCTCTGTTAAAACAGTATTAAACAACTCATTTGGCTGATATAGTATAATTAATTGAAAATCAGATAATTTACCCTTAAACCTAGAAACAATAGAAACTTCTACAGACCGTTGTTTATTACTCTCTATTGCTTTCTTAATTGCCCCAATATCTGGGTGTAAAATAGTACTAAGAATTAATACTTTTGTTTGCTCATTAATTACTTCTACAGAAAAGTTTTTACTATTATTTTGGGTATTTTTCTCCTCTTTTATTTTTTGAATACTTGCTGTATAATAATTGTTACCCTCTTTTATAGTCGTTAAATTAGTTGTAATTATTTGTGAACTTTCATCTTTAGAAAATTGAATGTTCTTAGAAAAAACGATTTTACCAGCGTTAAAGATTGAGAATTTAGTTTTTACATTTGTTTGCCCATCATAATTTAAAAGAACCTCTACAGGAAACTTATTATTTATATAGCTGTATTTATTTACGTTTACCTGGGTTACTTGCAAATCTTTGTATTTTGTAGTATCACCAAAAACAATCGGATAGATTTGTTGTTTAGAATTTACAAACTCATACGCATTGCCAACGGTTTGATTACCGTCTGTGAATAGCAAAATTGGCGCATTTTTATCATTATTTAAATTATTTACACTGTTAATTGCCGTGTAAATATTTGTGGCATTTCCTATAAAAGACATACTATCAGAAACGGCTAAAGTTTCAGCAAACGTAAAGTTCTCAAAATTAAATTTATAAGCTAAATCCTTATTATTACTCAGTTTATTAATAAAATTAAGTATATTTTTTTCTTCTTTTAAAAAAGAAATAGATTTAGAATTGTCTACTACAATTGCTAAGGTTGGCTTTATATTTTCTAAAACACTCGTTTTTATCTTTGGGTTTATCAATAATAATAGTAATAAAAATAAAGAGATTACTTTTATTGAAAATAGTAAAACAGGAAGCTTAGTTTTATCTTTTGTCTTATAAAAATACTGAAAATATGCAATGGCAATGCTTAAAAAGAGTGCTATAAGTGTGTATAAAAAGGTTGTTGTTTGCAATTTTTTCTTTTCGTGAAAGATAGCAAGATCTATCCTAAAAAAGAAAACCTACAACGTTAAATTGTTGTAGGCTTATTATTTTTTTAAAAGTTAGCTTTTATTACGTCAACATTCCGCCATCTACAGACAATGTTTGTCCTGTAATGTAGGCACTCATATCTGATGCTAAAAACACGCATGCGTTAGCAATGTCTATTGGCTGCCCACCTCTTTTTAAAGGAATACCGTCTCGCCAAGATTGCACAGTAGCTTCATCTAATTTGTCTGTCATTTCTGTTTCTATAAAACCAGGAGCAATTACATTACTTCTAATATTTCTAGATCCTAATTCTAAAGCTACAGATTTAGAAAAACCTACAATACCTGCTTTAGATGCTGCATAGTTAGACTGGCCTGCATTTCCTTTTAAACCAACAACAGAGCTCATGTTAATAATAGAACCAGATCTTTGTTTCATCATGGGTCTAATAACAGCTTTTGTTAAGTTAAAGACAGATTTTAAGTTTACTTCAATTACTTTATCAAAATCATCTTCAGAAATACGCATTAACAAGTTGTCTTTTGTAATACCTGCATTGTTTACCAAAATATCAATAGCACCAAATTCTTTATGAACTTCTTTTGCTAATTCTTGCGCTGCATCAAAATCTGCGGCGTTAGATTGGTATCCTTTTGCAGATACACCATAAGACTTTAATTCTTCTTCTAGTGCATTTGCTGCCGCTACAGAAGCGCTATAAGTAAAAGCTACGTTAGCACCTTGTTTTGCAAATTCAACAGCAATTCCCCGTCCAATTCCTCTAGTTGCGCCTGTAATTATTGCAGATTTATTTTCTAATAATTTCATGTTGTACTATTTATTTACTTTTCAAATATAAATAAGAAATTCTCGTTTTCACGAGAATTTATTATTATTATTATTATTGTTTTTACCGCCGTAATAAATGAATTTATTCTTTTTAAAAATTTTTCATTATTATTAGAAGTACATTTTTATTTTTTACCTAAAACTTTGGCTACCATTTCTCCAATTTTAGCTGGTGAACTTACAACGTGAACGCCACATTCTGCTAAAATTTTCATTTTTGCTTGCGCAGTATCATCGGCACCGCCAACAATTGCTCCTGCATGTCCCATTGTTCTTCCTGCTGGTGCAGTTTGTCCTGCAATAAAACCAACAACTGGCTTTCTATTGCCATCTGCCTTAATCCATTGTGCAGCTTCTGCCTCTAAGTTTCCACCAATTTCACCAATCATTACAATTGCTTCCGTTTCATCATCATTCATTAATAACTCTACAGCTTCTTTTGTTGTAGTTCCAATAATAGGATCTCCACCAATACCAATTGCTGTAGTAATACCATAACCTTGTTTTACAACTTGGTCTGCAGCTTCATATGTTAAAGTTCCTGATTTAGAAACAATCCCTACTTTTCCTTTTTTGAAAATAAAACCTGGCATAATACCAACTTTAGCTTCATCTGGTGTAATTACTCCTGGACAGTTAGGACCAACTAATCTACAATCTTTAGTGTCTATGTATGCTTTTACCTTTACCATGTCTGCCGTAGGAATTCCTTCAGTAATACAAATAATTACTTTAATTCCTGCGTCTGCAGCTTCCATAATTGCATCTGCAGCAAAAGCAGGCGGTACAAAAATAATAGAAGTATCTGCTGCTACTTTTTCTACAGACTCTAATACTGTATTAAAAACAGGTTTACCTAAATGTTCTTGCCCTCCTTTTCCTGGAGTTACACCTCCAACAACATTCGTTCCATAATCAATCATTTGACCAGCGTGAAAAGTACCTTCACTACCTGTAAAACCTTGAACTATAATTTTTGAATTTTTATTTACTAAAACACTCATTGGTTTGATATTTTATTTTGTTGTGCAAAAATAGTTTATTGATTGTTTTTAAAAAAACTTTTTAAGAGTTCTTTCTGTCTTTCAAAAAACGTTTTATTTCTGCCATTTCTTTTAATTTTTCTCTTGATTCTGAAACTGGTGTTCCAAAATAACTTTTTCCTCCTGCCACAGACTTGGTAACCCCTGTTTGCCCATGAATAACTGCTCCTTTTCCTATTGTAATTCCGCTATTTGTACCCACTTGTCCCCAAATAGTTACTTTATCTTCAATAATTACACAACCAGCAATACCGGTTTGTGAAGCTATTAAACATTTTTTTCCTATTACGGTGTCATGACCAATATGTACTTGATTGTCTATTTTTGTTCCTTCTCCAATAGTAGTGTCTCCAGAAACACCTCTATCAATAGTACAAGAAGCACCTAGGTCTACAAAATCTTTTAAAACTACTCTACCTCCAGAAATTAATTTATCGTAGCCAGTTGGTCTATTTTTATAATAAAACGCATCTGCGCCTAATACGGTATTTGCATGAATAGTTACATGGTTGCCAATAATTGTATGATCATAAATTGTAACATTGGGATGAATGACACAGTTTGAACCTATAAATACATGGTTTCCAATAAAAACATTGGGCTGAATAATTGTATCTAAACCAATGACAGCAGACTCTGAAATGCTTTGTTTAGATGCAATAAACGGATTAAAATGTTTGGTTATTTTATTAAAATCGCGAAAAGGGTCTTCTGAAATTAAGAGTGATTTTCCTTCTGGACAGGCTACTTCCTTATTAATTAAAATAGTAGTTGCCGCAGAATTTAATGCTTTATCATAATACTTTGGATGATCTACAAAGACAATGTCTCCTTTTTCTACCACATGAATCTCATTGATTCCTGTAATCTGAAAATTCTTATCACCAATAAATTTAGCATTTAGTAATAAGGCAATATCACTAAGAACTTGTGGATTTTTAAATTTCATTATTAGCTATTAGCTGCTAGCTTTGTTTTTGGCTCTTAGTAAAATACTACGAGCCAAAAAAAAATGGCATTTTACTCTTTAATACGCTCTTGGTAAGTTCCTTTTGTAGTTTCTACTTTAATTTTGTCTCCTTCATTTATAAACAAGGGTACATTTACAATTGCACCGCTTTCCATAGTAGCAGGCTTTGTTGCATTTGTTGCTGTGTTTCCTTTAATACCAGGCTCTGTATGCGTTACTTCTAAAACAACACTTGCCGGTAAATCTACAGATAATGGCATATCATCTTCCGCATTTATAATGATTGTTACGATTTCTCCTTCTTTCATTAATTGTGGTGAATCTAGTGTTGATTTTTCTAATTGAATTTGAGAATAATCTTTCTCATTCATAAAATGATACGTATCCCCTTCATTATATAAATATTGAAACTTATGCGTTTCTACACGAATATCTTCAATTTTTCTTCCTGCAGGAAACGTATTATCAACTACTTTTCCATTGGTAACACTTTTCAATTTTGTTCTTACAAAAGCAGGTCCTTTACCTGGTTTTACGTGTAAAAATTCTATAACTTTATATATATCGTTGTTATATTTTATACACAATCCGTTTCTAATATCTGATGTTGTTGCCATTTCTAGTGTTTGTATTTTTATGATACTATTTTTATATTACTTTACTTCTAAAATTTAGTTAGAGTTAAAATATCCTTTCATAATTCCTCTATGAGAATCTTTTATAAATTGAATAATTTCGTCTCTTTCTGTTGTTGCCTCCATTTCTGCCTCAATAATATCTATTGCTTGCGTGTAATTATAGTTCTTCTGAAATAATATTCTATAAATATTCTGAATCTCTGTTATTTTTTCTGTGGAAAACCCACGTCTTCTTAAACCTACAGAATTAATACCTACATAAGACAAAGGCTCTCTAGCCGCTTTTACATAAGGCGGTACATCTTTTCTTACCAAAGAACCACCAGTTACAAATGCGTGTTTGCCAACAGAAGCAAATTGATGTATTGCAACCATACCTGCTAAAACAACATTGTCTCCAACAGTAACATGACCTGCAAGTGTTGTGTTATTTGAAAAAACACAATTATCACCTACAAAAGAATCGTGTGCAATATGGCAATAAGCCATAATTAAACAATTATCTCCAATTTTAGTCTTCATTCTATCTGAAGTACCTCTGTTAATTGTTACACATTCTCTTATGGTAACATTGTCACCAATTTCTACCGTAGTTTCTTCATCATCAAATTTTAAATCTTGTGGAATCCCTGAAATTACTGCTCCAGGAAAAATTCTACAATTTTTACCAATTCTAGCACCCTCCATAATGGTTACATTAGATCCAATCCAAGTTCCAGATCCTATGGTTACGTTATTATGAATTGTAGTAAAAGGTTCTATTACTACGTTTCTTGCTATTTTTGCTTGCGGATGTACATACGCTAATGGTTGATTCATATTTTATTATTTTCTAGCAATTTGAGCCATTAATTCTGCTTCTGCAACAATTTTACCATTTGCATAGGCATATGCTTGCATATGACAAATTCCTCTTCGTATTGGTGTAATTAACTCACATTTAAAGATAATAGTGTCTCCAGGCAATACTTTTTGTTTAAATTTTACTTTGTCCATTTTCATGAAATAAGTTAAATAATTTTCTGGATCAGGAACGGTATTTAAAACAAGCACTCCACCACATTGTGCCATGGCTTCTACTTGTAACACACCAGGCATAACGGGTGCTCCAGGAAAATGACCAACAAAGTAATTTTCGTTCATGGTTACGTTTTTCATTCCTACTACGTGTTTATCTGACAGCTCTAAAATTCTATCTACTAATAAAAATGGAGGTCTGTGAGGTAAAATTTCCATAATTTGATGAATATCCAATAAAGGAGGTAAATTCAAATCATAGGTTGGTACATTATTTCTTTTTTCTGCTTTAATAATATTTGCAAGTTTCTTTGCAAACAAAGTATTTATTTGATGCCCTGGTTTATTTGCAATTATTTTTCCTTTTATACGGGTTCCTACCAAAGCTAAATCTCCAATAACATCTAATAACTTATGTCTTGCCGCTTCATTTGCCCAATGCAGCGTTAAATTATCTAAAATTCCGTTAGACTTTACAGTTATTTTATCTTTATTAAACGCTTTTTTTAATTTCTGCATGGTACTGTTAGACAATTCTTTGTCTACATATACAATGGCATTATTTAAATCTCCACCTTTAATTAAATCATTTTCTAATAACATTTCAATCTCATGTAAAAAACTGAATGTTCTAGCGTCTGCAATTTCTTCTTTAAAATCAGACATTTTATCTAAAGTAGCATTTTGTGTACCTAATATTTTGGTACCAAAATCTACCATCGTTGTTATTTGGTATTCGTCTGACGGCATTAAAATAATTTCACTTCCAGTTTTTTCATCTTTGAAAGTAATAATTTCTTTAACCACGTATTCTTCAACATAAGCTTCTTGTTCTTTAACACCTGCTTCTTCTAAAGCAGCTACAAAAAACTTAGAAGAACCATCCATAATTGGTGGTTCTGATGCATCTATTTCAATTAACAAATTATCAATACCCAAACCAACAGCTGCCGCTAAAACGTGCTCTGAAGTCTGAATTAATACGCCGTTTTTTTCTAGGTTTGTTCCTCTTTGGGTATTGGTTACATACTCTGCTTTTGCTTCTATAATTGGGCTGCCTTCTAAATCTATTCTACTAAAAGCAAATCCGTGATTTATAGGTGCAGGCTTAATTGTCATCTTTACAGTATTACCTGTGTGCAAACCTACACCGGATAAACTAACCTCTTTTTGAATTGTATTTTGTTTCTTACTCATTATTTTTTTACTTGAGTTTTCAGATCTATTTCTAGTTGATTGATTCTTGCTACTACTTTTGGTAAATTTTTAAAATGCACATAACTTTTATTAAAGTCTCGTGCCTTTAAACCTGGGGTACCTTGCACCATTTCATTATCTTTTATACTTTTAGTAATACCTGTTTGTCCTAAAATCTTAACATTATTACCAATTTTAAGATGCCCAGCAATACCTACTTGGCCAGCAATCATGCAGCTCTCTCCTATTTTGGTAGAACCAGAAACACCTGTTTGAGAAGCAATTACAGTATTTCTACCTACTTCTACATTGTGTGCAATTTGAACTTGATTATCTAATTTAACCCCTTTTCTAATAATAGTAGATCCTAGAGTAGCTCTATCTATTGTAGAAGCAGCGCCAATATCTACATTATCTTCTATTATAACATTTCCTATTTGCGGAATTGCTTTGTATTCTCCATTTTCATCAGGTGCAAAACCAAAACCATCTGCACCAATAATAGCACCAGCATGTATTTTACAAGATTGGCCTATTTGAGTGTCAGAATAAATTTTAACTCCAGAAAATATTATAGTATTATCTCCTATTATAGTATTGTCTCCAATATAAGTATTTGGGTATATTTTTACATTATTACCTATTGCCACATTTTCACCAATATAAGCGAATGCCCCAATATATTCATTTTCTCCTATTTTAGAAGATTCAGAAATAAAACATGGTGCTTCTCGTCCTGTTTTATCATTCTTAACTTCATTATAAAATTCTAATAATTTAGAAAAAGATTTATAGGCATCTGCAACTTTAATTAAAGTTGTTTTTACTTCTTTTTCTAAAACAAAGCTACTGTTTACGATAGTTACCGATGCATTTGTAGTATATAAATAAGAGTTATATTTAGGGTTAGATAAAAAAGTTAAAGATCCTTTTTTTCCTTCTTCAATCTTAGAAAGTGTAGATACTTCCTCTTCAGGGTTTCCTACAACTTCTCCTTCTAGAATATCTGCTATTTGTTGTGCTTTAAATCTCATCAGTGGCAAAAATATAAAAATAATACCGTTTAGGCTAATCTCATTAATACTTAGGGTAACAAATAAAGTGTTTTACTACAGGTATTGTAAGCGCCTGCAAGTTTAATTGATCAGATGCTTTTGCAATATCTTGTAAATCTCCTTTTTTAGTTAATATATAAACGGGGGTTTTTAAATTGTAAGCCTGATTACTTATCTTCTGGTGAAAAACAAAATAACCTACTTCTTTTGCTGTAATCTGTAATTTTCGAATTGCCTTTTCTCTTTTTTTAGAAATATAACTCTCCGAAAAAGTGTCTTGTTGCATTTCTATCTTTAGTAACTTTCTATCTACAATCATACGAGACAATAAAGATAAAACAGCGTCTTCATGGTGCACCCACTCTTTAACAGCAGCTAAAATATCATAATCATCTAGTTTAGAAAACATTTCTAATGTTTCTTCTGTAAAATTATTAGTAGAAATTTGATTGTATAAAAAATACCTTAAAGCAGAACTACAAAACAGATCTACCTTCTGCTCTGCCAGCTCTTTGGCTCTTTTTAGCACATTTACTAAAATATTTTCTGCAACCAAACCTGTTTTATGTAAATATACTTGCCAATACATTAACCTTCTCGCTATTAAAAATTTTTCTACGGAATAAATTCCTTTTTGTTCAATAACCAATTGATCATCTTTCACATTCATCATTGCAATTAATCTGTCTGATGAAATATTTCCTTCCGTAACACCCGTATAAAAACTATCTCTTTTTAAATAATCTAATCTATCAATATCTAACTGGCTAGATATAAGCTGCCCTAAAAATTTACGAGGATTTTTTCCTTCAAAAATTTCGATGGCTAAATCTAATTTACCATCAAATTCATCATTCAACTTCTTCATAAATTTTAAAGAAATCTCTTCATGACTTATACCACTTACAATGCTATTCTCTAAAGCATGTGAAAAAGCACCATGGCCTATATCATGCAATAAAATAGCCAAACACAAGGCATTCTCTTCATCATTAGAAATAGTAACCTGTTTAAAACGCAACACTCCTATAGCTTTTTGCATTAAATGCATACAACCTATGGCATGATGAAAACGTGTGTGATTTGCTCCTGGATATACCAAATTAGAAAAACCCATTTGCGTAATTCTTCTTAAACGCTGAAAATATGGATGCTCTATAATATCAAAAATTAATGAATTTGGTATTTGAATAAAACCGTAAATAGGGTCATTTAAAATTTTAAGTTTATTGGGTGTCTTTTCTTTCAAAGGTATTCTGATTTTCAATCTATATTTGCAAAATACAATATTTCATTGTGACATTGACATGTTTTTATAAATGATAATTTTAAATAAAATAAAAACTATAAAATTGGCAATATTTTATTATATTCCAATGCTTTTAAAAGCAACAATAACCTAATTTTATCGTTAAGTAAATAAAGCAAATATATGAGCATACATATTTTATGGGTTGATGATGAAATTGAATTATTAAAACCGCACATTATATTTTTAGAACGTAAAAATTATAAAGTTACAACCTGCACAAATGGTGCAGATGCTATTAATTTAGTAGATGATACAAATTTTGATATTGTTTTTTTAGATGAAAACATGCCGGGTTTAACTGGTTTAGAAACACTTTCTGAAATTAAACAGAAACAAACTAATTTACCCGTGGTAATGATTACCAAAAGTGAAGAGGAGTATATTATGGAAGAGGCTATTGGTTCTAAAATAGCAGATTATTTAATAAAGCCTGTAAACCCAAATCAGATATTATTAAGTCTAAAGAAAAATCTAGACCATTCTCGTTTAATTACCGAAAAAACAACCTCTAATTACCAGCAAGAATTTAGAAAAATATCTATGGACTTAGCTATGGTAAATTCTTACGAAGAGTGGATTGATTTGTACAAGAAACTAGTGCATTGGGAATTGGAACTAGAAAATATTAGCGACCCAGGCATGCTTGGAATTCTTGAAAGTCAGAAACAAGAAGCAAACACACAGTTTTTTAAATTCATTAAAAAAAATTACGAAGATTATTTAACAGCCCACGATAAACCCACGTTTTCGCATACGTTATTTAAAGATTATGTAGTACCAGAGCTAAAAAAGGAAGAACCTATTTTATGGGTTGTAATAGATAATTTACGCTACGATCAATATAGAATTTTAGAACCTTTAATTAATAATCATTACAAGAAAGACGAAGAGTACGCCTACTTTTCAATTTTACCAACAGCCACGCAGTATGCTAGAAATGCCATTTTCTCTGGATTAATGCCTTCTGAAATGGAAAAAAAACATCCGCAGTTTTGGAAAAACGATATTGAAGAAGGTGGAATGAACCTGTTTGAAAATGATTTTTTAACAGCCCAAATAAAGAGATTAGGGTTAAATATTAAACATGAATATTATAAAATTACAACTCTTAAAAGTGGAAAAGAATTAGCCGATAATTATAATGGCACAAAACAAAACGATTTAACTGCAGTTGTTTATAATTTTGTTGATATGCTCTCTCATTCTAAAACAGAAATGGAAGTAATTAAAGAATTAGCTGGAGATGACAAAGCGTATCGTTCTTTAACTTTAAGTTGGTTTAAAAATTCTGCTTTATTTGAAATTATACAAAAAGCACAAATTTTAGGTCAGAAATTAATTATGACTACAGACCATGGCACTATTAATTGTAAGCATCCAACAAAAGTAGTTGGCGACAAAAACATTAGTTCTAATTTGCGTTATAAAACTGGTAGAAGCTTATCTTATGAAGATAAAGATGTGTATGCTGTAAGAAATCCGAAAGATATTTTCTTACCAACCATTGCTATGAATAGCCCGTTTATTTTTGCAAAAGAAGATTTGTTTTTTGCCTATCCAAACAACTTTAATCATTTTGTAAAATACTTTAAAAACACCTACCAGCATGGTGGTGTTTCTTTGGAGGAAATGATTATTCCATGTGCCGTATATAGTCCTAAATAAAGTAGTCTATTAAATTAAGTGGTATTAAAACCTTTTAATTTTACAAATAAGACGTAAATAATTTCAATTTAAAACCTCAATAGCTTAAAAAACTTAAGAGGTTTCTTATTTTTACATTTTTAAACATAAAATGAATACAAACTATTCTCTAGACAACCTCTCTGAAATTGCAACAGCAATCATTGCAACTGTAAAAAATAAAACAGTATTATTTTATGGAAAAATGGGTGTTGGTAAAACAACATTAATAAAAGAAATTTGCAAGCAATTAGGGGTTGTAGACACCATATCCTCTCCTACTTTTTCATTGGTAAATGAGTATAAAACAGCAAAGGAAGCTACTGTTTTTCACTTCGATTTTTATAGAATTACAGATCCGGAAGAAGCCTTAGATATGGGAATTGAAGAATATTTGTATAGAAATGATTGGTGTTTAATAGAGTGGCCACAAAATGTGGAAAATTTACTACCTTTAGAATCTGTTGAAATTCATTTATCTCTTTTAGAAAATGGCCAACGCAACGTGCAACTAAAATAACCAAATTATGAATTCATTTTCTCCGTTTAGTAAAGAAGAGTTACTACCACAAGAAGAAATGTTGGAAATACAAAAGCGAAAAGGAGAACTTTTTATTGGCTTGCCAAAAGAAACCTATTTAGGTGAAAAACGTGTTTGTTTAACTCCAGATGCTGTCGGTGCTTTATCTGCAAATGGTCATAGAGTTGTTATTGAAACCGGCGCAGGAGAAGGTGCAAATTTTACAGACAAAGAATATTCAGATGCTGGTGCAAAAATTTCTTACAATCTAGAAGAAGCCTTTAAATGCAATATTGTTTTAAAAGTAGCACCACCTACAGAAAGTGAAATTGAGTATCTAAACCCAAACACCATATTAATTTCTTCATTACAACTAAAAACACAGTCTAAAATATATTTTGAATCTTTAGCAAAAAAGAAAATTACCGCCATTGCCTTTGATTATATTAAAGATGAACACGACACCTACCCAATTGTAAAGTCTTTAAGTGAAATAGCAGGAACAGCTTCTATTTTAATTGCTGGAGAATTAATGAGTGGAGTAAATAAAGGAAACGGTTTGTTGTTTGGAAATATTGGAGGTGTTCCGCCAACAAGTGTTGTAATATTTGGTGCAGGAACTGTTGGTGCGTATGCAGCAAAAACAGCAATAGGTTTGGGTGCAAGAGTAAAAGTTTTTGATAATTCTATTACTAAATTAAGAAAATTACAAGATTGTTTGCATGCGCCTATTTACACATCTACATTGCAGCCAAAATCTATTTTAAAAGCATTAATGCGCTGTGATGTTGCCATTGGTGCAATTCGAGGAAAAAGTAGATCGCCCATATGTGCAACAGAAGAAATGGTAGAAAAAATGAAAGAAGGGGCTATTATTGTAGATGTAAGTATTGACAGAGGTGGATGTTTTGAAACTTCTAACGTAACCACCCATAAAACGCCAACTTTTGTAAAGCATGGCGTAATTCATTATTGTGTACCTAATATACCTGCTCGCTACGCAAGAACAGCTTCCGTTTCTATTAGTAATATTTTTACACCTTATTTATTAAATATTGCAGAAGAAGGTGGATTTGAAAATACAGCTAGATTTGATAAAAGCTTGCGCAACGGAATGTATTTTTACCACGGAGTTTTAACGAATAAAACAGTAGCAGATTGGTTTGATTTACCATTTCGAGATATTAATTTATTAATCTTTTAGCCTTTGTTTTTTTACAAAAAACTTGTAAAGGTACTTTCTTGAAATTTCTTCATATTTAATGCAATTAAAAGAAGGCTCTAATTTGTAGTATCTTTTATTGTGTGCTATTTAAATAACTAGTAATAAACCTCTAAATACAACTCTATTTCCATAGCTTTGCATCATAAAATTTTAGGATGTTAGTAAAAAGAATTTTTTATTATTTAGTTGGATTGTCATTGGGCTCTATTGCCGTTTACTTCTTTTGGCAAAAGAAAAATGCAACGTTTGATTATGGTATGGATGCTAGAACATTAAAAACCATAAGAATTAAAAAGCGTTTCTTTTCTGATGATGCAAAAACAGCTATGAAAAAATTTGAAATTGATACCCTAAAAATATCTACAATTTTATACAACGGCGATGTAGATTTCGGTAAAGGGAATCCGAGACAAACGCCTTGTGCAGAATACTACATTACTGGCAATGACAACTTAGAAAATATAAGTTTACTTATTAAACGTTGCGACTCTAGCGCTACAATTGAAAAGGTTTTTGTTAAATAATTAAGTATCTATTTTACAAAAAAGCTAACAAACTTTTACGTACAAGAATTATTATTTAATCTTTAAGCTTTAATTTTTGATAATAATGTTCTTCAATTTTATCAACATTTTTAATAGTTTTCTGAACCCAGTCAAAATATAAGTTTTCTTTTTCTTCGGCTGTTAATTTCCAATCTATATTAGAATTACGAAGTTTTGTAGTAACATCTTGTAAGATAATTGCCGCGGCAACTGAAATATTTAAACTTTCTGTAAAACCAACCATTGGTATTTTTAAAAATCCGTCGGCATTTTCCATTACATAATCAGAAACACCCTCTGCTTCTACTCCAAACACAAAAGCTGTCTTTTTTGAAACATCAAAATCTTGTAGTAAACAAGAATTATTATGAGGTGTTGTTGCTACTATTTGGTAGCCTTCTTTTTTTAAAGCATCTAAACAAGTCTTTGTATTGTCGCCATCATTTCTGTATCTGTATTGGTTTAACCATTTTTGAGAGCCTTTAGCTACATGCCTAGAAACTTTATTATTGTATTTATTTTCAATGGCATGCACATCTTGTACCCCGAAAATATCACAAGTTCTAACAACAGCGCTGGCGTTATGAGATTGAAAAATATCTTCTAAAACAACTGTAAAATGTCTCGTTCTATTTTCTAATACATTTTTAAACAGTTGCTTCCTTTTATCTGTTAAAAAGCCTTCAAAATAATTTAATAGTTTTTCATCCAACATAAATACAAACTTAAAATTATTATTTTTATCTTCATTAAAGAATTTCATAAATATATACAAACCTTTTTTCTATTGAAAAAACTAATTATTTTAACAGGTGCAGGAATTTCTGCAGAAAGTGGTATTAAAACCTTTAGAGATGCAGACGGTTTATGGGAAGGCCATGATGTAATGGAGGTTGCGTCTCCTGAAGGGTATCTAGCAAACCCAGCCATGGTATTAGAGTTCTATAATCAAAGAAGAAGACAACTCTTAAAAGTTTCCCCGAATAAAGCACATTTTAATTTAGCTAATTTAGAAACCACTTTTCATGTTGAAATTATTACACAAAATGTAGATGATTTGCATGAGCGAGCGGGAAGCTCTAGAATTACGCATTTACACGGAGAGCTCTTTAAAGTAAGAAGTACTGTAAATGAAAGCAATATTTTAACATGGAAAAAAGACCTAATATTAGGAGATTTGTGCAGTGGAAAACATCAATTAAGACCCCATATTGTATGGTTTGGAGAAATGGTGCCTTTATTGGAAAAAGCAATTAAAATTACTAAAACTGCTGACGTTTTAGTAATTATCGGAACCTCTATGCAGGTCTATCCTGCGGCAAGCTTAATTGATTATGTTAAACCAAATACCCCTATTTACTTTATTGACCCAAAACCAACTGTTTCTGAAAAAGATTTTAATAATTTAACAATTATTAAGGAAAAAGCTTCGGAGGGAACTAGGCAATTAATTAATTTTTTGAAAGCTTAATAATTCTTTATATGAGAAAATTTTTTTAAGATCCTTACTACTTTTATGATTGTATAAAGCCTGTTTAAATTGTGTTTCAATAATCTTTAATAGTTCTATTTGTTTTTTTTTATCTTCTAAATTTTTTAGTAAATTAGACTTTATGTATAAGATACACTTAATATCTTCTGAGTTTTGAATATACCTAGTAGCTGCCTTAACAGCTGCGTTTGTTGTGGTATTTTTTTTAATATCTATTATAGAAATACTGTGCGTATCTGCCTCACCCATAACCGCTTCTAATGCTTGTAGGGTATTATCTTTACTCCCATTGTTTACAAAACAGAGCTTTACATCTTTCTGTTTGAATATGTTTATTAACTGATTTTTGTTAATTGTTTTTTCATCCTCAGAAAATAAAATGATAATACCTTTCTTCATGTTATTCTATTGCTAATTTTTAAATGATTTAAAATAGCCATGTTGGTTATAATAAAAAATTAAGCTTTTAATTGAATAGCTCTGTAATGCCACGCTATTTGACTTAATTGTCCGATAATTTTAAATGAATCTTTCATAGATAATTTAGAACCGTCTGCATGTATCCATCTTTTTAGAGGTTGCTCACACACCATTTTTTTTGCTTTTTCTAAGCCATAATGAATTGTTATTCTTCTAAAAATTTCGACATCAAATATCCATTGTGTGATAAATTCTTCATCAAAAGAAATATTAACTGCATCTTTATGAAAAATTTTAGCGCCACATTGTGTGTCTTTAAAATCCATTTTTAAAATCTTTCTAATAATGTAGTTTATGGTTAAACTAATTATTTTTCTGGCAGATTCTTTTGTAATATTTGCGCCCATTCTGCTAATTCTTGCGCCACTAACTATTTTATAATTAGAGTTTTCTATTGTAGAAACCAAATCATCAAAATCAGATAAATCTGTAGATAGATCGGCATCTAAAAATCCAATATAATCCAAATCTTCTCGTTTTGTCATATATAGCATTCCTTGTCTTACAGCTTCTGCTTTTCCGCCATTCTTTTTACAATTATAAATAGTAATAAAATCTTCTCTTCCTTGTCTTAAATTATTTAAAACTTCTAAAGTTTTATCTGTACTTCCATCGTTAACAAAACATAAATGATACCCAGAATTTTTATCAATATAATTTATAAATTCTTTACTAAATAATCTTTTTTCTTCGTTAAAGCAAGGTATTACAACACCAACACATCTTTGTTGTATAATTGTATTACTAAACTTTGTTTCAATTAAAATATTTTTAGAAGTTCCAATTAATTTTTTTACTCTTAAACCAACCTCTGTTAAACCAAGAGGTTTCTTCATGTATTCATTTACACCCAATTCAAAAACCATAGATAATATTTTATCATCTGTATTTCCTGATAAAATCATAATTGGGGTATTGGGTCTTTTAGATGCTTTAATATATTTTACAATATCTATTCCAGAAATACTTGGCATATTAATGTCTACTATTACTAAATCTGGTTGCATCTTGTCATAAATATCAATTCCTCTTATACCATCAGATTCTATAATTACTTCATATCCCATTTCTAGTAATTTACTTTTCAGCGGAATTAAAACTAGTTTTTGATCATCAATCGCAAGAATTTTCATGTTTTGTTTTATTAATAACACGTCAAAAATAACTTAGAATTCTTTTTATTTTTAAGTTATCGTATCAGCGGTTAATATTTACCGATGAAAGGTTGATTACTGAAGTTGTATTCTTGTCAACTAACTTTAAAAATAATTATATTTACCCTGCAATAAAAAAACACTTTGTCTACGAAAACCAAATCTAATAAATACCTAATTACAGCCATATTATTGGCTATAGTATTTCATGGATCTACAATTTTTTATACATTAGAAACCACTTATGATGCATTAATTCATTTGTTTTTTGCAGAGCATTATGCTAGTAATTGGTTTGAACCATGGAACTACAAATGGTATACTGGCTTTACAGTAATGAGTTACCCACCTTTAGTGCACCAGATAATTGCCGCACTATCTTTAATTGGTGGATTGAAATTTGGGTTGTTTACCGTTGGCATAATTAGTATTCTACTTTTTGTTACAGGGGCTTACAGGTATTCTCTTTTAATAACTGCCAATAGAACTGTTGCTGGTTATGGTGCTATATTAGCCGTATTCTCTTCTTCTTTTATAGAAACCTTACATATTTTTGGACAGCTACCTAGTATTATTGGTATTTCTGTATTGATGCATGCACTACCTGAAATTTATTTATGGCTTAAAACAGGTAAATATAAATTCTTTTTCACCTCACTTTCTTTAATTTCGGTTACTGTTACCTCTCATCATGTAACACCAATTTTTGGAATGATATTTTTTGTTTTCCCACTAATTGGAATGGTTATTTTAGATATTGCTAGAGAGGAAGTAGCTTCATATAAAGAAGTAACCTTTTCTTTATTTATAAGAATATTTATTAAACAATTAAAGAGAAATTTAGCTTTTGGTATTTCCTCTTTATTAATAATAATTGTTTGTATTCTACCGTATTGGATAAATTCTAAAAAAAACCCAATAACTCAGGTTCCAATACCACATGGCTCTAGAGACAACTTTTTAGAGATAACTTCTTCTGGTTTAGTATTTTTTACAATTCCTTGGGGTATATTGTTGTGTGTTCTTCCTTATATTTTTTACAGATATTTTAGTAAAAGGTATTTGTTTTTTGGCTTATCTTTTACCTTGTTGGTTGTTTTAGGCACTGGCGGTACTACGCCAATACCTAAATTAATTTTGGGCGAAACAGCCTTTAATATTTTAACTTTAGATAGATTTACTTTATGGGCCACAATAATGTCGATACCAATCTTTGGTGAGTTTATCTATAGATTTGTAGAAGGAGATTTAAAAATTTTAATTAAAGAAAAATTTTGTACTATTTACCATAAACTCCTTGGAGGTATTATTGCATTCCTTTATATTTTTATGGTCATTTTTACAATGAGTTTGGGGCAGTTTAGACCATCTCAACCCCAGAAAATAAAAATATTACCTATTGTTAATTTTTTAAGTCAAGATTCATATGACCAATGGAGATATTTAACGCTAGGTTTTGGAGATCAAATGGCATGGTTAGCTGCAAAAACAAATGCTATGAGTGTAGACGGAAACTACCATTCTGCGCGCCGTTTGCCAGAGTTAACAACCCGGCCCATAGAGCGTTTAGAAAACTCTAAATTTAAGGGTGTTGCTGGTATTGGTTCTTTACAACAGTTTCTAACTACACCAGAAAAATACATTCTTTTTGAAGTTCTAATTCTTTAATTGCTGTAATATCTAAATGAATACCTATAGATCCAATAAATTCTCCTAATAAATCATAATTGGGCGCACCACTTACAAACCAATGTTTAAATTCTCCTTTTTTATTTTTTACCTTTATCTCATAAGAGTTATAGTTTCCTACGAAACGATTATTACTTTGTGATGTTATTAACTTTTGATCTTCCTTAGAAACAAAAATAGAATTTGCGTTTTTTCCTAGTATTTCTGCTTCTGAATAACCAGACATGTCAGAAAAACTTTGATTCATCATTAAAATATTATCTTCTTTATCTACCTCTAGTAAACCAAGATTCATATTCGCTATAATACGGCTGTACTTTGTTTTTAGTGCCTCTAAGCTTAAATTATAGTTCTTTTCTAAAGTAATGTCTGTAAAAGTCCATAAAAAACCTTTTATTTTTTCACCAACAAAAACTGGTAAGTAATTTCTTTCTAAAATTTTACCATCCGCCATTTCTAATACATCTCCAATAACGGCTACTTTGCCCCCTACAATTTGATTTATTCTTTCTATAAACGCAGACGGATCTTTAAATAAATTTTTATTTTGTTCATAGCCTAATTCACAATCAATACCAATAATACTTTCAGGCTTAGCTTCTATACTAAATAATTCACAGAATTTATTATTAGATAATACAATTTTTCTATTTTCATCTTCAAGAATAACTCCACTATTTAAGTTTAGAACCAATGCTGCAAGTCTACTTTCAGAATCTATCAATTTTTCATCAGAAGCTTTTTGTTCTGTAATATCTCTTACAATACCTTGTGCGGCAATAGGATTATTATTGTTATCAAAGATTACACTTGCATTTATGTGTACCCATTTTACTTCTTTAGATTTGGTATATACTCTAGCTTGGTAATTTTTAAAAAAACCATAGGTTTGCAAATCCGAAAAAGAAGACAATGCATAATCCATATCTTCTTTATGAATTAAATCTAATACATTTAAAGATTCTATTTCTATATCATAACCAAAAAATAGGGTAGCCGCATCATTCAACTTCATTACATTTCCACTAAGATCTATAACAACGTAAGCATCTACTATGTTTTCAAAAACGCCTTCTAGCTGTGAAGATTTTTCCTCTAAAAGGTGTCCTAATTTAAAGTTTGCTTGTTTTAATTCTTCAGAGATAAAATATAATTCTCTAGACTTATCCTCTAATATTAGTTCAGCTGCTTTTCGGGCAGCTTTTTCTCTTATTAAACTTCTTTTTAATATGTCAATTTTTTCTTGACTCATTAAACTTTTTTAATAATAAACTTTACCTCGGTTCCATCTTCTTTGAGTTTCTCTAAAACAATAGTTGCAGTAGCGTTAAAGTATTCAAATGTTTTATTCATTAATCCAAGACCAAAATGATGCATAGCTCTACTAGACTTATAGTTTAGCACTAATGAACTAGGTGTTTTCTCTTCTACAGTAAATGTAGGCAATTCTGCATCTGGGTATATTTTTCTCACCTCTATATGTATATGATCTTCGATAGAAGAAATCATCTCTATAGGGTCTTTATAAGTAGCTAAAAGCCCAGGGTAGCTAGTCTCTATAATACTAAAAAAATGCTCGCCATAGGCTAACAATAGATTGTCTATTGAAATATTTGTGTGCTTACTTAGGTGTTGCAACAATTGCAACATTTCAGAAAAGCTATAGGTTCCTATTCTTGTGTATATTCCTTCAGACTCTAATATAGATTTAGAAATTATAGTATCTACCACTTCTAAACCAAACTTTTCTTCTACTAAGTCCAAAAACTCTGTAAAAATTATTCCTTTCATATCAATATTTTTTCAATTCACTCATGCTCCAATAAGATAACACCTTTTCAATTTTATGAACATATTCTTCATATTTTAAAGGTTTTAAAATATACCCAGAAACACCAATTTTATAACACTCCTCTAAATCTCTTTTATTATCTGAAGTTGTTAAAATTACAGTTGGTATGTGCTTAATATTGTCATTCCCTTTTAAAATGGTTAAAAATTCGATACCGCTTAATTTCGGCATATTTAAGTCTAACAAAATTAAATCTGGATAATTGTTTTTATCTTCTAAGATATCAAGGGCTTCTTCTCCGTTATTGGCAAAATTAACTGTATGATTGAGATCTAATAATGAAATAGTTCTCTCCATTTTCATTATTTCAATTAAATTGTCTTCTATTAATAATACATTTAAATCTCTCAACATGATTATTTTAAAACTTTAATAATTAACAAATATAAAAGAATAAGAAAAATTGATTTTTTTTAATAGGTCTAATGAAACAAAAGCTTAGTTGAAGTGACTAAAAGTATCGGTGAGTTGTAATTTACAGACTATTGAAGGTTTTTTTTTTAAGATACCAATGTCTTAAAATATTCGAAAATTTCTCCTTTAGAAATAGTACTACCTTTTTCTATTAAATCGAAGATTTCTATATTTCTGTCAGAATTATAAGGTTTAGAACCTTTAAAAATTTCTACAGAATTATCCATAGGATTTTGCATCAACCATTCAAAACCTTTTTGTTCTAATAAGTTAATGTCCCAAGTAATTTTTATTGCAATTCTATGAATTTCTTCGTCTTCACATTTAAATAAGTTTACAGACGTTTCAGAAAAGTGTTCTATATACGCTGTTTTTGTTAGCACGTCATCCCACACAACATCAGAAAAAACATTCATTTCATCTTCGGCAACGGTAGGTTTTTCTGTTTTTATTTGCTTCCATTCTTTTGCATCTATACTTTGGGTAGCTAAAAAGCGTGCAAACTCCTCATGCAAGCCTTCAAATTGTTCTTTGGTAAGTTGTCTATACTTCATGTTTAATAAGTGATAAGGGTGTAGTTTTAATAATACGTTATTTAAAAATAACTATTAGAGATTCTTAAAGTTCGCGTTTTTTTTAAATAAAAAAAGCTCGTTATTTCTAACGAGCTTTTTTATAAAATTTAAAGTAAATAATTACTCTGAAACTACTTCAAAAGTAATATCTGCAACAACTGCTCTGTGTAATCTTACAGCTGCTTCATATTTACCTAATCTTTTCACAGAACCACCAACAACTTTGATAAATTTCTTATCTAAATCTGTTCCTGCTTTTGCTAATGCTGCAGCTAAATCTATATTGTTTACAGAACCAAATAATTTGTCTCCTGAACCAACTTTAGATGCAATTTTAATTTCATATCCTTTAACCGCTTCTGCTATAACTGTAGCATCTGCAATTAATTTAGCTTCTTTATAAGCTCTTTGTTTTAAATTCTCTGCTAAAACTTTCCTTGCAGATGAAGTAGCCAAAGATGCTTTTCCTGTAGGGATTAAAAAATTTCTACCAAATCCGTTTTTCACGTCTACGATATCATCTTTAAATCCTAAATTTTCTACGTCTTGTCTTAATATAAGTTCCATGTTCTACGTCTT
>Ga0308010_1000285_pt1 | contig 37465 bp, 25 predicted proteins | sample Neamet129_FD_202368 | JGI IMG/M metagenome (GOLD analysis project Ga0308010, IMG submission 202368) | Marine microbial communities from water near the shore, Antarctic Ocean - #129 | ecosystem: Environmental > Aquatic > Marine > Unclassified | place: Southern Ocean | collected 2014-07-24 | reverse complement strand
ACCATAATTCGTTGTTTTGTTTCTCAAACGAAGGTTAACCTTCGTTTGAGAAAGTGTGACTTAAATTTACTAATTTAGAGTCCAACTTCTGCTGACGATTTACAATCTAAATCATTAAAGTCGTTCAAATAAATAGAGTGGTTTACAAAATAAAAAATCATGATTTTCAAAAGTAGTATCGACAAGAAAGAAAAAGAACTTGAAATCGAAAAGATTGCTGGAAAGTCCTATAGATTTACTGAAAAGATATCACTCGGTATATACGGATCTCCTAAGTACAGGATTATCGATGTTTATCCGGAAAATGTGGGGATTAGAAAAAAGAAAAATAACGACATTATTTCATGTAATTTCGAAATAAAAAAAGAAGGTCTTGCCATGTACTTTAGAATTGTAAATGAGGAATATACGTTGGTGGGCAGATTTAATCAAATCACCTTTCAAACCACTGATTCTCACTTTGAATTACAGATTAATGGCATTGCAGTTAAGACACAAATAATAAACCCAAAGGGTCACATGAGCTTCCTAAAAACTTATTCTAAGTACAGAAATTTCCCAGATGAGCCACGGCTAATATAATTGAGATTTAAGAATAAGTTACTAAACCAAATGCTATGTGAATCATTAATAACTATCAAAATGAAATTAAACACGAACAAAGCCAATAATTTAATTTTAAAATCAATTAATCATAAAAAGTAAAGAAATTAGATACTGTTAATACTAGTGTTGAGAAGCTACAAGATTTACTTTTAGATAGTAAAATTGAGATGGTAGAATTTGAGAAAATGAACCAAAGAAATGGTCTTCAAAAGGATTAAATAATAAGTGAATTAGGGAAGCTAAAAAGCTCTCATTCTGAAATAAAATCAAAAATTAACTAAGGAATAAAAATTCAGAGAAAAATAGCTGGATTCTGTCGCATTAATATACCAAATATAGATTATTTAGTTTTGAATTAAAATTACTTCCTATGTTTAAGCACCACAGATATCCTAAATTCATTATTCTTCAAGCTGTTTATTTCAAGTTTCGTTTTACACTCTCCTATCGAGACATTGAAGAACTTATGAAGATTAGAGGTGTCAAGGTTGATCATTCTACTATTCAAAGATGGGTATTTAACTATGCACCTATGATTGAGGCATCGATGCATAAGAAAAAAATAGAGTTTGTACTAGCTGGAGAATGGATGAAACCTATATTAAGATAGCTGGTAAAGACAGGTATCTTTATAGAGCGGTTGATAAATTCGGAGATACCGGTGACTTCCTTCTAACCAAAAGAAGAATGAAAGAATCTGCTCAGAAACTCCTCAATAAAGCCATTGCTAATAATCAGAATCCAAGGGTTATTAATATTTATAAAAGTGGTTCTAGATTCACTGCTATTAGGCCATAAACAGAAATAATTTCTGGAATAAAAACATCACAATTAGAAGGTGTAAATATCTTAATAATTGTGTTGAACAAGATCACAGAAACATAAAGCGTAGGATTGCTATTGATACTGGGTTTAAATAATTTGAATCCGCACAGAGGACACTGGCAGGAATTGAAGTAGTCAGCATTATTAGAAAGAATCAAATCGTTGATTCTAAGAAATCCTATTTCAAAACTTTCCTTTCATTAGTCGCATAATCTCTAATTCAAATAGGATTTTTAGATGATGCTCAAATTAATGCGACAGAACCATAGTTCTTTCCATATTAGAGCCACTTTGGAACCACTCATCTGTTTCTATTAATATCTCATTTAGTTCACTATAAGTTGTATCTTCTCCCATCCAATATTTCACCGTCTGGTAAGTTTCTTGGAGCTCTTCAGTGGTAATAGTTAAATAACTATATTTGGTAGTGAATAAATGAATATTTGATAAAATTATTTTTATGTTAAAATTACATTTTACTGCAGTACTATTATTCTTAAATATCACTTTTCTTTCAGCTCAAGTAAATACAGGAATTGTATTTTCAGGTGCGTTTGGTGGTACCACTATTGAAACTAACACCTATACAAACCCAACAGGTGCTGAAGGATGGGCAGGTTTTGCGAACGAAGACTTTAGTCTTTATCCCTTAAGCTTTTCGGATGATGGCGAATTATCTTTTACAGGGTCAACTGTTGGAATAGGAGATGCTGAAGTATATTTTAGGTTTGAGTATAATCCATACCCAGACACTGAACCTAGTTTTAGTACAGAAACGGTAACCATAAGTGGTTCAATTGAAGAAACTTACGTAGTTAATATACCTACTCAAGGAGTAAATATATATAGCTCATTTCTATTTTATGTTATAACTAAAGACGTTCCAGTTACTTTAACTAATGTATCTGTTACAAGTAGTGCTATCATAGACCCATGTGCAGATGTTATTTGTCCAGATGGACAAGAATGTATTGATGGAGAATGTATCTTTATTCCTTTTAGTGGTCCTAGTATTGGAGCACCTACACCTCCATCTAGAGATCCATTCAATGTAATATCTATTTACAGTGATGCTTATGCTAATGTAAATATCGATAATTTCGATTTTGGTTTATGTGGATCTTCTTCTGCAGTAGTTGAAGAAATGATTGATGGTAATTCAACACAACATTATCTTGGTTTAGGTTGTCAAGGGATAAGCATAGAGGATAATAGAATAGACGCCTCTTCGTTTACTAATTTACACTTTGATTTTTTTACAGATGAAACTAATTTAATAGGTAAGGTTTTTAACATAAAATTAGTTGATTGGGCAGGTAATGCAACTGAAGCTGGTGCAAGTGGACTAGAAATTAATTTTAATGATGGGACCAATCCTGCAATAATTTCAGGATCATGGGTCTCAGTAGACGTTAATCTAACATCTATTGGACTACTTGTAGGTGGTAACTTAACAAGAAGTGATATTGCACAAATACATATTACCTCTAATTTATCGAATGCTTGGTATGATAATCTGTATTTGCATAAAGAAGGCTTATCTGTTTTAGAGAATCATAAATACATAATGAAAGTTTTCCCTAATCCTTCCAAAGATCATATTACAGTCTACTCTCAATTACTTTTAGGTTCAAATATTGAAATAAAAGTACATGATTTAGTTGGTAAATTAGTTCGTATAATAAGTGTTAAAGTTTCATTAAAGGACTCTATTGTCCTTGATGTTTCAACATTGACTACTGGCTCATACATAATCTCATTAAGCGATGGAATTATTAATCTGAATAATAGACTTGTAATCCAATAAATTAATACAAGATTCTAATATCTTTCTATTTTACTCTGTCTGTTTGATTAGTCATTTTTAAGTATTACTAAGAGTTTCAGAAACTTATTTATCTATGGTAAGTTAAGCCATTTAGAATTATTGTAACTTTGAATTTTTTGAGATTATAAAGTGAATAGAAACTAATAAGGATACTTTATAAAAATGTAAAAGTATTTTTTTATTTCTTATAACACATTTGAAATTCTCTTTAACCTAAATACTTATAAAACTTAAAAATGTCAAAAATAAATATCTCTATAGATTGTGTGGTTTTTGGATTCGATTCAGACTTAGACTTAAAAGTCTTACTAATTAGTAAAAAAGAAAGTTTAAACACCTCAGATAAAAGCAAAGACCATATTTCATTACCGGGTGATTTAATAAAAAGAGATGATGAATTAGATCCTTCAGCGAATAGAATATTAAAGAGCTTAACCTCTATAGATAAAATATTCCTTAAACAATTTGCTATATTTAGTGACCCTAACAGGGTTAAATATCTCAAGGATCAGGCATGGCTAAATACTTACAGAGAAGATCCTAATGAACGTGTTATTACTATTGGTTATATATCATTAGTAAATATCCAAGACTTTGATTCTTGCGCAACCTATTTTGATGATGAGGTACAGGGTGAAGCTACTCGAGGAGGCTATTATGAAAAGCGTTGGGCTAAAATTGATAAAGTTCCTCAATTAGCATTCGATCACAATCAAATTGTAGAGAACGCATTGGAGTTTCTAAAGAAAGAATTGAATCACCAAATGTCTTCGATCCTTCTACCTAAAAACTTTACATTGCCTCAACTTCAGAAGCTCCATGAAGAAATTCTAGATAAAAAAATTGATAAGCGTAACTTTAGAAAGCAAATTTTAAAAGAAGGTGTTATTGTAAAGACTACTTCTACCACTAAAACTGGTAAAAAGGGAAAACCAGCCACTTTTTATCAGTTCCAAGATGAAAGTACTTCTTCGCTTAACTCTTGAAATTCTTCTGAATCCAAGAACCTCCAACTGAAATAACATTTTCGAGAGCTAAAAATTCTTGATGATTATCATAACTAATTCCACCTGTAGGGCAGAATTTAACATGAGGAAATACTTGTCCGTAGGTTTTAATAGCTCCTATTCCTCCTGCACTATGTGCAGGGAAAAATTTAAGCGTGTCCCACCCTAGCTTTAAAGCTTTCATAATGTCACTTGGAGTCATTACTCCTGGCAGAAATGGAATATTTAACTTATTTAAAACATCTATAAGATCTTCCTGAATACCAGGCAATACAATAAAATCAATCTCAGCATCAACCAGCTCACTAATTTGTCCAGAGTTAATTACTGAACCAGCTCCAATTAAGAATGAGTTTTCGCAGTATTGCTTAGCTAATTTTATTGCGTCTATGGCACACTCAGTTCGGAGCGTAATCTCTATACAATTATAGTTGTTTTCTTGTAAATAATCTATAAGTGGTATTACTTCATTTATATCCTCAAATTTTACAACAGGTATAACTGGGTTGTCTCCTAGTAATGATCTAATTTTATTTTGACTCATGATATTTTAGAATAATATAGAAGCACCTTTTTCACTCGGCTCTACTAAGGTTCTTAAATTAGCAAACAATTCTCTACCGCATCCTATTTGTAATATCGAAGGGGTTTTTAAAGCTTTTCTAGCTAGAATCTCTTCTTCATTTAAACAGATAAGTTCTCCCTTTTCAGCATCTAATCTAAGTATATCTCCGTCTTTTAATTTAGATAATATGCCACCATCTATAGCTTCTGGAGATAAATGAATTGCTGCTGGCACTTTACCGGAAGCTCCAGACATACGACCATCTGTGACTAAGGCAACATTGTGTCCGTTGTTTTGAAGTATACTTAATATTGGAGTAAGCCTATGTAACTCAGGCATGCCTTTTGCTTTCGGCCCTTGATAGCGAACTACAGCAATAAAATCTCTATTTAGCTCTTTTCTATTAAAGGCCTCTAGAACTTCATTTTGATCTTCAAAAATAATTGCTGGAGCTTCGACTATCCAATTTTTTCTTAATACTGCAGAAACTTTAATAACGGAATTTCCTAAATTTCCTTTTAGAATTTTTAAGCCACCAGTACTTGAGAATGCTTTATCTACTGATGTTAAAACTAATTCATCAAGTGATGACTCTGGACCTTCTTTCCAAACTAGTTCACCATCTTTCATAAAAGGTTCTCTTGTATAAGATTGTAAACCTTTTCCTAGAATTGTATTTACGTCCTCATGAAGAAGCCCATTATTAAGCAATTCTTTTATCAGGTAAGACATCCCTCCACAAGCTTGAAAATAATTTACATCAGCAGCCCCATTTGGATACATTTTTACCAGTGAAGGAATAACAGTAGATAAATCAGAAAAATCATCCCAGGTTATTTCTATTCCTGCTGATTTAGCCATAGCTATTAAATGCAAAGTATGATTGGTTGAGCCACCAGTTGCTAAGAGTCCAATAATTGCATTTACCATCGTTTTTTCAGAAACGATATTATAGAGTGGTTTGTAATCACTACCTAGCTTAGCCCCTTCAATAGCAACTTTAACAGCATAGTCTGTTAAGGCATCTCTCAGCGGCGTATCTGGATTTACAAAGGAAGATCCAGGTAGTTGGATACCCATAATTTCCATGAGCATTTGATTGCTGTTAGCTGTGCCATAAAAAGTACAGGTCCCAGCTGAATGATAAGCTTTCGACTCCGAATCTAATAGGGCTTTTCTATCTATCATTCCGGAGGCAAATTCTCGACGAATCATAGCTTTATCTTCATTTGATATACCCGTTTTCATTGGCCCTCCAGGAACAAATACAATCGGAAGATATCCAAATTTTAATGCTCCAATTAGTTCGCCAGGTACAATTTTGTCACATATTCCTAAGCACAACCCTGCATCAAACATGTTGTGAGAAAGACCTATTGCTGTTGATAAAGCAATAACATCTCTACTAAATAATGACAAATCCATTCCTGCTTCACCTTGTGTAACTCCATCACACATAGCAGGTACAGCTCCTGCAACTTGAGCAACTGCACTGTGTTTTTTGGCAAATCCCTTAATTAAAGCCGGATAGTGCTCATAAGGTTTATGTGCCGAAAGCATGTCGTTATATGATGTAATAATTCCAATATTTACTTTTATATCTCCTTTTAATCCTTCTTTATCCCCATCTGAACAAGCTGCCATTGCGTGAGCTATATTACCACAAGATAATGCAGAACGCGAAACTTTATCATTTGCTAATCCCTTCATTTGACTCAAATACTCATTACGAGTATTTGAGCTCCGTTTAATAATTCTTGCTGTAACTTCTGTTATCGTTTTATTCATAGTAATTTATTTTAAAAGGTCCAAAAGACCTCAAGTAATTTTTTGTTTTGGTGAATAAATGATGATATAGGAACCTCTTTAATATGATTTAAGTATTTAGCTTGAGAAAACACCTTCATTTTCGCCTCTCCAGTAAAATATAAAAAAAGTCTTTTTGTATTTAAAAGTTGATTTTTAGTGTAACTTATTCTCTTTGTTGGCTTTACTGGCGAATAGGTTATAATCAATTCCTTACAGTTCTTTTTTTCTTGTAATCCATTACTTGAGCTTTCATCATTTGGAAAGAGTGATGCTGTATGGCCATCTGAGCCCATGCCCATAAGCACGCAGCTAGTTCCTTCAAAAAAGGACTTATTTTTATCTATTGCAATTTGTACATTTTTATTTATGTCATGAATATCATAAACTAAACCAATAAATTTTGCTTTTGATGCTTTTCCCTGAATTAAATAATTCTTTATCATCCTTTCATTACTATATGAGTCATCTGCAGAAACAAAACGTTCGTCTACTAAACCTATACTTACTTTTGCCCAATTTATATTAAACTGAGACAATAGAATATATAAATTTATAGGTGTATTACCTCCAGATAGTAAAAGCTTAGCTTCGTTATGGAGTAGTAAATCATTTTCTAGACTAGAAATTATCTCGTTTGCTAAAGCCTCCTCTAGTTTTTCAGTATTAAGAAATATCCTCTTAGTCAAATTTATGTTTTTTTTATTCATTCCAGGTATGACCATCTATTAATACATTACCCTTAGGTACCGAGCTTCCAGAATTATATAAACTATTTTCCATTTTTGTTGTTTTCCAGTGCTGTTTTATTGAATCAATCCAAACCCACGATGCCTCAACCTCGTCTTTGCGCATAAATAGAGTTTGATTACCTCGAATTACATCAATTAATAATCGTTCATAGGCATCAGGAAAAGGTTCATTAAATGAGGAGCTATAATCAAGAACTAAAGATTTTGGTTTATATCTATATCCACCTGGTCCTGGAATTTTAACTGTTTGCACAAGTTCAATTCTCTCTTCTGGCTGAAGACTAATTATTAATTTATTATTTATGATTGGTTTTTCATCAGGAAAAATGTTATGGGGTACATTCTTGAAATTTATAACAATTTCAGAATATCGTTTAGCTAATCTTTTTCCAGTTCTTAAATAGAATGGAACTCCTGCCCATCGCCAATTGTCAACATTTGCACGAATTGCTACAAAAGTTTCTGTTTCAGAAGTAAATTGATTAATATCTTCTAGATACGATAGTACTGAGTCTCCTTTTATCTTTCCTCGTGTATATTGTCCTTTTACAGTTTGGTTCAAAACCATCTTGTCATCAAATAATCTTAATGCATTTAATACTTTAAGTTTTTCGTCTCTGACATTGTCCGCATGTAATACACTTGGTGGCTCCATAGCAACCAAGCATAGGAGTTGAAGAAGGTGGTTTTGTACCATGTCTAAAAGTGCTCCATATTTATCATAATAATTCCCCCTTGTGCTCACGCCAAGCTCTTCAGAAACTGTAATTTGAACATTTTCAATATTTTGGGAGTCCCATGCGTTCTCATACAAGTTGTTAGCAAAACGTAATACCATTAAATTTTGAACGGTCTCTTTGCCTAAATAATGATCTATTCTAAATATCTGATTCTCATCAAAGTATTCTGATATTTCACTATTTATGATTCTAGATGATTTAGAATCATGACCTAATGGCTTTTCTAAAACAACTCGTGAGTTTTTGGTAATTAAGTTTTCTAAATGAAGATTTTTAGTAATGCTTCCAAAAATTGAAGATGAGACAGACAAATAAAATACACGAATGATATTTAAATCAACTCTTAAATGATTTTTTAAATCAGAAAGAGATGATTTTTTTGTCAAATCAGCTTTTAAATAAACACTCATTTTCAATAACTTATTTATGGTATTAGGGTCATAGTCCTTAATACTCGCAGTAAGTTTTTCCTTAAGTAGTGCTTTAAATTCTGATTGAATTAGTACACCTCTTGATGTTATAATTACCCTAGATTCACTATTAATCTGTCCTGATTTAAAACGATAATAAATAGCAGGAAATATTTTTCTTAAAGCTAAATCACCTAAGCCACCAAATATCACAATGTCTGCTGCTTTTACTTCAGGTATTTTGAAATTTTCACTCATCATCTAGGTATTTATTACTAAATAGTTTTTCATTTTCCCTAATTTTTCTCTCCATTTTAGGTTGCGTAATAAACCTGATGTTTAGGTACATTAGCAAAATACAGACTAATAGTGATAATAGGATAGTATCTGTCATAATTAGGTTTCTTTATCAATCATATATTAATGTGTAATTGTGTGTTTTAAAAGATTTAATTTCAAAAACATTTTGCATCACACAATTAAGTGTAATATATACGCAAATATATAATTTATTAAAATGATTTGCTATTTATTTGTTATTTTATCTTAAGTAGTATATAAATTTAGACGATAATAACTCCTCAATATTTCACATAATCATTTATTAGATTAAAGTAAGTTTAAATAATTTACCTTTATTTTTCATTAATTAATTATTTTTAGAAGGGTATTATGACATTTAATAATGGAGTTAATCATCTTGTTGTTGTTAGTGTATTAATTCATTTTTGATTTGTAGTATTGAATTAAACTTTATTTATACATGTTTAGGATGATTAAACAATCCAATCAACTCTGTAATATTTCGTTTGACATAAATAAGCAATACATTATGTGTAAAATTTACATAAATTATTTATTTTAGCTTTTTTAAATAATCTTTTAATTAAATTATTGAAGACGTGAAAAATAAATCGCAAATTGTCTCGATTAGTCTAATTGTAGCGTTAGGGGGGTTTTTGATGGGATTTGATGCTTCAGTTATTTCTGGAGTGGTTAAGTTTCTGGAGCCTGAATTTGGGTTATCAAAAATAGAGTTAGGTTGGGCTGTTAGCTCACTTACACTAACCGCAACTCTTGCAATGTTAGTTGCAGGCCCACTAAGTAACTTATATGGTAGAAAACGAATACTATCTATTTCAGCACTTTTGTATGCTATATCCGCTATATTTTCTGCATTCGCTCCGGATTTTATTTCGCTTGTAATTGCTAGAATGATTGGTGGTTTTGGTGTAGGTGCCTCTCTTATTTTGGCTCCCATGTATATTGCAGAAATTTCACCGGCTAGTATTAGAGGTCGAATGGTATCTTTTAATCAGTTAAATATTGTTGTTGGAATTTCTGTCGCTTTTTTCTCTAATTATTTAATTTTAAATCTTGGAGAAAACCCTAGTGAATGGGCCCAATTTTTAATGCTTAAAGAGCATAATTGGAGATGGATGCTTGGAGTGGAGTTTATTCCTGCAATATTATATTTCTTTGCTCTCTTCTCCGTTCCTAGAAGTACTCGTTGGTTAATTATGAAGGATCGAATAACTGAAGCGAAGGTAGTCTTAGAAAGAATTTCTCCAGAAGTAAATACTGAAGAAGAAATTAATATTATAAGGAAAAGCCTTCAAACTGAGAGTAAAGGTCAAAAAATCCCTTTTAAAGAATTATTTAAACCTACAATGAAAAAGGTTTTAATGATTGGAGTTGTTGTTGCTATTCTTCAACAAATTACAGGAATTAATTCTGTATTTTTTTATGCACCTATGATTTTTGAGCAAACTGGTATTGGAACTGATGCTTCATTTTCTCAAGCGATTCTTATTGGTATTATTAATTTAGTATTTACCATTATTGCTATTGGCTTAATAGACAAAATTGGACGTCGACCTCTTCTTATATTTGGAGTGTCAGCAATTGTAGTTTCTATGTTTGTGTTATCATCTAGTTTTTCATCTGCAACATATAAACTAGATAATGTAGGTATATTAGAATTGCCAGTTGAAATTAATAAAGCTGACCTTGAATCAATGACTGATGTTTTATATACTAGCGATGTGAAATTCAAAAATGCTATTAAATTAGCTATTGGTGAGGATTTAGCTAGTCAATTTGAAGGAGCTATTATAAAAAAGGCGATCATCGCTAACTCTTTACTTATATTAATTGGAATTCTTGGTTTTGTAGCTGCATTTGCTATATCTCTAGGGCCCGTAATGTGGGTTTTATTCTCTGAGTTGTTTCCTAACCGAATTCGTGGTTTGGCAATCTCTTTTGTGGGCTTAATTAATTCTGGAGTTAGCTTTATTGTGCAATTGGTTTTTCCTTGGGAAATGTCAACTTTAGGTTCTAGTACCACATTCATGATTTATGGAGTTTTCGCACTATTAGGACTCATATTTGTGGTTATGAAAGTACCTGAAACAAAAGGCAAATCTTTAGAAGAACTTGAAAAAATGTTAATTAAATAATTATGCAAGATACTCTTGACATTACTGGGATTGAATGGAAATTTTCTAAAGAAAATGACGGATCATTCTTTGTAGAAAATGCCAACCACTTACCTATTTTATATTTCCCATTGCTCAATACAGCAGGAATGAAGTCTTTTGTTACGCCAGAGCTGAAAGGAGATGTATGTAAAGATTTTCATCATTATTTAACAACTCCAACTGTAACCGAAGAAATTCACAGAACACTCTCTAGTCGTAACTTTTGGATTAAAGTAAAAGATAAGAACCCCTGGTCTGCAACAGGTCAAAGTGCTTTTCAGAAAATACACAAATGGAATGGTTTAAATGATTACTCAGCGCTTAAAGTTAATATTGGGGCATTTACGACAAAAAGGAAACAATTTAAAACTGAATTAGTAACAGAAATAACAACTTTTATTCCTGAAGGTAATGATTTTGTTGAAGTCCTTAAGATATCTATTTCGAATACGGGGAAAGATCCTCAAACTTTTAAGTCATATTATGCCTTACCTATATTCGGTAGATCTGCTGACAACGTTAGAGACCATAGGCAGGTTACAACTATGTTTCAAGAAAACTTTATAGAAGAATATGGTGTTCGTATTAAGCCAAAGATTGTTCATGATGAAAATAGCCATAAAGTAAACAACACCAATTATGTGACTTTAGGTTTTGATGGAAATGCAGGTAAGCCTGAAAATATATGGATAAGACTTCAGGATTTTATTGGGGAAAGTGGTACGCTTGATAATCCCGAAGCAATTTATAAGAATCTTACCCCACCAAAACTTAGAGACGATGAGCTTCATGGGAAAGAAGCTATTGCAGGTTTAAAATTTAAAGAAATAACACTCCAACCCGGAGAGAAGACAGAGTATATTGTACTTCACGGTATTACAGATGATTTAAGTGATTTAGAGAACTGGAAAAATAAGTACTCAGAAGTTAAAAGGGTTGACGTAATTCTTCAAAACACTCTCAATTTCTGGACGAAAAAACTTAATAGCGTCTTAATTAGTACAGGTAATAGTCACTTTGATAATTGGGTGAAATGGATAGAATACCAAGTAAAGTGTAGACAAATATTTGGAAATTCTTTTCTACCTGATTATGCCTATGGAAGAGGTGGAAGAGGTTGGAGAGATTTGTGGCAAGACTTACTTTCTATTTTTTTAGTTGACCCTATAAGTGCACATGAGGAAATTGTAAATTGTTTCAAAGGAATTCGTATTGATGGTTCTAATGCTACTATAATTGGAGAACAACCAGGAGATTTTAAAGCGGATAGAAACAATATTCCTAGAACTTGGAGTGATCATGGTGCTTGGCCCGTATTTGTTTTAAACTTCTATTTAAATCAGACTGGAGATTTGGAGATTTTAAATAAAGAAATCACTTATTGGAAAGATAAATTTGTTAATCGTAGCAAAAAAGTTGACGACAAATGGAATTTATCTCAAGGTCATTTTCAAAGAAATTTTGATGGTAAAATTTATGTTGGGACAATACTAGAACATATTATAATTCAACAACTTACATCATTCTACAACGTGAACAATAAAAATGTATTGATGTTAGAAGGTGCCGATTGGAATGACACTTATGATATGGCACGTGAAAATGGTGGAAGTGTATGTTTTTATAATTTCTATGCCAATAACTTCCTAATCCTTTCAAATATACTTAAAGAAATTAAGAAAACAGGGGTTACTCATATCCCACTATTAGAGGAGGTTATTGTTTTATTAGACAATATTCCAGGACTGAGCAAAGTTGATTATGAACACCCTAAAAGTAAAAGAGAACATCTTAAAAAATACTTTAAGAGCATTGAACATTCAGTTTCTGGAATTACATCACCTGTTTTAATTGATAATATTATTCTTGACTTTGAAAAAAAATCAAAGCATATTTCAAATCATATTCTTGAGAATGAAATTCTAACTTCAAAAGAAGGAGATCGCTTTTTTAATGGCCATTACGATAATCTGGAAAATAAAATTGGTGGAGAAAAGGAAGATGGAATAATGATGGATCTCACCTCTCAAGTAATTCCAATCATCTGTAATATAGCAGATAAGGAAATGTCTGCTGAAGTTTATGAATCTATTAAAAAGATATTGAAGGATAAAAATAGCCCAGGTATTAGGTTAACCTCAGAATTTAAAAATGTTGATCTTAATGTAGGTCGAATTACTGGATTTGTTTACGGTCACAAAGAGCATGGAAGCAAGTGGGTGCAGCAAAATATAATGCTGGCTTACGGACTTTACAAACAAGGTCTTGTTGCGCAGGGAAATGAAATCATGCAAGAAGTTTATGAAATTTCAAATAAAACAGAAACTGCAAAGATATTCCCAGGTATACCTTCCTACTTTGATAATCAAAATAAAGGTGCTTATGCATATCTTACTGGTTCCTCTTCTTGGTTTCTTCTTACATTAATAACTGAGATATTTGGTCTAAAAGGTAAGTATGGGGCTCTTTGTATAGAACCCAAACTCTCTAAAAGCTATTTTAACGAAGAGGGAATTTCTGAATTATCTACTATCTTCTCTGGCAGAAATATTAAAGTTATTTTTAGTAACAAAAATTTTCTAGATTACGGGTCATATCAAATAAACGAAGTTTCTATAAATGGTCTAAAATTGACTTTATCAGAAAGTAAGCCTGTTAATTCTATAGTCCTAGACAATTTTAACGAGTTACTAAATCAAACTCATAATTTAATTAATATTACCTTAAGTTAACGTTTAAACAAAACCAGTTATTATGAAAAATCTTCTTCTTTTTACTTTTATGCTAGTGAGCTCTACCAGCTTATTTTCTCAAGTATTAACTATGACTACTGAAGTTTGTAGTGATGCTAGTTCTGTTCGGATTACCGGTCCTTGGTGGGGTTGGAATGTTTCTAATGGGCCTGTTGCTTCAGATAATGGAGACGGTACTTGGACCTTTACATTTAATCCAGCGCCAACTGGAAATATGGAATATTTATTAGTAGTTGATGGATTTATGGAAAATTTAATTCCTGGAAATATCCTTTCTGGTGATTGGTCTTGTACACCTATTACGGATCAAGATACTTATGCAAACCGACAATGGATTCTTGGATCTGGAGACGTATCAAATGTCTTTGGTACATGCACTTCCTGTGTTGATGTTGTTGTTTATGGTTGTATAGATCCTATTGGAATTAATTACAATGAAAACGCTACAGAAGATGATGGAACTTGCCTTTATGGAATTCCTTTGCCAATTGATTTTGAACTAGACGGAATGGACTTGTACACATTTAGTGATTTTGACGGAGCTGTATCTTCAGTTATCTTAAATCCTAATGTAGACGATGTAAATTATAGTCAAAATGTGGTTGAGCATATTCGTAATGGAGGTGAAAATTGGGCAGGGACTTCTTTAACTACTAATCCGATTGACTTCAGTTCAAGTTCAATTATAAAAATGAAAGTGCATTCTCCAGCTGCAGGAATTCCAGTTAAGATGAAATTAGAATCATTATCTGGAGATAATTTTGAAATTTTGATATACACCACTCTAGGCAATCAATGGGAAGAATTGTTTTTTGATTTTAGTGGACAATCCTCTGATTTGTTTGTTAAAATAGTAATCATATTTAACCAAGGAGTGGTTGGAGATGGAACTGCTAATTCTACTTATTATTTTGATGACATTGCATTTTCTACCGGTCCTATTTCTGGATGTATGGATGACACAGCTAACAATTACAACCCAAATGCAACAGAAGATGATGGTAGTTGCACTTATGGAACTGTTGTACTCAACATCACCGCAAACCCATGTATGACAGCAAATAATGTGCGATTAACAGGACCATTCTGGGCATGGAATGCAGAAGAAGGACCAGAAGCTATTCAAAATGAGGACGGAACTTGGACTTTTACTTTTGATGAAGCACCCTTAGAAGATATGGAGTACCTACTAATTGTTGACGGTGTTGTCGAAGACTTAGTTTCGTCAAATTCTGCTGAGGATAATTGGTCGTGTACACCTGTTACTGACTTTTTCTCTTTTGCAAACAGAATGTGGACAGTTGGTTCTGGAGACGTAACAAATATCAACTTCGGTACATGTGGTTCATGTGGAAATGATTTTAGCATAGATGAATCGGAAACTCCTAATTTAGTCTACCCTAATCCATCGACCGATTTTATTAATGTAAGCGGTAATAATATTTCACTTGAAATTTACTCTATTACAGGACAAATAGTGATGTCGTTATTAAACACAAACAACACAGTCGATATTTCTAATTTATCTATCGGTATTTATACTATTAAACTAATTGATGGAAACGGAAACGCTACCTTTAATAAGTTTGTAAAAGAAAACAAGTAAACCAAAAAGCATACTATTTAAAATAGGATGCTTTTTTTTTAATTCTATTGTATGAGATTTTCAATTTCTTTTCAATTTCTTTTAAGCTGTATGCTTTTGTTTTGCAGCTCTTTGGTCTATTCTCAGGTTGTTAAAGTTGAGGTAGTTCAAAATGATGCCGGAAAATGGCAACTCTTGAGAGGTGGAGAACCCTATTACATTAAAGGAGCCGGAGGCGATACGCATTTAGAAGAGTTAGTGGAAGCTGGAGGAAACTCAATTAGAACTTGGAGTGCCGATGGGGCACAAGCAGTTTTAGACAGAGCACATGCACATGGACTCACTGTGATGTTTGGTCTATGGGTTCAGCACGAAAGACATGGTTATGATTATGATAATGAAGCTGCAAATCGTTCGCAACTTGATTATTTCACCTCGGTAGTTAAGAAATATAAAAATCATCCGGCCTTATTAATGTGGTCTATTGGTAATGAAGTAGATCTTTTTTACTCAAATACTAAAGTTTGGGATGTGGTGCAAGACATAGCCAAAATGGTTCACGAGGTAGACCCTAATCACCCTACAACAACAGTAACAGCAGGTTTGGATCCAATTGAAGTAAAGCTTATTCAAAAACAAGCACCAGATATAGATATATATTCAATTAATACTTACGGTGAAGTCTGTATAATTAAAGATTTAATCCGAACTTCTGGCTGGGTAAAACCATACATTGTTGCGGAATGGGGGCCAGATGGACATTGGGAAGTTGCAAAAACAAAATGGTCTGCTCCTGTAGAGCAAACTAGTCATGAAAAAGCACTTAGTTATTTTCATCGGTATAAAGATTGTATTGTTTCAGACATAGAAATGTGTATTGGCTCTTATGTCTTTTTATGGGGCCAAAAGCAAGAAACAACAGCTACTTGGTATGGTTTATTTTCTAATAAAGGTCAAAGTACAGAAGTAATAGATTATGTAGCTAAAGGATGGACTGGAGAATGGCCAGAAAATAGAGCACCATCATTAGATAGTCTTTCTTTAAACAATCAACAAAAAGGAGAAAACATTTACCTTACTGCTGAAGAAATGTATACAGCTAATGTGTACGCTTCTGACGATCGTGACAAAATGAAATACACCTATAAAATTTATCCAGAAAGTGTGAATACAAAATCTGGTGGTGATTTAGAAAAAGAACCCCATGCAATGGCTGGTTTAATTAAGAAAAAATCGCAAAATCAAGTTAAATTTAGAGCTCCACGTGAAGAAGGAAGCTACCGGTTGTTTGTTTACGTTGCAGACAATGAGGATAAAATTGCTTACGCAAATATTCCTTTTTACGTTAATCCTAGACCAAAAGGTATGGAGCAAAGTACTAATATCAGACTGAAGTCGCGGAAACTAACTATTCCAGAATAAAAATGTCTAGACTCTATTTATGTATCTAAAAACAAAAAATATAATTCTTCTTGTTTTCTTTATTGTTTTAGGAAATCAATTAGTTTTTGCACAAATTGAACAAGGCTTAAAAGATGATAATTCGTCTGTAATTGGCCTTTTCCCAAAAGATGAATCACCTCAATTATACACCTTTAAGTTGAGTGGAGAGTATCGGTTTTTGGGCTCTTATGCTCAAAATAAATTACCTTACCAGTTAACAACTACTATAGGAGATGTAACCAAAGATAAGGTCTTGTTTATTGGTGACGACAGCCAGTTGCCTCAATTAACATTAAGATTCTCTGGAAGACCTTCTTTAAAAACATCCTGGGGGTTTGATTTGTATACCTTCCAGTTTTTAGAAGGAAATGTTAAGCCAACCTACAGCGCGATGATTGCTGAAAGTAACCTACCGACAATATACGATCCAATAAATGGAACTAGATTAGCTGGTAATTTCGGAATGCAATTGGGAATAAGTATGTACGGTTCCTTTGATACGCAAGTGGGTTCTTTCTTAGTTAAAGCCGGGGGTATTCACTGGACTTCTATTAGTGATCTTACTTTAGCTTCCTTTAGAGGGTACAACCGATTTAGCTTATTTGAACGTAATCCATGGGATCCCTTGGGATCAAATGTAGAGAAAAGATATTTTGATTTCCATAACAGCGGAAATATTCAACAGGACTCACGCTGGGGTGAAAAAGCATTTACAGGTCTTATTATTGAAGGAAGTAACTTACCTAAAAACACGAGTCTTAAAGCTCTGTTTGGTAAAACTGAGCTAAATGGTGGTTTTACCCTAATGCCAAACTATACTTATGGTGGGCAACTACGTAAAAATTTCCCAAATGGAAACTTTATAGGCTTTAACACCTTTAATTCTAAAACCTACGTTGATAGTGTGGGAAACGAAAGTTTTGGGTTTAATATAGCGACACTAGAATCTAATTTTAAACTTTTTAAATTAGGAGTAAAAATAGAAGCAGGTGTTGGTAGAGCACTTTCGTCTACCCTAAATGGAGAATGGGGAGAAGCTCTTCATTTAAAAGTGGCTTCGCCAAGATTGTTTGATCTGCTTAATGTAGAGACTCATTTATTTAGAATTAGCCCAAATGTAATCAATAACAACTCTGTATTCTTAAACAGTTCAATTCTTCAAAATAACGGTAGTGATTTACCTCCGGGCTCTATTGGTAGTACAGCAGTTCTTCAACCTTTTGCAAGTCAAATGGGTTCTTTAGGAATGATGACCAACAACCGTCAGGGAATTAACCTGAACAGCGAAATAGACTTAGATGAATTGAAGCTGTCTTTTGCAATTGGTGCTTCAGGAGAAATTGACGCGATTAGCAGTCAAATTACTTACAATCATCCCGTCAATCAACTCACACGTTCTAGACTTTGGAGATGGAATTTCCCTGCAAATGTTGGTCCTTACGGAAACCAATCTGTTATATATAGAGACGTCTATGAAACAGTAAACATAACTGAAGATGAGATTTCTAAGAATTATTTTAGTGGTATTGAGTTTCAAGCAAAATATCATCCAAAATACTTATCGTCTAAATTGTATTTATTCTCTATAACCAGAGTTTATAGTGCCCAGGGTTCCTGGTCACCTATACCAGTAATAACAGATGAGGCTTATATAAAACAATACAATAATGAGCTTGAGGCTTATTACGCTGTAAACAGCAAATTTGTACTGAATGGGTCTCTTGGTTTTGAACGAACTATTGCCAATTATAAAACCGATTTAGACGTAAACTCTAATAAACCAAGAAACCAGTATGGTAATGGATACGGTATAGGTATAGATTATACAATTGCAAAAAACACAGCATTGTTTATTAGGCACCGATGGTTTGAATTTGAAGATAAGAGTTTTCAAAAAGATCATTTCAAGGGTACAGAAACCAGTTTAGAACTTAAAATATCATTCTAATGACTAAAAAAATAACTGTCATCGCGCTTTTATTCATTTTATCAGTTTCTTCTTACGCTCAGGAGAATACTAAAAAATTCTGGCTTTCTGGCTTGTCTAGGGGAGTTTACAGTCTAGATGAACTAAAAGGAGAAGAAACGGATACAACTTCGGCTTCTAAAGCTGAGTATGGACATACACTTGTAGATCTTTCTGCTAATATACGTCCAAATGAGCACACCTATATCAGAACGACTATTCGTGTTCGTAATGATTACGGTGGATTTTGGGGATCTGGAACAACCTTCGATCTTAGAGAATTGTATTTAAGAGGTCTTATCGCAAACTCTGTAAGGTACCAAGTAGGAGATATGGATTACAAATTATCACCATTTACTTTTTACAATAACAACGAGGACCTCTACGAGAATACACTCGGTATTTTTAACATGTATTCAGAAATGATGCATTACGATTATTTCTTTAAAGGGAATAACACTTGGAGACAACAAGGCTTAGCTACTGATTTTTCTTTAAGCTTTAAAAAAGGAATTGAAGAATTGCAATTCAATTTATTTACTTCTAGAATAAATCCTTCAAATTTTAGCACAGTAAGCGATCGAGTTTTTTTTGGTGGTAATTTAACTATGGTGCAAAGCGATCAGTTTAGCGCAGGCTTAAATTACATCAATCTAACTGATGTTGCAGGGACATCTAATAATCTAAACTATTTCAAGAACCCTGTTCTTACAGGGACTTATAAAGCAAATGCCATACAGGGTGATTTTAAGTTCCAACTAGATGGTGAGTCTGGTTTTTCTAAATCGTTTACAGAAAACAATGAGGATCCCGATAATGTGGTGAAAGAGAATTTAGTTGAAGATTATTTTAATTATTCAACGTTTACAACAGACTACGCGCCTTTAAACTTAAAGTTTACCATCGCTTACAGAAATGTTGGGCAAGGTTTTAGAAGTGCTGGTGCTCAAATGAGACGATTGAAGTTTGCTACTCAAGGATTTATGTTTAATCGTTATACTAACGAACAAATTGTTCGTCCAATTGGAATGTGGGATATTCATAATGATCCAACACTTTACAACTCTCAAATTCAAGTTGGTTTAGCCGAATTCTATCCACAATATAACAACATCGACCCATACGGCTTAGCTACACCTAATCGAAAAGGTTTAGATTTTGATTTGATTCATATAGATGAGCAAAATCGTTACTCCTTTTCTTTACAATATGGAATGTTGTCTGAAATTGTTGGTCTAGGAGTAGATGATCTTAAAAAGTTCAATACCCTCTCTGCAAATTTAGATTTGAATATTGAGAATATGTTGCCAATTTACGACAAACAAATTCTAATTCAATTGGGTTATACCAATGACCAGACTAAAAGAACAGGAGATCAGGATTTTATTCAGACGGAGTTAAATACGCAAAGAATTTATGCTGGAATTACTTTAGAACTTACAGATAAGCTTTATTATTTAGCAGGCTATGAATCTATTAAAGCAAGTGGCGACGATTATTTAGCCAATAGAGATCGTAATGACGTAATTGATGATTTCACTCTTTTTGAAACAGAATTAAGTGAAAAAATAATTGGAATGGGTCTTCGTTATGAATTTGACGATAAGAACAATTTGCAAATTCTCTGGCAAGATTACAACTGGAGTAATTCAGTTTTGGGAACAGAAGATTATGGATTTGATAGATTGTCTGTGATTTACATTATGAAATTTTAATTTTTAAATAAAACCACTATGAAACGATTATTATACATCCTGATTTTAGGAGTTGTTTTTAGTTCTTGTGAACGCGAAGAAGGTTTTGAAGGACCTTCACTTATCGATCAATTTGGCGACTTTAATATTGTTGATAGCCTTCAAATAAGCAATGCTAATATTGATTTTGCTGATGGTGAAACAAGCTTTTTTATGGCTGAGTTTTCGAAATCAGTTAACTGGGAAATAAAGATTACTGGAGGTATTTCAGGAGCTGTAAAAATTATTTCAGGTTCTTCGAGAATTATAGATGAAGAGAATACTTCTTGGGACGGCTCTACTACGAATTTGCCTATGTTTAAAATAGAAGATTGTTCTGTAGATTTGACAGTTAGCTACAATATTAACGCTTCAGATACTATTATTTCTGTTGCTGACTCTCTTATTTCTGTTGCTTCTCTTAGCTTAACAACTACCAAAGTAAACAATGGTCTATTACTTGCAGATTTTGAAACTGGCTTGGATCCAAATTGGAATATTTTTATTCAGTCTGGTGGAAATATGAGTTTTAATTTAGTCAGTAACAATTCTCCACAAGGAAACTCCTATTATGATATGGGCGGAAATGTTGATTGGGATTGGCTGATAGGATTGACAGACTTTCCTGCGGAAGCTTATGGAAGCTCAACTTTTGATTTAAGCGACAATGGGGATAAAGTGTACTTTAATGTAATGTTAAATATGCCAGAAGGTCTAGATAATCCACCTATCGTGTTATTTCAATTTAGAGAAGATGACAACAGTAATGGCGTTTTTGAAGAAGGACTCGAAGATATGTATGCCATAGAAATTAGAGATTTAGCACCCGGATGGCGATTGGTTTCTTTAAAATATTCAGACCTTACTAGTCTAAATAACGGAGCCCCAACAGATCCTGAAGGAAATGGGATTCATAATCCAGACTTATTAAATAAAGTTTCGGTTCTCATGTTGGCTCAACAAGGTGGAGGTTACAGCCAAACACTTATGGACTATGTAATTTTCACAGAAGACCAACCATTTAATCCATAAACGAATGAAGACTTCATCAGTATTATTAACTCTGTTACTTTCTGTCTTTGTTGTTTCTTGTGGCTCTTTTAAGCAGCAAGCTCTCTTCAATGTACCAGCCAATCAAGAGATGCCCGAATCTATTGAAAATTTTTACTCACTAGACATCTTTTCAGACAACATTAACGGAGAACATTGGTTTACAGAGTCTAGTCAAAGTGAGATTTCGATTCCATTTATGAATCGGAAAAGCAGTAAAAAATTAGACAAAAAAGAGACTTGGTTAAAACAAAGTAAACAATGCTTAAGTATAATAGGCACCGAAGAAGTTGCATACTCTGGAAAGGGCTCAATGCTCTGGGAGTGGGATAAAAAGGCGGGAGATTGCCCTTGGTTAGGAATGGGCTTCGGTTGGGACGGATGGCAAGGAAAAGACATGAGTCAAATTATAGACAAAGCGGCCATTCAATTTAAGGTTCGTGCAGTAAAAGGAACCTTAAAGTCTTTGCCTCTAGCTGCTTGTTTAGAAGACTATTCCGGATCTCAAGTTTGGATTGGTTTTAGTCCAAAGTGTATTGAAGGTGGAATCATAACCGAGGAATGGTCTAATGTAATTTTACCAATTTCAGAATTTGAATGGGAAAACGCTCCAAATTTGGACCCCTACAACATAAAGCAACTTATTGTTCAGTTCGAAGCGGAGGGTAAAATTTACGTAGATGAGATCAAAGTTATACCATATGATGGTGGCTTTAACAAACGATTAAAAATATCTATTGAGGAATCCCTTGCTATAAAAATTGATGGAAAGAGCAACGAGGATCAGTGGGGAAATGCCCAGGGAATAGAATTCGACTCCTACCGTATTAAATCCATTATGGACAGTGAAAACATTTACTTCTTACTAAACTTCTTAAGTAATGAACCAATGAAAAACCCCTTTAGTGAAGGTGGAATTTTCAATGGGGATGCTTTTGAAATAGCTTTTTCATCGAATCCAAATTTACAGCGTAAGCGAAAACACTACTTTTCCAGCGACCAACATATCGGGATCAATTTATCTGAAAACTCTCAAGTATGGGATTGGCAAAACAAAACTGTTTTAAAAGAGGCTTCTGTTGCTTCAGAGATTAAAGGGTCTTTGCATCAATTTGAAATCAAGATACCATTAAGTTCGTTGAATATTAATTCTTTTGAGAAGGGACGGACCTATGGACTCGAGTTTGCTATAGATCGATCTTCGGAAAATCAAACTCGTAAGGATCAATTTAGGTGGAATTCTTATGAACAAAATGGTTTTAATGAAAACCCAGCTCTTTGGGGAGAATTAGTAATTAAAAAATAACCTGTTCTTAAAATATATTCCATGAAAAGATTTGTTTATTACTTTATTTGCTTCACTTTTCTTTTTAATAATGGATGTGAAGAACCTAGCCCTCCACCAATTATTGGTTGTACTGATATAAGTGCATCTAATTTTAATCCACTTGCCGAGGAAGAAGATGGAAATTGTTTATATTCAAACAGCGAAGGTTTAGTTTGGAGTGATGAATTTAATGGGAACGTATTAGATAGTACTAAATGGGTTCATGAAACTGGAAATGGAGATTGGGGCTGGGGAAATGGTGAGTTACAATACTATCAAGAAGAAAATACTTTTTTGAGCGATGGTACTGCTAAAATTATTGTTCGAGAAGAAGAACAGTCAGGATTCTCTTACACTTCATCTCGTATTAAGACTGACGGTTTATTCACTTTTAGATATGGAAGAGTTCAAGCCCGGATGAAAACAATGAATGGCAGAGGGTTTTGGCCAGCCTTTTGGTTACTTCCTTCTGGTGGTGACTGGCCTTGTGATGGCGAAATTGATATTATGGAACAATGGGGGACTAATGGAATTACTGACGAGACTAGTGGAGCTGCTCACTTAGGGAATTGTCCTTATTCAAGTGGACAACACCATTACGAGAGTTTCCAATCGAATATTTCAGATGGATCATATGCTGATGATTTTCATGTTTATGAGGTTAGATGGTTAGAAGATAAAATTGAATGGTATGTAGACGAATTGAAATTATATGAAGTAATTCCTAGTATGTATCCTTCTCAATACAATTGGCCTTTTAACTCAAATGAATGGTATATTATTTTAAATCTAGCTATAACTAGCCAAGGACCAAGTTCGATTACTGAATTCCCTACTAAATTAGAAATTGATTGGGTTAGAGTTTTTGTAAGTTAATAGTATCTATTCTTATAATATAAAATTTCATTAGTTGTAATATAAGTTTAATTCATTAAGTTTTAGACACTATTATTAAAGTTTAATTTGTGTTTAAATTAAATTCCTATTTTGAAGCTTTATTTATGTGTTTAGTTAATTTTTAATATCAATATGTGTACATGTTACATAAATTTTATATAATTATGTGTACATATTACATAAATTTTATATATTTACCTTTTAACCCTCCTAACCAAAACGTTATGTTTTCAAAAAACAATCTAAAACTTAGTATTTTTGCTGCAATTTTCAGCGTTTTCTCTCTCTTAGCACAAGAAAGTAGTCCATTTACAATAACAACTAGCATATGTGATGTGGCTACTACTGTATCGATGACTGGACCATTTTGGGGTTGGGATCCAGCAGCAGGTCCTGTAGCGAGTGATAACGGTGATGGAACTTGGACGTTTACTTTCGATCCTGCTCCTACCGATAATATGGAATACTTGCTAATTGTAGATGGTGTTCAAGAAAACTTGGTTGCTAGTAATACAGACTTAAACGATTGGTCGTGTACTCCAGTAACTGATTACTGGTCTTATGCAAATAGAATGTGGACTGCGGGTTCAGGTGATGTTTCTAATGTATACGGAACTTGCGGTATTTGTAGTGAGGTTTCTGAAGATATTATAGGATGTACAGATGCTGCAGCAGTTAATTACGATACTACTGCTACGGTAGATGATGGTTCTTGTACTTATGAGTCTACTGCTCTTACAATGATAACTAGTGTATGTGATTTAGCTACTACTGTATCGATGACTGGACCATTTTGGGGTTGGGATCCAGCAGCAGGTCCTGTAGCGAGTGATAACGGTGATGGAACTTGGACGTTTACTTTCGATCCTGCTCCTACCGATAATATGGAATACTTGCTAATTGTAGATGGTGTTCAAGAAAACTTGGTTGCTAGTAATACAGACTTAAACGATTGGTCGTGTACTCCAGTAACTGATTACTGGTCTTATGCAAATAGAATGTGGACTGCGGGTTCAGGTGATGTTTCTAATGTATACGGAACTTGTGGTTCGGAATGCCCAACAGTAGATCCAGAGCCAACAACAGCTTCAGTAGAATTTACTGTAGATATGAATGGAGTAGATCAACCAAGTGCAACTTATGACCAAGTTACCGTAAATGGATCTTGGAATGATTGGAGTGGTTGGGGCTTAATTCTATCAGATGAAGATGCTGATGGAATATTTACAGGTGTTTTAGAATTAGAAGCAGGAACAAGTTTCGAATATGTTGTTGCTGTTTCAGGAGAGTCTGATGGCTTCTCTGGTTGGGGAATTCAATGGGGTGATGGTTGTCTAGATGCAAATGTTTTGGTTACAGCAGGAGATGTAGGAACTGTAACACAGACATCATTAACACCAGGTTGTTCTGAAATACTAGGATGTATGGACACAAATGCGTCAAACTTCGATGCATCTGCAACTGCTCAAGCTTACGATCAATATGGAAACTTAGGATGTATTTTTACATCTTGTGATGATATTCCAGAAGATGGTTGTATTTATGTAGATGGATTTGGTGCTTTTAACGTTGAGTTCGGTGCAGAAGCATGTGTAAATTACGGTGGAATAGCTTGTACAACTGAGTCAATTGGTCCTGATGTACAGCAAGTGAATTTAGTGACTGGTTGGTCAAACTTCTCTACTTACATGATTACAGCAGACATGGAAATATCTTCTATTTTAGCTCCTGTTATAGATAATATTGTTATATGTAAAGATTATTTAGGTAATGCATATCTTCCTGAATGGAACTTTAATGGAATTGGTGATATTACAGTTGGACAAGCTTATCAAATTAAAACTACAGATGCTTCAGAATTATCGATCGAGGGTGAATATGCTTTCCCTGAAGATAACCCAGTTGCACTTGAAGCGGGATGGAATTTGATTGGTTACTTACGGATTGAACCGACTGATGCGGTATCAGTTTTTTTCGATATCAATTCTACTGGGAATCTAGTTATTGCTAAAGATTATTTAGGTTCTGCTTACCTTCCGGAATGGGACTTTAATGGTATTGGAAATATGTTACCAGGTGCTGGTTATCAAGTAAAAACAAATAATGCGGATTCACTTCAGTATCTTTCAAACGACGATTCTTATAAATTGTCTTCTATCGAAATTATTCAAAACAAAGCCTCTTACTTTGATAGAGTGGCTCCTACTGATAACAATATGACTATTGTTATTGAGGATGCAGCATGGTCTTTACTTCCTAAATACGGAGATGAAATAGCTGCATACGACAGAGTAGGTAATTTAGTTGGATCAGCAAAATATACTAGTCCAGTTACTGTACTAACAGTTTGGGGTAATGATGCTACTACTATAACAAAAGACGGTATGTCTATTGCCGAAGATATTAGCTTTAAAGGATTAACTAATGGTTTAGTTGTAGACTTAAATGTACGTAAATGTGAAGTAGGTTCTGCTGTATATTCTGCAAATGCTATTATTGTAGTTAGTTCTATTGTAGCAGATGTTACCGCTATGGATATGCACTTATTAGAAGCTGTACCAAATCCAAGCTCTTCAATTACTCAAATATCTTTCTTAACTAGTAAATCATCGCTTGTAAATATTTCGTTATATAACACTCTTGGTGAATTAGTAAAAGTAATTACGCAGTCTACCTATTCAAAAGGGACTCATATAGTTTCAGTTGATGTAGGTATGTTAGAAGCTGGATCTTATTTTTATAAGATGACTACAGATACTTTTAGTAAAACAAAAAGATTGAGCGTATTGAAATAGTAATAATTGTTTAAAAAAAGGCTGCTGTATAGCAGCCTTTTTTTTTGCATTTTTTTATAAAAGTTTAAGTGAATAACAACCACTTAAAAGTGTATCTTTAACACTAAATAGGATTTATAGATAGCAAGTTAAAATACTTGTAAAAATATTTTGCTATTTGAGTGAAAAGTATAACATTAAATTATCGCATAAATGATTAAAATTGCAATAAATGGTTTTGGAAGAATAGGTAGACTTGTACTAAGGTCTGCCATCAAAAACAATCACGTAGAAGTTGTAGCAATCAATGACTTAGTTGAAATTGAATATTTAGCCTATTTGTTAAAATATGATTCGACACATGGAAGACTTTTGGATCAAATTGATACCGATGGACAAAACTTAATAATAAATGATAAACAAATTCGAATTTCTAGCGAGAAAGATCCAACAAAATTAGATTGGGGATCTTTAGATGTAGATTATGTTATTGAATCAACAGGATTATTTCTTACTGAAGAGCTAGCAAATGGTCATATTAAAGCAGGAGCTAAGAATGTTGTTATTTCTGCGCCAACAAAGGATAAGACCCCTATGTTTGTTTATGGAGTTAATCATAAGGAGTATCAACCAGAGATGAAAATTATTTCAAATGCATCTTGTACAACAAATTGTTTAGCTCCTATAGCTAAAGTATTGAACGATAGTTTTGGTATTGAAAGTGGATTAATGACAACAGTTCATGCTGTTACATCAACACAAAAAGCAAAAGATGGAGTCTCTAGTAAAAATTGGAGATTAGGTAGAAGTGCTTATGATAACATTATACCTTCATCTACGGGCGCTGCAAAGGCAGTGTCAAGAGTTATTCCAGAGTTGGAAGGTAAGCTTACTGGAATGGCTTTTAGAGTCCCCATTTCAAATGTTTCAGTTGTTGATCTTAGTGTAAACTTAAAAAACAAGACTACTTATAAAGAAATTTGCTTAGCTATGAAAAAGGCATCAGAGTCGGAAGATTTAAAGGGGGTTTTAGCGTATACAGAAGACATGGTAGTCTCTTCTGATTTTATCTCAAATGAACATACTTCTATTTTCGATGCAAATGCTGGTATGCAAATAACAGACACCTTTGTTAAAGTAGTTAGCTGGTACGACAATGAATGGGGATATTCAAACAAGATTATCGATATGATCATTTATATGGATGATACCTCAAATAATTCTTAACTATAATAGATGTTTGGTTTTAACATCAAATTGTCCGATATTCCTTCTTACCTATAATCAAAGCTATAGTGACTGCAAATAGAAGATAAATAATATAGCTTAGATTAACTAGGTTCTAATTTTGAGAATCTTTATTGGCAACGAAATAAGGATCTTTTATCCCTTCTTTGAATATTTCTAATGCTTCTGGACTCGAATTAACTCGCCAGTCTAGTTCTTTGTTGATATTAAACCAAACAAACATTTTGATTTTGGAATACTCATTTTTAATTTTGTAAAGAGCATCCTTTATCCAATCTGATTTTCTTTGTCCTTTATAATCAAACTCCGGAGTTCCGAATTCAGCAATCATAATAGGTTGCTCGCCAAGTTTAATGCATTCATCGTATAGATCCCGAAAACAATTGTCAAAATCGCGAAATGGGCGAACTCCACCCCAAGGATCTTCTGGATACCAATTGTAAGAATCCATACCAATCCAGTCTACATAAGAACCTCCTGGCCAATAGTTTATAATATGATTCCAACTTTCAGTTGATATATCTATACTAGGGCCGTGCGGATTCCATATCCATTTTACATTATTAGCCCCTAATGCTCTGAACTTATTTACAACATATTTCCATACAGCCACTACCTTTTGAGGTCCTCCGTTTTCTCCACCGTTTTTTTTACCACTCCACAAGTACCAGTTTCCGTTAAACTCATGGAGAAATCGAATTAATATATCTCTTTGAAATACCTTCGCATCATTTGCAAATTGTTCAATATAGGCATCATGTTTTCCATTAAGCACTTGATCCATTAAGTTGTAAGCCCCCTTATTTGGCATAGTATTATACGCTATTGAATCGGGGAAAAAGAGTTCCCAGGTCAAATGTGGCAAAATGTTCTGTTGTTTAAGTTTATTGCACTCTTTTGTAGGAAATTTATCAGCAAAAGTAGGATACCACATTATTGAGCCAATATCGTGATCAATTAGACTTTCAAAATCACGAATTAGTTCTGAAGAATTAGTGGGTAAATATCTTCCATCTTCCTGAAAAACATAAGCACTAACCATACAGCCATCCCAGTTAGCTACAGACTCAACATTCTTTACCTTTTTTTGAGTTTTAGTTTCTTGTACATTTTCTTTACAAGATAAAAACGTAATAAGTATAGTACCGAATAAAATGAAGTTCGTTTTCATGTTGCTGATTTAATGTTTTGTTTAGTAATCGAATTGTGCACTCTTAAAAACATTCATACGGTTTCCAGTAGTTAATGTGAAGCTACCTTCTTCACTAATCCATTCATTTGAAGCAGAGACAAATGCAAGATCTTTTTCCCTAATAGTGAATGTAACTTCTTTTGTTTCTCCTGATTTAAGTTCTACTTTTTTGAAACGAATTAATCGTTCATAATCCGGGTCAAGGCTGGCAAAATCATCTCGTATATAAAGTTGTACGACTTCTTTCCCAGTTCTATTTCCAATATTACTTATTTGAATACTTACTTGCAAGCTATCACTTGCTCCTAGTTTTATAGAGCTAAGTTTAATACTGTCGTAACTAAAGTTTGTATAACTTAGTCCAAAACCAAAAGGCCACTGAGGGTCGTAGTCTGTATATCCTCCAAAATTATCAGCTCTATCGGTTACTGTATGAATATATGGCATAGGAGCTGCGGCATGTTTTTGGTAGGTAAGCGGCAATTTCCCGGATGGATTTACATCTCCAAAAAGAATATCCGCTAGTGCATCTCCACCTTCATGACCAGGATAGTATGCCATTAAAATACCATCTACTATTGATACAATATCTGAAATAATACGTGTTCTACCTTCTAACAAGACAAGGATTATTGGCTTTCCTGTTTTTTTAAGCTCTTTCACTAAATTTCTTTGAGCTTCGGGTAGATACAATTCCTTAATATCACTTGGTCGTTCTGTTGCTGGTTGTTCCCCTAGGCAGACAACTAAATAATCGTAATCCTTTGTGGCGTCAACGACTTCTTTAGTATTGATGTCAGCATCATAAGAGGTTCCGGTAAAATATTGTGTATTAGAAGCTCCGTTTTTTTCAATAATGGCTTCTAAAATGGTGTGTTTTTCATTATCGTTGTAAGTTGTATCCTGCCCACTCCAGCTTCTTGTCCAAGGCCCATTAAGATAGTTTAACGAATGTGCAGCAACCCCAGTAACTAAGATCTTTTTCCCGTATTCAAATGGTAGAATATCGTTATTTTTGAGAAGAGTAATTCCTTCGACAGCTGCATTGTAGCTTTCTTTGGAAAATTTTTCTGACCCAAAATCAGGATAGTCTTTGTAGTGTGTATTTGGTTTGTTAAACAAGCCCAATTCAAATTTAAATCTTAGAATTCTGCGAACAGCATCATCAATTCTAGATATAGAGATCTTCTCTTCATTTACTAGTTCTATAACGTACTGTGCAAAGCTGGCATCATAAGGCACCATACAAATATCAATTCCAGCATTAACCATTTGTTCTACGGCATCTTTATAACTAGGAGCTGTCTTGTGAAAATCGCTTAAGAATTGCATATCACCCCAGTCTGAAATAGCAATTCCTTTAAAGTTCAATTCTTCTTTTAATAACTCAGTTATAAGGAATTTATTTACGTGGCATGGTATTGAATTTACTAAGCCAGAACTAATCATCACTGATTTTGCTCCATTTTTAATAGCATCCTCAAAAGGTGGTAAATAATACTGACGTATATATCTTTCGGGCATTACAGTATTTTTTCGATCTTTCCCATAAAGAGGTGATCCATAACCAATGAGGTGTTTTAAGCAAATAGCTGTCTTTTCTGGATTGGCAATATTATCAGATTGAGAACCTTGAATAAATGAATTACCCATTATTGTGGTCAGATAAGTATCTTCTCCATAGGTCTCGTAGATCCTACCCCATTGGGCTTGCCAGCTAACATCTAATACTGGTGCATAATTCCAAGGTGTATTTGATGCTCTTAGTTCATAGGATGTAATAGCGCCCATTTTTTCAACTAAATTAGGGTTCCAAGTTGCAGCCATTGCAATCTGATGTGGAAAAACAGTTGAACCTTCAGTGTAATTTGCACCATGAACTGCATCTGTAGCGTAAACTATGGGAATGCCTAATCGAGTTTCATTAAGTGCAATATCCTGAATTTGTGCAATCAAATGATAATATTCTTTTCTGGAGGGTGGGTAATAGCCCTTACCTACAAAAGACCCTATATGATTTTCGTTTAATGCTGTTCTAAGTTTATTAGTATCAATAATTAGTGTATCGGCAGCATCCCAATATCCATTTTGCATTAGAATGGTAGGTATTCCTACCTGTGTCATTTGGCCAGCTTTTTCTGCTAGTGTCATCTTCTTTATAATGGAATCTATTTTTTTTTCAATCTCAGTGTATTTATTAACCTTTTGTTCTGTATCAGAACAGGACACTAGAAACATTTGAAAGATTAAAAATAAGAACGAACAATTTTTTAGTAAAGTCATAAACAGAGTTAAATTGTTAAATCACCTGAGAAACGAATTTATCGTAATCACTACAATTTTAAGTGTATTGTATATTTACTAATATTTTAGTAAGAAAGGTGGTTAGCCAAATATTCAAATATTCCAGAAATATTTGTTTTTATTTGATATCCTTCGCCAGGATTCATTGTACCAATGCCATTGAAATCCCATTGAGGAAGATAGGCTAGACCATTCGAATTTTTAACAATAATTAGGTTTCCGTCAGCAACTAGACTTGCTAAAACTAAATTTACTGGAGCAGCCTCGGCTCTAAGATATCCTAAAATACTCCATCCTGCTATAAATTCAATTGTGCTTTCTTCGGGTAGTATTTGTACACCTACAATAGTTAAATCTGCGGCTACATTCATTTTTATTTGATATCCTTCACCAACTTTCATATCGCCGATTCCGTTGAAGTTCCATTCGGGTAGATATGCTAAACCTAAATAATCTTTTGCAATAATTATATTTTCTAAAATAGGAGATAAAACGGAGGCAATATCTACATTTTCAGGAATCATATGGCTAGAAAATATAAACCAACCTTCCGGTAATTCAATGGTTTGTGCATTTGCCCCAAAGGCTGTTCCAGTTACAGAATTAACAAATGAGATCCCATTAGAAGTATATGTTTCAGGACCATTTAAGTAGGTTAATACAGCGCCGTATTCTTCACAACTTGACGCATCCCATATACGATATGTGAATTGCTGCCCAGCAATCAAACCATCGATTCCTTCAGTAGTAGTATCGTCACCCATAACAGATATTTGGGCAATACCTTCTGCTATCGTTGTATAACCCGCACATCCCAGAATTCCGTCTTCATTTTGGTAGAATACACCAATAATCGACCCTTCTGCTAATGGATTTCCATTAATATTAATCCAAGGTCCATCTATAAAAATAGAATGATTTTGATCTGTTACAATAATATTCCAGTTTACCTCACATGGATATTCACAAGTGTTATCTTCGATGGTGGCATTGGCAGTATAGTTTAATGCTGTAACATCCATACAACCCTCTATTACTTCGGGTTCACCTTCACAAGGTGTTCCACCATAATTAGAACAATCAGCAGCATTAAAATACTGATTCCAAGGAGCAAAAGCATCTATATACATACATCCTTCAGAAGGAACTTGATTACATGAAGCATAAGTACATACTAAATTACCATATTGATCTTCTGCTTGTATACTTGCATCGATATTATAGTTTGTTGCATTTATATCTATACAACCTATTCCGATTGCGGCACCACCATCACAAGGTGTACCACCATAGTTAGAACAATCTGAAGCATTGAAGAACTCATGCCAAGGAGCAAATGCATTCGTATACATACATCCTTGAGAAGGAACTTGATTACATGCAGTATAAGTACATAACATATTACCGTATTGATCTACTGCTTGTATACTTGCATTACTATTGTAATTAACTGCATTAGGATCTGTACAACCTGAAATATCTGAAGAACCTCCAGTGTTTTGATCAGCTGTTTGGTAAACTCTTACATAATCTATTTCTAGAGCACTCTGAACAAAATTTGGACTAATATCAGGAGATATAGCAATGTTTAATATTAAATACTGTTCTGCGTCAAATGGCCATGTATTACTATTCTTAATAGGAGGATTGTAGGTATAGTGCACTACATCATCTACACTGAAGACTAGTTTTTCCTCAGTCCACTCTAAACCATAGGTATGGTGTTGTGAAGATGCTGTAGAAATCCATTGTCCGCCATGGTTAATGGTTCCACCATAACTTGATGGGGTATGTGTAGCACTTTGGACGAAATTTTGATTGCTACCCCAATGCTCCATAATATCAATTTCACCGCAAGCTGGCCAAGCTGAAGTCCCAAAACCAGACTCAGTCCAATAACCTCCAGGCTCAATAATATCTTTACCCAAAGTCCAAATCGCAGGCCATGTTCCTTGTCCATATGGCAATTTTGCACGAATTTCTATTTTGCAATATTTAAAAGAAAACTTGGAGTTTAATCTAGCAGATGTATATGATTTGGTATGTCCCTGATCAGTAAAGGGCTCTTTTATTGCTACTATTTTTAGCAATCCATCTTCAACATATGAATTCTCAATACGATTTGTATAATGTTGTAGCTCAGAATTGTACCAGCTATAACCATTAGGTAATAACGTTTGATGGAACCAGTTTTCGGAATTTATTGCCCCTTGTGATTCGAAATTATCCTCCCAAACTAGATTCCATTCTTGAGCAAAAGAAAAGTTAATGCATATAAAAAATGCTAATAATGAGCTATTTAGTTTAATATTAGATGTCATTTTATAGCAGTGTTTAAGTTATAGATACTACAAACTTACAAAATGAGTTAAGATTAAACTAATAACTATCTGGATTTAGTGTCTAAATTACTCTAAACTAATTCTAAGTGGTAGGCCTTCTTTAACTGTATTTGGTTTGACTAATTTAGTCTCAAATAAAAGAATCAGTATTTGTTAATAACTACTAATACAATGGTTGGTCGTTCTGTATGGAGAAATTGGTTATTTAATCCTTTTCTCTATAGTACCATCGTTATACACATTAAATAAAACTTCTCCTTTAAATGCTTCTTTAGTAGGAACTTCTTGACCTAATACATTAATAATTCTTACTAACTCTCTATTACTAATAATTACCTCGCTTACTAAATTAGTAGTAATAATTGTAGAGGCAACATTAATAGCATTTACATCATAATAATTTGCTCCTTCTAACCATTTAGACACTTTAAAAGTCTGTTCTTGGTTGTTTGACCATAGCTTAAATGATACAGCTTCAGAAATTACTAAACCATCTTTAGTAGTTGTTGTTGCATCAGCTCCCCATAAAGTAAGGACTGTAACAGGACTAGAGTAGACAGCAGAACAAACTAAGTTTCCTGAAGAATCGTAAGCACAAATTTCAGAACCTTCTTTTGGAAGTACATCCCAAGAAGAGTCTTCTATAACAATGGTCATATTATTGTCTGTTGCTGAAACTTTTGCTAGGTGAGTAATTTTGCTGTAGGAAGCTTCTGTAGAAGAATTTCTGTAGAAATCATTGTTAGAAATATAGGTAAGGGGCCCTTCATTACTGAGTTTTATATGATAGCCATTTCCTGGTTCTAAGTTTCCTATGTTATTAAATCCCCATTCAGGTAAATAAACATTTCCTAAATAATCTTTAACAATTAATACGTTGCAAGTACTATGAAGATCAGATAAAATAGCAGTAGCATCTGCAGGCTCTAGTCTTAAATATCCGAATAAATTCCAACCAACAAAGAGTTCAATTGGGTTTTCTTCCGGCTCCTCATAAACCCCTTCAATAATTAAATTCTCGGAATTATTAGTTTTAATATAGTATCCTTCACCCACTTCTATATTACCAATAATATTAAAATTAAATTCTGGAAGATATGCTGACCCTAAATAATCTTTAACAATGACTACGTTATCTACAATAGGTTCTAAAATTGCATCCATACTCATATTTTCTGGGTACATATAGGTAGAGAAAATAGACCAACCTGTAGGGAAATAGAGCACTTGTTCTGTAGTTACGAATTCTATTACTTGTTCACATGGTGTTCCTCCGTAATTAGTACAATCATTAGCGTCAAAGTTGTTGTTCCATGCCGCAAAGCCATTTGTATACATACATCCATTTGAAGGTACATCATTACATGACTCGTAGGTGCAAAGAATATTAGCCCATTGATCTTGCTCCTGAAAGTTTGCAGAAGGATTATAATTTAAGGCATTTTCATCCAAACAACCGTATATATCAATTTCTCCAGCTAAATTTTGAAACAACCATTCCATTCTTTGAGTATACCAATTTGCCATATAATTAACAGCTTCTAAGTACCCACCTTCTCCAGAATTACCAGTTAAAACATCTCCTTCAATTGGATTTGGCCATATATAAGACCCCAAGTATGGAGACCATTGATTATCATTTTCAACCGCTGAAGATAATAAGGCATTTGAGTAATTGGTTATTTTATCTAGTATAGTATCTTTTTTTGAATAAAAGTGGTCGACAAATCTAACTTTTACTAGATTTTGAAAATGGATATCTTCAAATAATCTTGAAATCCACTGATTGTTTCTTACCCACCAACCATCTGTAAATTCACAATCAGAATAGTTGTTGTTGCCAAAAGATATATCAAAGTCCCAAAGAGGGCCCATCTTTATCTTTCCATTATTATCATCCTCTAAAATAACATTAAAGTAGATACTTGAGTAGTTTTTGGAATCAACATTTTTAGTGATTTCATTAATAAGAAACCAATCAATAAAGCTTTCTACATCTATATATTTTGCATAACCATTTATTGAATCTGTAAAATTATTGCCAAATAATACGGATTCAAACTCATTAATAAAATCACTAATTTTTGTAATAGTACTGTCCGCAACAGCAACTCCATCGTTCTCTATGATGGAGTTAATATTTGGCTCCTTAATCTTTATGACAGGGAATTGATTTGAAGATATGTAATGATCATCTTCATCAAGACTTTCTAACTGATCGATTTCTAATAAAAACCCATCATTACCAATGTCTACACGATTTGATTTTTCTTCTACTTTTTGTGTAATGTTATAGGTCCCATTATACAGACCATTTATGTAAACTTCTGCAAATTCTCCTTTTGGCGTCCAGTCTAATACACTAGAATATCCCATTTCAAATGCAATTGTATTTCTCAACATAGTTTTATCGCAATACTCAGCTAGGAAAATCCATTTTTTGTCATCTGGCATATCAAGTAGCTCTGCTTTATCGTCTAGTTTCATTTGATATGGTTTTTTAGGGAGTTCCCAAGTAGAGTTTCCTCGACCTCTTATTTTCATGGTAAGTGAAGCAATTCCAGAAATTATAGAATCACTCTTTACACTCAAACCACCCTCAACAGTAACAGTTCCCAAAACGTATGTATCATTTGAATTAATAGAATCTTGATTTTCAGTATTAATATAGAGAATGGGTAAACTGGAACTTAGCGGAACAATTTCTTGACATATTCCACTAATACAAACTTCATTGTAGGCACAAGAATCACATGTATAATACCCCTCACATGGTATACCTCCGTAATTGATGCAATCAGCTGGGGTAAAAAATTCGTGCCAAGGTGAAAATGCTTCAGGATACCTACAGCCATTATAAGGCACTTCATCACAAGATAAATAGGTACATACTATATTTCCCCATTCATCTTCTTCTTGTTCATTTGCTTCAATGTTATAGTTTACTGCGTTCACATCCATACACCCAATAACCATGAACCCCTCATCATAAATAAAAGAATGGTTGTTTGCAAAGGAAAATCCGGTAACAAAAAATGAAATAAGAAGTGTAAATTTGAAGTTTTTGATAATGTAACCTAATTTAAGATTTAAAATCATTAATTCTATAAATTTAACCAATAACTGTTCCTATTTATCTAGTTCAATCAAATTTATTTACTAACTCAATTAATTGATTTTCATAACTTAAAGACTTACAGCTTTAAATAGTATTCAATACGTGTATATATAACGTTAATTACTTAACTATTCAAAAAGACTGTTTAATATACAACCTTGCCAAGAATTAGATTAATGATAATTCTTCTCAAATTAACAATTATTTGATTCATTACGCCAAAACCCGCTAAGTTTTGAGTTTTTGATAAAAACTGATCAACCAAATGTAGAAATCCCGGTAATACTCAGCATGTAAAACCAGAAATTATTGACCACTCCATTGTAATTAACTTAAATTGCCTGAAACTCTGATATGGTAGAAGTTTTGAAGATTTAATTCAATTAAAAATGACTGGTGAACATAAACCGGAATCGGGTGGTCAGTATCGCCGGAATTTTCACCAAGGAATAAAAATTCAGAGCAAAATAGCTGAATCATACGCTATTGCCACAACGGTAGAAAAAAACCTGATATTAAGTTCGATATTTCCCGAAAATTCAGTTTCGCGAATAAAAAATGTCGAACTATTAGAATGAATGAGTCAATACTCAAAACCCTCAGTGTTATCAAGGGATTGAAGAGATCAAAAAAAGGGATATTTACGTCAAAATCGCAAATATCCCTTAGAGTGGAGATGCAGGGTGATACATCGAACTATTATTTTGCCGATTT
>Ga0308010_1000282_pt1 | contig 37773 bp, 39 predicted proteins | sample Neamet129_FD_202368 | JGI IMG/M metagenome (GOLD analysis project Ga0308010, IMG submission 202368) | Marine microbial communities from water near the shore, Antarctic Ocean - #129 | ecosystem: Environmental > Aquatic > Marine > Unclassified | place: Southern Ocean | collected 2014-07-24 | reverse complement strand
TCGTATCCCGAATAAGCCCGGTCTTTATGCAGAAGGTGGTGAATTTTATTTTTGTGCTAAAGAAAATATTTTATTTAGCGGTCAATGCCGCAATAGCGTATCAGGAATGGAAGCAGTTGCAGAAGCACTAAACATTACTGAGTTGGTAATCATTCAAAGTCACTCTTATCATTTAGATACATACTTTACGCCTGTATTAAATCAAGAAGGATATGTGTGTGCTCTCATCCTTTGTATGGATATTGTTTCCGTAAAATCTGCACGGGACTTAAATAAATTTGCAGATAAAAAAGATATTCCTATCATTAACATTCCATTGGAAGATGCCATTGGTACCGCAAGCGATCCCGGATCTTTTGCGGCCAATGCATTACCCCTCCCCGGTATTTTAATTGGACCCAGCCATTTTTCGGATAGAAGTATCGATGATCGTCTGGCAGATATGGGTGTGCAAAGGATCGTTACACCCACAACCCAATTTGAATTAAGCGGTGGCTCCATTCATTGCATCACAAATGAAATTTGAAACGGAAAAGGTGAACTTCTTTATTTCTTTTTACTAAACGATGGCATCTGGATAAATATCCAAAATTCAATTAAAACAAAAAAGGGACGATAAATCGTCCCTTTTTTTATTACAATTAATTAGAAATTAAATTCCTAATCCAAATCTGAAATTCATGCTCCCGAATCCTTTATTTCCGGGGATTGCGCCATCAGCAATTACCTGTCTATAATAAACAGATCCACTGAAAGTGAGCACTTTAAAAAATACTCCTGCATCAATATGAAAGCCACTGGTTTCAACTGCATTCTCTGTCAAATATGTTGCTACAGCATCATAATCATATGCTCCATTTTCTAAATTACTTGCACCACCAAAAACTGATTCAAGCATTTCCTGGTTTACCATAGGTGTTGATACATTGCTATTCAGACCCAAGCCACCATAAAGCTTTGCTTTTGCCAGAAAGGGGATACCCAAATCAAATACTGATTTTTGGATTGTGATAAACATGCTTCCTGCAGCAAAGGCGAATTCCTGTGTTTCTGATGCTGTGACCGCATTTTCGAACGTAAAATTATAGAGCTGACCGGTAAAATTATATTCTATATCTAAGTCAACGACAGGAATAATATCCAAATATAGGTAACCGCCTAGGCCAACCCCATTCTCAAAACTATCATATGAAAAACTGCCAACTTCTATACCTCCTACCATGAGAGGAGAACTTCCTCCATGAACAGTAAAGGTACTCGTATTCACACTCAAACCTAATCCGCCAATTCCAAAAATGGATGTTGGCAGAACAGCGATCATAATACAGATTAATAATTTCTTCATTTTAAACTCCTTGTAATTTCTATGAAATGATTTTACAGAGTTTACAATAAGTCTTGGAAGGAAACAAATCACTCATTGAAAACCCATACGTCTATTCAATAAATTATCGCCTATCATTTATTGTATGAACCGATACTTCATCCCTACTTTCATTTTTCTGGCTGCAGGATTATTCAGCCAGGATGTTTTATGGCCCACCCGAGTCAGTAAGCTATACTCGTCCAATTTTGGTGAAAACCGGGATGACCATTTCCATATGGGTCTGGATATTAAAACCAATGGAGTTATTGGTCAGGAAATTCTCGCGGTGGAAGATGGTTTTATTCACCGTATCACATCCAACTATAACGGTTACGGGAAAGCTCTTTACCTTACCACCATCTCTGGCCATGAAGTAGTTTATGGGCACCTGGATTCCTTCACACCCATTATGGAAAAGGTCTGGCGATTACAGCAGGCAAAACGGAGGAGTTACAGGGTAGATGCACATTTTTCCCGTCGGGAGTTCCAAGTGAAAAAAGGAGATGTGATTGGATATTCAGGGAACACAGGAAATTCATTTGCACCTCATCTTCATTTTGAATACCGGAGTGGTAAAAGTATACCATTGAACCCGCTTACCCATGCATTTGATCTTCCGGATCATGTGATGCCTATTCCTAAAAAACTAGCTCTTATCCCTATCTCCCAAGGCTCTGTTGTAAATGCAAGTCCGCTCACACAAACTATTCCAATTTATCGGGATAACTCAGGCGTGTATCATTTTGCGGATACAGTTAGTGTCTTTGGCGAATTTGCATTTGCCATCCAAGCAGTGGATAAGCGGGAAGGGGGAAATAATATTTATCAATTCCATCGAGCTGAATTATTGATCGATGGTAAATTGAAGTATGAGCTGGATTATACCAGAATTCCGTTCAGGGAAGGAAAATTTGCAGGCACCGTTATTCAATATGATTTGAAACGGCAAAACTTGGGAGAATTCCAAAAACTATATCGACTTGAAGAGCATAAGAAAATTTCTATCCATACCGAAAATGATTCAGGGATTCTTCAGCTGTTACCGGGTTTCCATTCTGTTACAATTAACATTTTTGATGCAAAAGGGAACAAGGCAGTGGTTCGTGGAATGATAGTTGGCACTTTTCCCATGACCATAGATGTAAAAGAAATCTTCCGGGATAGAAAAGTTATCACACTGGCATTATCTCCAAAACGAGGCGGCTTACCCATTCGGGATGCGGTGGTTTATAATTTCACTCCTTACGGGTTTCCCGATGGAAAAGTTGAAATCATCCATGCAGAACAGGTCAAAAAAGATCTCCATATAACGTTGCCATTAAAATATATACGTGATCGAATTTTACAAATTATTGGAATCAATCAACTTGGCGGTATGGTAAGTCCTTACCATTGGAGTTCAATGACACCTAAATTAAGTGTAATTGATATTCGTCCAAACCTAAAAATCGCCAACACGGAACGTGGGCTATTTTTTCAATTTGAGATGGATCAATACGTTCCGGCACAAGCCAGCATGAAACTGGCAAACGATAATACATTTATGTCTTATCCATTGGAACAAATCGGGCCCAATACATTTCTCACCGAACGTCTTTCTCATCATGTTGTCAATGATATGAAATATGTGGATGTGGAATTATCCGACAAAGGACAAATTCGGGAAACACGTTTTCATTATCAACTCACTGCCACAGGCCCAGGAGAAGAATCTAATATTATTTCCAATGACCGTAACTGTTCCATCCAGACCCAGCCCAATACATTTTACCAGACCAATGTAATCTGGATAGACCAGATAAAAGAATTTGTTCCGGTGAAGGATGGTTTTCATTTATCACCTGTTTATCAGCTCCAACCCTACGATCTTATGCTCAAGAATAAATTTCGAGTTTGGATTCAGTATGAGCGCGATCTGGCAGCACATACAAACCTTGGAATCTATTATTACGATCAAAAAGGAGGAAAATGGGTTTATATACCCACAGAGAATAATCAGCGAAAACAGATTCTTGCGGCTGAGTTGAGCCAAATGGCTGCAGTTACAGTGATCCAGGATCTGGATTCCCCTCAAATTAAAAACACGTTTCCAGCTAACAGCGCTCGGTACCAGATCCAAGATGTGAGTGAAATTAAAATAGTTGTGGATGACCTTATTTCGGGGATCGAATCTGAAGAAGCATCTTTTGATCTGTTGTTTAATGATACCCCCATATTTTTCGCCTATCAACCCATCAAAAAAGAAATATCATATCCCTTTAACCAACCTTTAACAGCAGGCCAACACAAGATTGAATTTAAAGTGCGGGATCGGATGGGCAATGAGTCCGCCGAAACCATCTACTTTGTTGTTTATTAATGTTTTTCCCCTACAAAGATGATAACCCAAGGGTTCTATTTCCCTTTGTGACTTTTGGTATTATTACCTTAAATGTGCTCATTTTTATCGGCCAATTTTGGATCTCCGGCAATGATCCAGCTATAGGTAAATCCTTAGTTTATATGTACGGATTTGTTCCTGCTGAATTCAATCCACTCACTATTTTTACATCCATGTTCATGCATGGTGGATTTGCTCACATTATAGGCAATATGTGGTTTCTATACATTTTTGGAGATAACGTTGAGAGTATTTTAGGGCATGTTAAATATTTCATGTTTTATTTGGCCTGTGGTATTGGAGCAGCCTTGGCGCAATTTTTTGTTGAACCCGCTTCCCAAGTTCCAATGATTGGAGCCAGTGGCGCGGTTGCCGGTGTTTTGGGGGCTTATATGATCCGATTTCCCAAAGCAAGGGTTCATGTTCTGGCTGTGATTATAATCTTTATTACAACATTTGTTGTGCCCGCACAAATTGTACTTGGGTTATGGTTTTTAATGCAATTAAGTGGTGGACTTGGTAGTTTGGGGGTTGATACAACTGGTGGTGTTGCCTGGTTTGCTCATATTGGCGGATTTATAATCGGCGTAACCTCTCTAAAATATTTCCAAAATTTTCAAATAAAATAATTATGAAGCAGAAACTAGTTCAAACTGCTATGGCTATGCGGAATCATGCACATGCACCTTATTCCAATTATCGCGTGGGTGCAGCGGTAGAAACCGAATCCGGGGAAATCATAGGCGGTTGTAATGTTGAATCATCTAGTTATGGACTGACTTGCTGTGCAGAACGCATCGCTCTTTTCCGCGCCATTGCCGAAGGACATACTTCCTTCAACGCCCTAGCTGTTGCCACAGAAAATGGTGGTTCACCTTGTGGTGCTTGTCGGCAAGTGATCTGGGATCTTTGTAAAGAAATCCTAGTGCATATTTGTGATAAAAACGGATTGCTAAAGACGCTTTCATCTTCGGAACTTTTACCCGACGCATTTGATGATTCACATTTAAAATGAATACAATAATTATTGGGATCGCCGGAGGAACAGGATCCGGCAAAACATCACTGGCAAAAGGAATTCTTTCAGAATATGGTGAAGGTGAAGTGGCGGTTATTGAACAGGATTCGTACTATAATGATCTCTCTCATGTTCTATATGAAGAACGGGTGATTCAGAATTATGACCATCCAGATTCCATTGATATTGAACTTTTTGAATCCCATTTACAGGGATTACTAAATGGCGAACCAGTAAATATCCCAACCTATGATTTTTCCACCCATGTCCGTATGGATAAGACCAACACAATTACACCACATCATGTGATCGTTGTGGAGGGAATTCTCACACTTCATTATACCCAACTTCGCGATTTATTTGCTATAAAGATCTTTGTGGATACACCGGCTGATATTCGTTTTATACGACGGTTAACACGGGACATCCATGAGCGAGGACGGACACCAGATTCGGTGAATAAACAATATTTAGCAACTGTACGACCTATGCACGATCAATTTGTGGAACCGTCCAAATATTTTGCAGATCTTATTGTTCCAGAAGGCGGAGAGAATAAAGTCGCTGTTGACCTTATTCGAACAAAAATAAATTCAATCTTAAAAAATATATGACACTTACCCCCAAGGACGCAGGATGGATCGAAGTAATTTGCGGTAGTATGTTCTCTGGAAAAACAGAAGAACTAATTCGACGACTCCGCCGCGCCCAGATTGCCAAAATGCCCACCATAATCTTTAAACCGCGAATCGATTCCAGATATAGTGAAACTCACATAGTGAGCCATAACAGAATGAAATTGGAATCTCATCTTGTAAATACTCCACAGGAAATATTACATCTGGCTGAAAATGCCAGCGTCGTGGCAATTGATGAAGCACAATTTTTTAATGATTCTATTTTAGAAGTTTGCAAAACACTTGCCAGCCAGGGCAAACGTGTGGTAGTAGCTGGATTGGATACAGACTATCGTGGCGCTCCTTTTGGTCCCATGCCCCTACTCATGTGTGAGGCGGATTATCTCGATAAGCTCCGGGCTATCTGTGTACAATGCGGAAATCCGGCTACCTATACACAACGGACTTCAAGCGATGCGGGACAGGTGGTGATTGGAGAATTAGATAAATACGAAGCACGTTGCCGGAATTGCTATCAATCACCGGAGGATGAATAATGAATCTAATTAGTTTAGCCGGCCTAATCACCCTATTAGGAATAGCTGTGACTTTATCTTACAATTTTAAACAAATAAAATTGAGGCCAATTCTTTGGGGCCTTAGCCTGCAGTTTATATTTGCATTAATTATTTTAAGAGATGATTATTTAAGTTTTACAGGTATGGGAGTTTTAGGATTACTCTTAATTACCTACCTTCTCCAAAAAGATGATATAAAATTAGGAGGTGGAATTCAAAGTATTGTAATTCTAGCAGGTGGTGGAATTGCAATAGGATATGCAATAACCTTTCTTGGAATAAATATTGGATTATTATTAATTATTCTATTACTTATAATGCTTTTAAATAGTTGGCTGAAGTGGGCTCAAGATTATCAACGCTATATAAGTGCTTTACTTGTAATTGTAAGTATTAGTTATATGATTCAACATGATATAACTGGTCAATATTTTTTTAAAATATTTAGTGATAAAATAGCCTACTTTTTAAGTCTGTCTGACTATGGTGCACAATTTCTCTTCGGAAATTTGGCTAATGCAGAATATTATTTTACTGCACCTAATTCAAGTTGGCCCGGATTTGGATTCCAATTTGCTTTTAAAGTTTTACCTACAATAATCTTTTTCGGTGGCTTTATGAGCGTCCTTTATTATTATGGTATTATGCAAAAAATTATTGAATCTATCAGCCATTTTATGCAATGGACTATCGGAACAAGCGGCGCAGAAACATTGTCCTGTAGTGCTAATGTTTTTGTCGGTCAAACAGAGGCGCCCCTTTTGATAAAACCTTTTTTAGACCAAATGACAAAGTCTGAATTACTTACTATTATGGTGGGTGGATTCGCTACTATTGCGGGAGGAGTTTTGGCTGGATATATTTCTATGGGAATTCCAGCAGGTCATTTAATTGCAGCAAGTGTTATGTCTGCTCCTGCAGCGCTTGTTATTGGGAAAATTATTTATCCAGAAACAGAACACTCAGTTACGGCGGGTGATGTTGCTTTACCAGAGATATATGTTGGATCAAATGCGATTGAAGCAGCATCAAATGGCATCACCGATGGGATGAAACTGGCAGTAAATGTTGGTGCGATGCTTATCGGATTTATTGCATTAATTGCTGTAGTAGATCTTACTTTAAATTGGATAGATGGGCTAATCGATGGACTTTGGTTTAAAGGCGAATATATTGAATATGTTACAGCTGGACTCTCACCCGCAAAAGGTGAATATATTGGCTATTTCCCTGGTTCTTTACAAAAATTATTCGGGACAGTTTTCTCACCACTCGCTTATTTGATGGGTGTCCCTTGGGATGATGCCACCGCTGTTGGTAACCTTCTGGGAATTAAAGTTTCATTGAATGAATTCGTTGCTTTTGGAACGCTCGGTGGATACATCAGCGATGGAATTATTAGTGATAGAGCAGCAATAATTTCTACATACGCTTTATGCGGATTTGCCAATTTTTCATCCATCGGAATTCAAATAGGTGGCATAAGTGCCATTGCACCAAAAAGGAAATCTGATTTAGCAAAATTGGGGATCAGGGCAATGTGTGGAGGAGTAATCGCTTCTTGGCTTACAGCAACTATGGCTGGTATTTTACTTTAATTAAGAACTTGGGTAACAAATGAAATTATTGATAATGGGGCCTCCCGGTGTGGGAAAAGGAACCCAAGCAGTCTGCATTAATAATGAATTGAGGATTGCGCATCTTTCTACCGGAGAAATTCTCCGATCAGAAGTTGACGCGAAATCTGTAATTGGGAAGAATGCTAAACTTTATATGGATTTCGGGCGACTTGCACCTGATAATATCCTGATAGAAATTGTGACAGAACGCATCTCAAAATCGGATTGTCAAAATGGCTATATATTGGATGGCTTTCCCAGAACTCTTCCCCAAGCCAAAGGATTGGATGAAATGATGCATTCTATCGGACATGATTTGGATTGCGCTATCAGTTTAACCGTGAATAAAGATGAATTGTTGGATCGACTTATTAAACGCGGTAAAGAAGCCGGTCGTAGCGATGATAACCCAGATGTGATTCGGAATCGCCAAAAAATTTATTGGGAACAAACAGCACCGTTATTAGACTTTTACCATGACAAAGGTATCCTGAAAGAAGTGGATGGCCTTGGTAAAATTCCAGAAATCACTAAACGAATATTAGACGTTTTAAAATAAAATGCTAAAAATTGGACTCACAGGCGGAATCGGCACCGGAAAAAGCTCTGTCAGTACCCTGTTTAAAAAATGGGGTGCTTATATTTTTGATGCGGATGTTGTGGCAAAAGATATTTTAAATAACAATGATACAGCCCAGTCTGAACTCATTGCTGAATTTGGTACAGATGTTCTAGGAGCTGATAATAAGATTGACAAAAAGAAACTGGCACGGATTGCTTTTTCAGATGAAGATCATCAACTTCGGCTCAATATCATTATCCACCCTTATGTATTTAATGAAATTGATTCTACTTTTGATAAAGTGTTGGCAGATGGAAATCATGAAGTGTTTGTGGTGGATGCCGCTTTGATCTATGAGTCTGGTGCAGACACACACTTGGACTATGTGATTGTTGTAACATCCCATTTAAGAATTCGGACGGAACGTGTTATGACCCGCGGCGGACTCACCTTAGATGAATTTCTCCAAAGGGTGGAACTCCAATGGCCCGATGAAGACAAAATCCATATGGCTGATTTCGTGATTTATAACAATAGTGCAGAAGAACAACTGGCAGCGGAAGCAAAAAAGATTTATAACCGCTTGGGGTAATTATAATTATTTCCGCAATGCTAGGGGTTTATCCAACACTTCTTTTAATATAATGGCTTTTTTCAAGGATTTATTGGAATTAAATAAGCTAGAGCGAAGTGCATTCTTTTCGGCCCATTTTTTGCCAAGATGCAACTCTTTGCGATTTGCCAAATCGGAATGATAAATATTTTCTTCAAAGGCTTCCGCCTGTTCCTCAATATGAGATGAATGCTCATCAATATGTTCGGGCACACTATAGGACTCCGACTCCACAGTCTCTTCTACAGAACCCTGCGCAGGAGAAACTTCCGGTTCCACTTTAAATGCTTGTCCAAATAGATCGCTAAACATGTTCTCAAGGTTGGGTTGTGGTCCTTCGGCAGGTGAATCTTGAGGTATATCCCAATCCGGATCCGATTCGATATCTCGACTCTTTGCGTCCTGATTTCGTTTTTTCATGTATCCAGAAATCAAATATAGAAGAAGTAACCCCAGCCATTCCATATTAAATCTCCGGCCTTTCTAATAAATATAAAACGCCATTTGAAAACACTTCATCCAAACCAGGAATCCAGGAAAATGGATTTTTCATTTTTGGTAATCCAAACCGAAATGAATATGCCGGACGAACAAACCACTTACTTTCTTTTTTTATATGGTAGCCAATTGATTTTACCAGTTTTCTCATCTGACGAATTGATATTCTAGTTTCTTTTGTGGATATTAGGTAATTGATTTTTTTTACAGGACAACTAATCAAATTCAAATATGCTTTGTAAATGAAATTTGGCAAAACATGTAGATAAGGCAATTTCCCCAGCAGCGTTGGGACAGTTTGTTGATGTCCTGCATAGGCACAATACTTGGGAGGAAATGACATAAACAACTTTCCTCCTGGTTTCAGCAAATTGAAAATATTCGCTAAGGCTGTTGTCTTACCCTCTATATGCTCAATCACGTCCCGAATCACAATAATATCATATTTTTCAATGATTTCATTTGAATAGGAATCTGGTTCACAAATATTTGCCTGAAATAGATGCAGTGCATTGGGTTCATTCAACAAAAGCGCATTATTAAACCGAACATCTGAGAGTTCCAACCCCGAGCAAATTGCGCCCTTGTTTTGATAGAATTTGAGCAATCCTGCTTCGGCACATCCAATTTCCAAAATTCGTTTACCGGAAACATTAGTGTCATCGATAAAATCGAAAAGAAAATTTTCACCATACCATTGTTGCTCACGGTAACACCGCAGGCAACGATCCGAGACCTGATCGGGCACTTGTGTTGGAATGGAAATATCCAAAACAGGATTCTTTATTAATATTTAGTTACCTTGGACAGGATTATCGTCAGATGTTTCAGCATCGGAGCCTGCAATGGCATCACGCATACCTGTATCAGATTTAATATTTTCCATCTTATAATAATCCATAATTCCCAGATTGCCATCCCGAAATGCCTGTGCCATAGCTTGGGGTACTTGGGCTTCTGCCTCCACAACCTTGGCTCTCATTTCCTGGGTTCGCGCTGTCATTTCCTGCTCTTCGGCTACAGCCATGGCACGGCGAGTTTCTGCTTTCGCTTGGGCCACACGTAAGTCTGCTTCTGCCTGATCGGCCTGTAAAGATGCACCAATATTTTTTCCCACATCCAAGTCGGCAATATCAATGGAAAGAATCTCGAATGCGGTTCCAGCATCTAATCCCTTTTCTAATACAGTGCGGGAAATATTGTCTGGGTTTTCCAATACAGCAGAATAATTGTCTGCAGAACCTATTGCGGAAACAATGCCTTCACCTACACGAGCAATAATGGTTTCATCTGTAGCACCACCAACCAATCCGGGAATATTTGTCCGCACCGTTACGCGGGCACGGGCTTTGAGTTCAATCCCGTCTTTGGCAACTGCAGCAAGAAACCCTTCCATGGGTGCATTAATCACTTTGGGATAAACAGAAGTTTGTACCGCTATTAGAACATCTCGTCCGGCAAGATCGATTGCTGTGGCTGTTTCAAATGTGAGCGGAATATTTGCCTTATCAGCAGCTATCAAAGCAGACACAATATTTTGCACTTTCCCTCCTGCGAGATAATGTGTTTCTAACATGTCAGGCATAATGTTCACTAATCCTGCTTTATGGAGATTGATCACTCCATCAGTGACCAACCTTGGTGATATTTTTCGCAATCGCATTCGGATTAAGTCCACAATTCGAATCCGACCTAACCCAAGAGATACGATACCTTGTATCCACATTCCAACAGGGACAAAATACAAAATTAAGATCACCGCAAAGGTGATCATCGCTAACATTAACATTTGGACTACAGGCATAATATTACTCCTTTTTTATTCTTTAATTAATTCTCGTACAAGGATTCGGTTTCCATCAACGGACATGACCTTGATTTCTGTGCCTTTTTCAATGAATTCTCCTTCGCTCACCACAAATACTCGCTGATTACTAACCTTTACCCACCCAGATGGATGAAGGTCTGAATCCGCAATCCCATTTTCTCCAGTTAGAGATTCCCATCCAAATGTATTGGTATAGCCATCTTCTTTTTTCTGGACGTCTGGCGCAGTGAGTTGTTCCCAGAATTTTGTTTTAATCATAATTTTTCCAAGAAGATAAAGTCCAATGATCGCTCCTATGATTCCAATTAAAAACCCGTCCATGGTTTGATTCATAATTTCATCACCCACAGGAACCTCCGGTAATAATAACAAATAAAGTCCATAAAGCATGAGCCCGATTCCACCAACACCCGCTACTCCAAATCCCGGGATAACAAGAACCTCCAAGAGTAAAAGTGCTAGCCCCGCAACGATAAACATCATGTCTGACATAGTAGCTAACTCAGCAATATAGGATGCACTCAAGGATAAAACTAAACAGGTTAATCCTACAAACCCTGGAATACCCCAACCTGGACTTTGGAGTTCAAATAAAATTCCAAGAAATCCGAAGGTAGTTAAAAGAGAAGCAACGACAGGATTGGTTAAAAACCGAACCACCGCTTCGGACCAATTCTCACTGGATTCCGTGACAACAATATCAGAATAACCAAGACTATCCAGCAACGCATCCATATTTTCTGCAGTCCCATCAGCAATATGATATTTTAATGCCTGCTCAGTGGTAAGCGAAATCAACTTCCCTTCTTTCCTACCTTCAATATCGGTTACTTCTACCGAATCACTATCAATGAAAAGGTGAGTAAAGTTCAATTCTTCGTCTACCATTCCCCGGGCAATCTCTTTACTACGCCCCCGTTTTTCTGCCGTGGAAGCCATTTCTTCCCTCATGAAACTAATAACCTTTTCACTTCCTTTTTTCCCAGACATGTCCACGGCTGTAGCGGCACCAATGAGTCCACCTCCGGTCATATAAATTTTTTCACAGGAGAGGGAAATCAATGCACCGGCTGAAATAGCACGACGATTTATAAAAGCGATAGTTGGAACTTTCGAACTAAGAATTGCATCTTTAATCTGGGTGGCAGCATCCACGCGGCCACCAAAGGTATTAATATCAAAAATAACTGCTTTGGCGTTGTTGGCTTCAGCCTCTTTCAAAGCTCTTTCAATAAAAGGTGGAAGACCGAGATCAATGACGCCATTGATAGGGACTCTGTAAACAACATCGGGGTATATAATTGAAAAACAGAATAAGATGGTTAATAAATTTCGTCTCATAGGCTGGAATTTCATACAAAAGTGAAGGTAGGGGAAACAAAAAAGGAAAATTAATCCATAAAAATGCAACGATAAATCGATAGTCCAAATCCGTAATTTCTTGGCTCGTAATGAAAACATCCCACCAAATTACCTATTATACTTTAATTCTCTTAAAAAAGTGCATGTCCGCAATGTCTGCAAAAACGCGGTATCAATTTGCATCAAGACTAGCCAGTGTTTTCTATAATTATGTTCCTAAACGGAAAAAACAAGTAATCAAAAACCTGAATCGGGCTTTTCCGGGATGGTCTGGCTTGAAAGTGGAAAACCTTGTAAAAAATATATATATATTTTTTACGCATAACATGGTCCAGTTTTTTGCTTTTCCAAAATCATGGGATGGCATCGAAATTGAAGTGTCCGGGAAAGATGTGTTAGATAAGATTATGAGTCAGAAAAAAGGCTGTGTTATGATTTCTGCCCACTTTGGTGTGTGGGAACTTTTCGTGAAATGGATGGGTGAATATAATGCCTTTTTTTCGGGTGTAATTCAAAGGCAGAAAAATCGTGGAGCAAATCGTTTCTTTCACGAACAACGTGGATTAACAGGTGCTGTACAGATATATCGAAAAGAATCGCTGGATACAATGTATGATATACTTGCTGAAAATGGAATTCTGGCATTGGTAAGTGACCAAGATGCAAAACGAAAAGGAGTGTTTGTGGATTTCTTTGGTACACAGGCTTCCACGCCAAAAGGTGCTGCATTATTTCATCAAAAATCCGGTTCACCTTTGGTTTTTGGTGTTTGTATTCAGATAGCGCTTCATAAATATCGGGTTGAGTTTGTACCAGTAATTCCAAAAAGTAAAAGCCTTCAAGATATTATCCAAGCATATACAACTATCATTGAAAAAATGGTCCGAAAATATCCTGAACAATATTTTTGGTTTCATCGAAGATGGAAGACAAAACAGAGTTAAAAGCTGTGATTAAAATAATATATTGGGAAAATGAAACTGCCTTGGAATTAGCGTGTTCCGTATTAAAAAATGATGGTGTTATTGTTTATCCAACAGATACCCTTTATGGATTTGGATGTGATGCAAAAAATGAATCTGCCATTGAAAAAATCAATGCTATAAAAGGTAGAAAAGCTCCCATGAGTGTCTTGGCACCGAATAGAGAAATTGCAGCAAAATGGATGAATATATCTCAGAATGATAAAAATATTGTTCTAGAAAAATTAGGAGGATCTACAACAATAATCGTTCCAGTTAACGATGGGATTACTTCACCGTCCATTACTGGTGATAAACAAACTCTTGGTGTCCGAATTCCTGATCATAAATTTTGTCAAAAATTATCCGAGGCATATCCAAACCCCATCACCACCACAAGCGTGAACCGAACAAGGCAAGAACCTTTGACAAATCCGGAAAAGATTCTATCCGAATTTGCTCGTGAGATTGATCTCATTATTGAGGATGGCATCATTGAAGGCAGTGGCTCTACTATTTATAATTTTCAGGATAGGAAACTAAATATCATAAGATCATGAGATCAATTATTCTCATTTTATCTTTTTCATTTTTATGCGGGACAAATGTCCCCTTCAAGGTTGGGGAATCGTTGAATTACAAAGCTTCTTTTTCGGGGATAGACGCAGCAACTGGTCGTTTAGAAGTGCTTGGAATAGAAACGATTAACAATGTTTCCACTTACCATGTACGATTCAGTGCTAATACCCATGGGGTTGCAAATTTTCTTTTCCCAATTCGAGACGTGATTGATCTTTGGCTCGATGAAAATTCACTAGCACCGATAAGGGTTAAAAAAAATATCAGTGAAGGGAAATACAAAAAAAAGAGCGAGTCCGATCTTTCCCAGAACCAAGGATTTGCAATTGTCAGGAATGATACTATCTCAATGGGAAAGGGAACTCATTCCCCTTATTCTTTATTTTATTTTTTCAGAAATAAAAATTTATCAAAAATTGATGGAGAAATATTTTCTACGATCGAAGGAAAAAAGGTCACTACATTAAAAATGAAAGTGACAGAAGGAATTGAAATTGGAGTACCAGTAGGAAAATTTAATTGTACAAAAGTTACACCGACGCAAATTGATAAAAAGAAATTCAAGAATGAAGCCACCATGTCCATTTGGTTCTCTAATGATGAACATAGATATCCGGTTCAGATTTGGTTAAAGATGAAATTTGGGGCATTCGTCCTGAAATTGGACGAGATTACTAATTAAATAATCGGCTGATATCGTTGAACACAACTGTCACCATAAGCATTAATAAAAATGCCATGCCGATCTGTTGAATTGTAATTCGAGCTTTCATAGTTAAAGGACGTCGCAGAATCCCTTCAATCAAATGAATCATAATATGTCCGCCGTCTAATCCAGGAATCGGCAAAATATTAATAAAGGCCAGATTTACGCTGATCAATGCCATAAATGTGAGAAACGGAACCCATCCTGCTTCTGCTGTTTGACCGGCTAATTGAGCAATCATAATAGGGCCACCAAAATCAGACATAGACGCACCGCCACTTCCAAGCATTTTTAAACTCATAATGATCATCCCAAAACTGCCTTCTGTTCGCAGCCATCCAATATTGAATGCTTCACCTATGGTCATATCCCTGTAGAACACTTCAGGTATGATTCCAATAGCGCCAAGAGTATCCATCCCGGCAGCGGTTGGGACGGGCATAAATGATGTGGTGATATCCATTTTAATTTGAACATCATCTCTTAAAATGGTGAGAGAAATATCTGTGTTAGGCTGAGTGTGGATAGATTTTGTAAGATCACTCCATGTATTAATGGGTTTACCATTAATAGATATTATCTGGTCTCCCGGTTGGATACCTGCCGCCATGGCTGGCATATCCGGTTGTAATTCGGCTACAATAGGTTCATCTGAAACTTCCGGCATGCCTTGCGTGTATCCTATTGCAGAAAATATTGCAAATGCTAAAATAGTATTCATGATCACGCCAGCGCTCATAACCCATAGCTTCGCCCATAGTGGTTTGGACATGAATTCATCATCTTCATAATTAATCTCTGTATCCATACTCTCATCAATAATACCAGCCATTTTCACATAACCACCCAAGGGGAGTAGCGCAATCACATATTCAGTTTTGGATCCTATTCGCCCGGGTTTGGAAATCATTTTTTTAAAAACAGGCTGCCAGGATAAACGTCCATGTGATCTTTTATAAAAGAAAAGACAGAATAACCAACCATCGTTTGTTGATGTGAGAGATACAAATCGTGGCGGAATTCCAATTGAAAATCGCTCTACACGAATTCCAACAGATCGAGCAGCGATAAAATGTCCTAATTCGTGGATGGTTATAAGAACACCAAGTATGAGTATAGTTGCCCAGATGATTGTCATAAGATTAAGCCTACTAAATACTGTTTTTTAAGTTCCATGTAATCAAAATGATTCAACATGGTTTTTTACCCAACTGTCAAGTTTTTTCAAATGTTCCAATGAAGGATGTTCTGTCCAATCATGATGCTTCATAGCAGATTCTATGATTCTTGGAATATCCGTGAATTTGATCTCTCCATTTAAGAAACGATATACGGAATAATCGTTGGCTAAATTTAAGACAGCACCGGAAGTACCCAGTTTTTCCAAAGAATCAAAAGCCAATTTAATACAGGGAAACCGCTCAAAGTCTGGTTCTTCAAAAGTCAGGTCACCACATTTTAAAAAATCTAATTGTTCCCACGGTGCTTCCAGATGTCGTGGATAAGTCAGTGCATATTGGATGGGAACTTTCATATCCGGTACGCCCATTTGCGCTTTAATGGCACCATCTTTCATTTCGATCATGGAATGAATAATAGACTGGGGATGAACAACAATTTTGATTCGATCGGGAGTAAATCCAAACAACCAAAATGCTTCGATAACTTCAAAGCCTTTGTTCATCATGGTGGCACTGTCAATGGTAATCTTCCGTCCCATATCCCAGTTTGGATGATTTAACGCTTCTTCCACCATGATATTATCAAATGTTGTTATATCTCGAGTACGGAACGGCCCACCGCTTCCAGTTAAAATAAGGCAACGGACATCATCTATGTTTTCCCCAACCAAACATTGCCATATGGCGGAATGTTCGCTGTCCACGGGAAACAATTTTGCACCGGATTTATCCATGCCTTTCTGAATAATATCTCCAGCCATAACCAAACTTTCTTTATTGGATAAGGCTACATCTATCCCAGCTTCAATGGCTTTTAATGTAGGTTCCATGCCTGGGGTACCTACGAGGCCATTCAACAGAATATCCACATCATCTCTTGCTGCTAATTCCAAAAGACTTTCCCGTCCTGTGAGTATTTCAATATCTAAATGCATCAGTGCATTTTGCACATCAGGGAACACTGATTCATCCACAATGCAAACAGCTTTAGGTTGAAATTCTTTTGCCTGTTGAATCAATAATTTTGCATTCCTATTGGCGGATAAATAAATGATGTCTAACTCATCCTTGAGATGAGAGCCAACCTTCAAGGCATTCACACCAATAGAGCCGGTGGAGCCTAAAATGGAAATTCGTTTTGACATTAGAAGAGTTCTTTTTGGATGAAAAATGTTACCAGTGTTCTACCTGGATGAATTCGGGTACCGATGCCATACTTGAAAAACGAATAGGACATTAGTGCATCCGTACCAACAAAGTTTATCTGTCCTTTCATGCTTGATGGTTCACTATACCCTTTATAAGATCGTTCATTAAAAAAATTGGAACCGACACCAATTCGAAATTGAATTGAATTCCATTCAATCCATTTTCTAATATCAAAGGTAAGGGACGTAAGGCGAAAATGACTTAAGCCTTTTAGATCAACTCTTTGAATGGACGAAACCCAATTTAATGTATCTCCCCCACCGTAATAATATTGAATTCCGGCACCTAGAATTTGAGGGGACTCTTTCGCAGTTGAAAAACCAAAAAGTTTACCTGTGATGGCGAGATTTCTTGTGACCTTGATCCCGAAATCAAAGTTTGGATATGTCCAATATTCTTCACTTATTTTTTTTATTGATGATAAGGCTCCAGATTGGATGATGATTCGATTATTACTCGCAGGATCCATAGCGGGAGATTCACTCAACCAAAAAGATGATGATCTAATAACCGATTTTGCATCGCCATCGCATTGTTGGCAATCTATAAAGTCGAACCTAAAATCTGCTGTTTGAGAAAAAATTGTTCCCGAAAGAGCCAGGATAATAAAAATGAGATTCACAGTAAAACTAAATAATGCCCCGTTCGGAAGAACGAATAAAATCAAAAATCTGATCTTTATAATTCGATGCTTTAATATCTGACTTAATTTTTTGGAGCGCTTCATTACGATTTAACTTGGAGCTAAAAAATGTTTGATAAGTATTTTTAATGATTTGTCTATCCTCCATAGAAAATCCACGTCTTTTTAAACCAATTCTATTGGTCCCACCAAAACATAACGGTTCTCCTGCTGCCAATATAAACGGAGGTACATCCTGAACTACACGAAAGCCACCTCCTATAAAAGCATGGGCACCAATTCTGCAAAACTGATGAACCAGAACACCACCCCCCAATGATGCCCATTCTCCAATTTCTACATGTCCCCCAAGTGTTGCCATGTTTGCCATAATCACATTGTTACCTAAAATACAATCATGAGCTACATGTACATAAGCCATGAGCAAGCAGTCTGAACCAATTTTTGTTTCGCCCAGAGCTTTGGTGCCACGATTGACTGTAACAAATTCGCGTATAGTTGTTCTTTCGCCAATGATTGTGTTTGTTAATTCACCACCAAATTTCAGATCTTGAGGAATTTCACCAATGGAACTAGAATGAAAAATCCTGCAGTCTTTACCAATGGATGTATTTTCACCAACAGTTACATGATTTCCAATTGTTGTATTATCCCCAAGAAAAACATTTGCTTGAATTACGGAAAAAGGTCCAACACAAACATTGGTACCCAATTCGGCAGACGGATCAATTAGTGCCGTTGGGTGAATAGAATTGGAAATATTATGCCTCTGGGCGATCTACGATATTTGCAGAAAGGAAGGCTTCGGCCACAAGCTTATCATCCACAAAACACTTGCCATGAAATTTACAAATACTGAGTTTTTTTCTTACAAGATCCATATAAATCTTGAGTTGGTCACCCGGAATAATTGGTTTTCTAAACTTTGCCTTATCAATAGTTGAAAAAAGCATATTTTTTGATAGTGGATTTTCCACCTGACTCAACATAAGAAATGCACCGGCCTGTGCCATGATTTCCAATGAAAGGACTCCCGGCATTATCGGTTGATTAGGAAAATGGCCTTGGAAATATGGTTCATTTATAGTCACATTTTTAATAGCAACTAAAGATTTCCCCGGATCTATCATTTCTAATTTATCAATCAAAATAAATGGATAACGATGAGGAAGAACTTTTATAATGTCATTTATTTTAAAAACAGTCTTTTGTGAAAAATCAGTCATTTATTTTCTCTGTCCATAAATCAGCCAATTCTTTGGCATATTTCTTTTTAAGTTTTTTTACAAATTCTACATTGCTGGCATGCCCAGCACGAGCTGCGGTTACATGACCTTTAATGGGGACACCTAACAAGGCAAGATCTCCAATCAAATCTAAAGTTTTATGGCGAACAGGCTCGTTCTTAAAACGCAGAACTTTCCCATTCAATATACCATTAGCACCTTGGATAATGTTATGCTCAATGCCAAATAAATCCCTTAATCTATCAATCTCTGAAGTATCAATTTCCTTATCAACGATTACCACCGCATTATCTAAAGCGCCTCCTTTAATAAGCCCCTGCTCTTTCAACATTTCGACTTCACTTAAAAAGCAAAATGTACGGGCAGGTGCTACTTCAAAGGCAAAATCTTCTTCCATATTATAGATTGCTTCATACTGGGTTCCTAGTGCAGGGAGAGGATATTCTACCATAAATGTAATTCTGAATCTATCTGAGGGAATTACGTGAATATCAATGTCACGATAGGGATTTGTATAGTTGACCGCCCGCGTAATTTCTAAAACCTTTCTTTCTTGTTTTTGAATTTTGATCCCGGCTTTCATCAAACATTCCACAAAATCTTTAGCACTACCATCCATCACAGGCGGTTCTTTGCCTGTGAGTTCGATGAGTATATTATCGATTCGGAGACCACTCACCGCAGCTAATGCATGTTCTACCGTATGGATACGAACATCATTTTCTTCTATAGTTGTGCCCCGGGAGATGTCCACTACGTGATCAATATCTGCTCTTACCTCCGTAGTCTGTGAAATATCGGAGCGAACAAACCTGATACCATAATTTTCTGGTGCTGAATGAAATATAATACTTGAATCAACACCGGTATGAAGTCCAATTCCTTGGCAGGATTGACTTGTTCTAATTGTTCTTTGTTTTCTTTCCATTCTGAAATTTACCTCTTTTCCCTATCTTGCAACAATTGGTCAAGTTTTAGACTCATCCTAGTAATTTCGTGTAATTGGGCTTCCTTTTTATTATGCTCTCTAATCTCTCGAGCTGGAAAACCAGCATAGACTTTCCCGCCTTCTAATGATTTTGTTACACCAGATTTTGCAGCGAAAACAGAATTGGAGCCAATTTTTACATGCGGCGCAATACCCACTTGCCCAGCAAACGTACAATAATCGCCAATCTCTGTACTGCCAGCTACAGCAAATCCAGCCGTTATCAAGCACCCTTTTCCAACTTTTACATTGTGGGCAATATGAACAAGGTTGTCTATCTTTGTCATATCTCCAATGGATGTGACACCAATTGTAGCGCGATCAATTGCACAATTTGAACCAATCTCAACATCATTCCCAATAACAACGTTTCCCGTTTGTGGGATTTTTTCATGGATGTTATTTTCCGTTACAAATCCGAAACCATCACATCCTATGGCTGTCCCACTATGAATTATACAATTATCACCAATTTTTACATTGTGATAAATCGTTACATTTGGTTTTAGGGAACAATTTGTCCCAATTACTGCTCTATTCCCAATCACAACATTTGCACCAATGATTGAATTATCACCAATAGATGCTCCGGATTTAATCACAACTCCTGCGTCGATAAAAATATTTTTACCAACAGAAGCAGTTGAATCAATCACTGCTGATTCATGTATAGATGGTTCAAATGATTTTTTAGGAAAAAAGAGTCTGAGTGTTCTAGCCATGGCCAATTGAGGATTGGATACAACAATACCATTTTTACCATTTAAATGATCCTCATTACTGACAAAAATGGCTTCAGCCTGAGTTTCAGTTAAAAATTGTTTATACTTGGGATTCCCCAGAAATGTAATAGTACCAGGTAAACTATTTTGTATTTCAGAAACTCCTGAAATATTTATATCTGGCTCCCCTATCACTTTTCCATCTACATAGGCAGCAATCTCACGAAGAGTGAGCTTCAAGACAAATTACTTGTCTGAGTTTAGATTCCGCAATTCATGCAGAACATTATCAGTTCTATCAAATTCCGACTTGAAATACAATAGCCCCACAGATGCATCAATGATATAATCAAAACCGCCGTCAATGGCAACTTTATCTACGGCTTTTTTCACTTTCCCAAGAATCTCATATTCCATTTGAGCCTGTTTCTTCATGAGTTCACCTTGAGGCCCGATCTTTTCAGCTTGGTAGTTTTGGATGGAACGTTCCATTTGCTCAAGTTCCTGACGGATACTCTCGCCTTTATCCAATGCCATAAGACGCTTTATTTCATAATCCTGTTTCAAGCTGTCCATTTTCACCACCATTTGGTCAAATTCGAATTGGACTTTCCGGTATTCAAGTTGAAGTTGTGATTCTGCTTCTTTGAACTCTTCATATTCTGTACGGATTCTTTCCGATAAAATATATCCGATCTTTAATTGGGCTGACGTCACAGATGTCAGTCCTATAAAAGTTAAAATAAAGAGTATGTTACGTAAGGATCCTTTCACGGTTTCCTCCTTGTTTTTTAAAATTGTTGTCCAAATGTAAGTGTTGTTTTCCATTCTGGCGCTAATTGACCAGACTGATCGACTCGGTCAAATCCATATCCAATATCAAATCCCAGCATACCAATCATTGGCATAAAAAAACGAATACCTGCACCAGCAGAACGTTTCATATCAAAAGGTCCACTTCGAGGCAGGCTTAATCTTTCCATCAAATCAGTTGATGACCAAACATTTCCCATTTCTGCAAAAATCAGTCCGTAAACTACAGGATTTTCTGCGAATGGTACCCGGAATTCTGTTCCGAATTTAACCATCGTATTTCCACCAATAGGACTTCTTGTCGATGTAAGTGGTCCTACCAGATTATCATCATATCCCCGTAACGGATTACCATAAGGAATTCCATTCCCCCCCATAATAAATCGATCGTTCCAAGGAATGAATGAAAGAGTTCCTTCTTTTACAGCAGGTAGTTCCTTGACCACTCCAATTTTCATGGAATTCATTAAAACAAATTTCCAGAATGTAGGTGTGTACCATTCCAGATTTAATATGTGCTTCTGGAAATTTTCATCCCCACGAAGTATCCAACCTGAGAGTGTTGATTTAAGAGAGAACAACGATCCCATTGTTGAAAATTCGGGGTGATCGCGACTATCACGACGGATTGTTTGAGAAAGATTGATCCCATCTGATGTCTTTTTTCCACCGGCATATCGGTCAAGATCCGCTTGGCTTCCTTCATACATTTTTCGAACAATTTGAAAGGACCAGGTCCCACGGAAAAAATCATCAGGCCATTTAAAAATCCGTCCCCAGGTTACTGAGCTTCCAGCCATAGTATAATCAATGGGAGCTGAATACATTGATGATCGACCACGGAAAGTATAGAACAGAGATCCCCCAATAAGATTCTTGGTATCGTTTACCATGGGATCAGTAAAACTGATACTGGCAGACTGGTATTTAGGACGTTCGGTGTTTAGACTGTACACATTATAATTCGTACCAACATTAAAACTTAAATTAAGGCTCTGTCCTTTTCCGCGAAAATTCGGGAGTGCCAACCCGCCACCACCAGTCATACCATAGGATTGGGTATAACCCATATTCGCATTTGCCTGTCCAGCTGGTTTTTCTTCCACTGTAATTTCTAAGTCTACCTTGTCCTCAGCCACAGGCACCACGTCTGGTACAACATTCGCAAAGAAGTTCAACATCATAACCTCTCGATGACTACGCATCAACCTTCCTCGATTAAACACATCACCAGGAAAAACCCGCAATTGCCGCCGAATTACATTTTCTCTTGTCCGGGTATTGCCTTTAATGGCAATATGATTGATGTAAACTTTGTGATTTTCTGTTAAGACAAAATGGATGTCTAACGAATCTTCACCTACGGGTGTGATCTCAGGTTCAATCCGGCTGTAGATATAACCACGATCCATATATAAACCCTGGACACGATCAAAAACTGCAAGGTTAAAATCTTCATCACTATATTGATCACCCGATTCCAACCCTAAGGAGCGTTGAAGCATTTCTTCATCGAAGAGGGTCATACCTTCCCATGAAAAATGTCGATACTTATATTGGGGCCCTTCATCAACGGTTACAACCAAATTCAGAATCTTTTTGTTTTCACTAAACTGAATAGTATCACTAACGATTCGAAAATCTCTATAGCCTTTATTCCGATAGTAAGTGGAAACAAGATTCAAGTCTTCATCAAATTTTTTATCATCAAATGTGGATCGCCAGAACATATACCAACGTTGCTGTTTGGTCTCCTTCATAGTCCAGCGTAGTCTTAAATCTGAATAAGATTCATTACCTTCAAAAATAATTTTCCCAGTCTTAATCTTATCATTTTCTTGTATGCTGAAAACCACATTTCGAACTAAGTCTTTTGCTCTACCATCAAAAAGTGTGGATTCTTCCACCGGAATTTCTAATACAGGATTGATTTCCGCATTCAAATACCCTTTTTCTTCATAAAGTTCTTTGATTTTTTTTGCAGTCTCATGAAGTGTGTTAGGCCGGAGCCGCTGACCTTTTGACAAACTAACCTCATCTTCAAACTTGCGGTCTTTTATTTTTTTATTCCCATCATAAGACAAATCCCCCAAAATGAAATTTTCCTTCACCAAAATCGTCAAAGATAATCCTTCATCCGTCTCATTATCATACCGTAATTGAATATCCTGGAAAAGTCCTAATTGCCATAGCCTTTTTATGGCTCGAGGAAATTCTGCTTGTGAAATGGTTTGTCCTTCGCGAAGTCCAGCTGTAAAAAGAATAGTATTCTCAGATGTAACGGCATTCCCCTCTACATTCACGCTGACTAATGTGATATCAGCCGGAATCCCTTGGGCAATCCCAAGATTTAAACTCAAAATAAAAATAAATAATTTTTTCATATATTAATTGTCTACCTGTTCGCTAACCTTTCCAAATCGTCGTTCTCGTGATTGATATTCTAATATTGCTTCTATGAGAGCATCTTCACGAAATGCCGGCCAAAAAGTTTTTGTCATTAAAATTTCTGAATAAGCACATTGCCATAATAAAAAGTTACTTAAACGACACTCCCCACTGGTGCGTATCAATAGATCGGGGTTAGGCATGTCTGATGTTGAAAGCGTATTGGAGAAAATAGTTTCATCTATTTCATCCAATTTTAAATCACCCTTTTGCACTTTTGTTGCAATAGCTTGGACTGCTGCAACCATTTCCTGGCGACTTCCATAATTCAATGCAAGACAAAGATTTAATCCTGTATTGTTTTTGGTGATCTCGATTCCATCAAAAATCCTTTTTTGCGTGGATTTTGGTAATTTCTTCAAATCACCGATTGCAGTAAAACGAACATTCTTTTTATGTAGTTCTCTTACCTCCGCACTAATAGTTTTTAATAGAAGTGTCATGAGAGCACTCACTTCAGTTTTGGGACGTTGCCAATTCTCTGTAGAAAATGTATAGAGCGTTAGGTGTTTTACACCGATCTCTCCACAAGCACGAGTAATCTCTCGAACTGAATTGACTCCTTCCTTGTGTCCTGCAAGCCTCGGCAAAGAACGCTCCTTAGCCCAACGACCATTGCCGTCCATAATAATGGCAATATGTTTTGGGATATGCCCATCTAGGATATTTTCTTTCATTGATTGTGTCATAATAATAAGGAAAAAAGCGGGCGAAATTAACCTAGTAAATAATCGGATACAACCGAGTTACCATAGCTCATATCTCCCTTAGTTTGCAGTAGTACGGATGAACCAACATTCCGTTCCCTGTTCATTTAATCAAGAGAAGATAAAAGATTTTGAGCCACTTGATGATAGAGCTGCCCCAAGGGTGAATCCGGATCTTTTTGTGCCACAGGAACACCGGCATCTGTTGCAGCCATAATTTCATGTGAAATAGGTATTTTACCCAGAAGAGGAACGCCAAGTCGTTCACTCTCTTTTTTACCACCACCAGTTTTAAAAAGGTCCATTGTGAAACTGAATTTACCTGTGTTATCTAGGTCTACGTTTTCACCATTGATGGTCATGGCTGAGACATCACCTTCTACTGCACCTTCCAAAACTAATCCGGACATATTTTCGATTACACCCAAAACTGGCGTATTCACTTTTCGAAACATGTCCGCTCCTTTGCGAACATCTGCAAGGGCAATATCCTGTGGTGTGGTCACCATGACTGCCCCTGACATTCGAAGTTTTTGTGTGAGCGTCAACTGGATATCACCCGTACCTGGCGGTAAGTCCAAAATCATCACATCCAATTCGCCCCATTTTACATCGCGAAAAAACTGTTCTGTCATTCTCGCTACCAACGGCCCGCGCCAAATGACTGGTGTTTCGTTCCCACTTATAAATCCGAAACTCATGACCTTCATGCCAAATTTTTCTAAAGGGATCAATTTTTTATCTTGGGTCAATTCCGGCTGTTCATTGAGTCCGAGAACAATGGGAAGAGATGGACCATAAATATCAAGGTCAAGCAAACCAACTTTTTTCCCTTGTATTGCCATGGCGCAAGCTAAGTTGGCAGCAACAGTAGATTTCCCCACACCGCCTTTTCCACTGGCAATCGCGATCACATGTTTGACATTATCTAGAATAGCCGGATGCGCTTGCTGTTTAGCCTCAATTGGTGGAGCCTGACTAGGTGCATCCCCTGATATTTCAATTGAAACTTTTACAAAATATTCTGATAATACCTGTTTTATATTTTTGACGACTTCTTGTTTCTTTGCTTCGTTTTGCGATGTGATATTGAGGTAAACAATCACAGCCTTTTCCTCAACTATGACATCTTTCACCATTCCAAAGGAAACAATATCTCTGGAAAACCCAGGATAATTAATCGTTTTTAACTTATCTAGTACATTTTCTTTATTCATGATTTATGCTGAAAAAAAGCGGCTGCCAAGTGACAGCCGCTTTTAATTATCCTAAACTATTTTTTATTTTTTACCCTGCATATTCGCGACCAAACCATTCGTAGTTAATTTTGGAATATTTGTGCCACTCTTCTGGGACTTCACTTTCTTCAAAGATCGCTTCTACTGGGCATTCCGGTTCACAAGCGCCACAGTCGATACATTCTTCAGGGTCAATGTATAACATATCTTCATCTTTCGGGACAAAGCCGTCTACTTTTGCTTCTGCACCGGCACCTTCTTTATCATAAGGGCCATGAATACAATCTACGGGGCAAACCTCTACACAGGCAGTGTCACAGGTCCCTACACAAGGTTCAGCAATAATGTACGTCATTCTCGTACTCCTTTGTAATAATGTTCAAATCTTGGTTTAAAATGGAGTCTCAATTTAAAGGGAAAATCTATATGTAAAAAATGTTTTGGGACTAATTTCTACGCCTATTTCATCGATGAAAAAAGATAAAAATAACAATCTGGCCCTACTTTGGTCCGCCCAAGTCATTTCTCAAGCAGGAGATGCCATTTATCAACTAGCTCTCATCTGGCTCGTTTTGGATATGACAGATTCATCTATCATTACCGGAATTGTAGCTATGAGCGCCTATTTACCTGCTCTGATTTTCGGACTTTATGCAGGCGTTTTTTCAGACCGATTAAACCGTTTGCGACTCATGATTTTTGCCAATGCTGGACAAGCACTGGCTGTATTATTGATTCCATTATTTCTTTGGTTTGGATATGAAAATGTCTGGATTATTTGCGGATTAGCATTTATTCGCAGTTGTTTTAATACTCTTTTTCAACCGGCATTTAATTCGATGGTTCCTGTGCTCTTTTCCAAGGATCATCTTGTGAAAATTAATGCGATCTTGGCAACATCCGGGCAATTAGCCTGGATGATGGGACCATTTTTTGCAGGGATTCTCTTGACAATGGTTTCGCTACCCAATCTGTTTTTAGTGGATAGTGGATCATTTCTCATTGGAATTAGTTTGCTCCTGTTTATCAAAAAACCCAATAATCCTGACTCGGTTGACAATCATAGTCACTGGGATAATTTAAAGAAGGGGTTATTATATCTCTTCAGGGAAAAGCCTATCTTCTGGATGATGATTATTACCTTTATTAATAATTTTTTTATTATGGGACCAGCAATTGTGGGATTACCAATTTTAGTGAAAAATACACTACACGGCACCCCTTCTGATTTTGCTTTCGTAGAAGGATGCATGGCAGTCGGCGCATTGTTAGGATCGCTTATCGTTTCAAAATTAAATGGACGGATACCTAATGGAATGATTTGGGGTATTGGGCTCATATTAGATGGAATCACATTCTCTCTAATGTATTGGGCCGAATCCGTAGAAATGGCTATGGTGATTATTGGCCTACATGGAATAGGTATTCCATTTATTATGATAAGTCGAACATCAATTATCCAGATTCATACTCCAAATCAATATCATGGCAGGTTATTCTCTGTTGTTCATTTAGGTGTTGTCGGAACGACCGCTATTTCTGCTGGTTTTGTAGGGGTTATCACATCCATTATTTCAGTAAAAATATTATTCTTTGGTATCGGAATTGGGGCAGCCCTTTGTGGCATGATTGGCCTGATTATCCCATCCTTACGAAATCTCCGTTAAGTTTGATTTATGAATTATATCATTATTGATTCTGGTACATCTTCAACAAAAGCATTTTTGTTTAATTCTGATGGCGTGGTTCTTTATTCACAAAAAATAAAACATGCATTATTTCGACCTAAACAATATCATGTTGAATCTGACGCCCTTGTAATTTTGGAAACTTGTAAATCTCTCTTTAAAAAAATGGTGATCGCATCCGGTTATATGCCTGTTCATTCTTCTGGTTTGGCTGTTCAACGCTCTACTTTTTTATTTTGGGAAAAAGAATCCTGTATGCCTGTTACGCCGGCTTTAAGTTGGCAGGATAGTAGGGCGTATGCTATTGCGGAAGAATTTTCCACCCATAGTGACCAACTTTGGCAGATTACGGGGACACCATTGAGTGCTCATTTTGGTGGACCCAAATTTTCGCACATGATCCGGGAAAATCCACAATTAAAAAACCGTGTTAAAAATGGAGAATTATATTTTGGACCATTGAGTGCATTTCTTTCCCAAGCTATGACAGGAACCGCTGGTGTGGAAGAATCCATCGCTTGCCGATCTTTGCTTTATGATATTCATAGGGGTGATTGGTCAGATTACGCTTTAAATCTATTCGGAGTTTCTCCGCAATGTCTACCGCCATTGGTTCCTGTAAAATATGATTTTGGCTATATGCTAGATTCAAAAATTCCACTTGCTATTGTTATTGGCGACCAGCAAGCAGCTCTCATTGGCCAAGCGGGACTAAAGCTTGGTAGTATTGCAACCAACTTTGGCACATCAGGTAGTGTACAGTTCAATGTAGGGGAAAATCCAATAATAGTTAATGGACTCATTTCCAGTGTCTTTTACTCAGATGAAAATATTAAATATTATATGGTGGAAGGAACTATTAATGCATGTAATGCTCTTTTCTATCATTTGGAAGAAGAACTGGGGATTCCTCATGATAAAATGGAATGGGATTACCGGGCTTCAAAAACGGAAACGGATGGGATATTCATTCCCGGTTTTAACGGACTTGCGGCACCCTATTGGAGGCCGGGGTTTAACGATGTTTATATTGATTTGGACAAAAAATCAGATAAAGATGAGATTGTGCGAGCAGGGATGGAATCCATTGGGTTTTTAGTGAGTGATATTTTGGAATGCCTGCAACCAATTATGTCTTCAAAACCTTTACTTTTGACGGCAGCTGGTGGCGGATCCCGCTCTCCCTTGCTTCAATTCATTGCTGATTTAACGGGAATATCCGTGGGACATTTCACCATGAAGGATAGAACCGCCTATGGTATTTTTAGACTCTTAAACCCTACCTATCAATCTGATTCATCCAAAAGTGTAGATCAGATTTTTTCTCCAATTCCATCACAAAAAATAAATGAGAAAAAATTGAAATGGCTCAACGCCATGGAAAAATTTATCAATTAAAAGTGGAATTCATTTTAGATGCTATTTCGCAAGAGCACCCATGGGGTCCCAAGGTTTCAGTGAAATAGCTTCGCTCGTTTCAAATAATGCAACCAAATCATCGGATAAACAGGATTTATGGACTACCACTTCATAGTTATACTCATCAAACCATAAATCTGTCATAATGTGATAACCCTTATTACCACTTTTATCTCCCCAACTATTTTCTACTCTCCATTTTAAAGAATTTCCTTTCGAATCCAAATCTACACCTGTGAATAACATGGCATGCGTCATTTGGCTATCTCCATATTCTAATCGTGCAGCTTTATCCATCCCAAATTTGGTACCATAAAAAGAATCAAAATCAAAAAGGGCTATATCCATCACACCCAAATCACGGTGAAAATGTTTACTCACATCACAACCAAACCAAACGGGATCTCCATTTTTCAATGAGTTGATAGCAGCTTGTTTCATGACATTACTTTCAACATTTAAATATCGAATGCTATGGCCTTCAATCACATTCCCCAACATTTCTACTGTATACACTTTATTATATTCTTTATCACTCATAGGGCAATTGATTAAACAAACATATTCATCCAGATTGAGTCCAACATGATCATTATAAAAAGATTGGGGTGTCAGTTTTTTGAACCTGGAAAAGTTTTGTTTCTTATCTCGAATTTGCCAATCAAATGAATTAGGTGGTGTACCCAGGTGAATGGTGAGCATTTGATATATTTCTTCCAACATGTCTGTTTTCATGGATTGCAATTGAGAATCAGATGAACTATTTTGTGAAGATTCTCTAAGTTGTTTCGCAAATTCACGAAGCTTGCGGGTGATCATTCGATTCATTCTCATTGATTTGCTGGATGAATAAGATTCCGGCATTTCTGATTGTGGGACCACGCCATATTTATTAATAAGATTCACCCACATATCCCATTGACCACCATCCTGAATTGGATTATCCAAAAGATGCATCACAAGCCGACTACTCCAATGTAGATCGGTAGTTTTTAAAATAGATTCTAAAAAGTAATTTGATTTTTCCAGTTTATCCCAAAACATGAAATAACTTTGAGAGAATTGAAAATCTTTCAAGTTATGTTTTCGCCCTAAATAGATTCTAAAAAGATTCAAACCAGCAAATCCCCAACAACGTCCACTGGATTTTTGATTGGTCGCAGGCATTTCGCCTGAAACTATATCAGAAAATGAATGGTCAATTTTCCTAAAATGCTCCCAATCCATGGTGAGCTCAATAACTTCATTCCTAATAGATGCATTCCGAGCCAGGCGAACCTGCGGGTTGGCTAAGATATTTTCCCTGAAACCATTTAGGGTCTTTTTTAAGATTGTATTACTCATTATTATTCCTCTTTTAATTTATTTGTAGTGAATTAATTAACTCTTCAGTTGCCTCCCAAAGTTTTTTTTGATCTTCCTCGATGTAGGAAGCTTTCGAACTTTGTACAGCTTTACATTTATCAAAATATTTGCCACTGATTCCGGCAACATCATCCGACGATGATAAATAAACACTGGTTTTAGCACCTTTTACCATGTCAATTGCAAAAATCATTTTTGCAATTTTAATGGAATTTTTAGCGAATCCCCGATTATTATTACCAAAACTTGAATCCACAAAACCAGGATGTAAACAATTAAAGGTCACACCTGAATCTGAAAAACGACGATGACATTCATAGGTGAACATAATATTCATGAGTTTGGATCGCCCATATGCCGGCCAACCTTTATAATCATTTATGCCTTGAATATCTTCAAAATCTAATTTTGTATTTTTATGTGCTGTAGAAGCAACATTAATAATGCGACCCGGGTTTCCATGCTTCACTATTTCCAATAAATGTGTCGTAAGATAAAAATAGGACGAATGGTTCAAGGAGAATGTTTTTTCAAGTCCTTCATCTGTCATTTTTAATTTGCTGAAGTAGGCACCAGCATTATTTAACAGGACATCAATAGTTTCATATGTTCTTTTAATTTCATCTACCAAGTTTTGGACACTTTTCATGATAGATAAATCAGCATAATGAAATCGAATGGAATTATTACCCGTTTCATGAATTAATTCAGAAACAACAGCATCTCCTTTTTCCAAGTTGCGTCCAACCAGTCCCAGATTGAAACCCTGCATAGCTAATTCGAGCGCAGTTTGTTTTCCAATTCCGTCCGTGGCGCCCGTTATGAGACAGTTTTTTTTCATTTAATACATGCTCATTATGCCAAGCATGATTAACATGAAGTATGGGACTAAGTCCGCAGCACCAACATAATCCTTCGCCAATCTCTGCCCAGTAAAAAGCACAATGATGGTAAGTGACAACCACACAAATCCATAAAAAATCCATAGAGTTATTCGTTCTGCGAATGCATAATAGATTCCATAAACCAGCATAAGACCACCAGTTAATTCCAAAATAGTTAACAATGATAAAGATAGCTTACTAATCCCTTTCAATGGTGAGTTTGCAAAATGTACCTCAAAATATTCTAGATTTCCTTTGCGATCCATCATTTTATCAATGGCCGATTGTAAAAATGTAATTGCCATAAGAATGGCTATCAAAATTTGACACAATACTAGTGGTCCTGTGAATTTGACGCCCAATAATTCAATCCTGTCTCCGTAGCGCTCTTCAACAGTTGGTGACGAAGAAATTGTGGGCTGTGCAACTAGTGCCGTATTTAAAATAAAAACTGAGAAAAGGATGAGTGATAATTGTTTCATAGATGGCCTCATGCTTGGATTAATAATTGAATACGATCCCTTACAAGATCTCGAGTTTCTTCTACGGATAAATTTTCAAAGTCTTTTTTCTCTATGGGGAGTCCAAATCGTGTTATCAGTTTACCTGGTGTGAGTACCCAATCTTTCTTTTTCTTTGCTTTGTAAGCTCCAATAATCCCAACCGGTATAATGGTTGCGCCGGTATTTTTTGCCAAATGAAAGGGCCCTTTTTTGAAGGGACTCATTTCACCTGTTAATGTACGTGTTCCTTCCGGAGAAATTAATAAAGAGACCCCACTATTTAATGCATCTTCAGCTTTGGATAAACTACTGAGTGCTTTTTTAATATCTTTGCGAACAATGGGAATAATACCATATTGTTTCATAATATAACCCCAAATTGGGTATTTGAATTGTTCAATAGCTCCCACAGCAGTGATATAATGAGGTATGAATGCAGCAATCATAAATTGATCAAACATGGATTCATGATTGAACATATAGAGATAGGGCTGTCCATCAGGATTGGGTGGATCATTTTCCTTACATAACCATTGTCCAGCCAAAAGACAATAGGTCCAAGAGATGGGTCGAATGATATAATGGAGAATATTCCGGGGTAAAATCAAAAATGAGACGAAAAATAATACCATTGTAATGGCAAAAAAGATGAACCAAAGTGGCCAAAGAATGATTGAAATAATTGTATTAAACATCCCAACCTTGTTTTTCTAAAATTGAAAAAAGTTTATGGTTGGCTTTTGGAAAAGGAAATTCATCTATCTGGTTTGGTTTGATCCATTTAGAATTTTGCTGACAACTAATTGATGCGCCATTCTCTTCGCAATGATATCCATGAAAGGTGATTGTAAAATGAGTATAAGCATGTTTAATAGTTCCAATTTTTTTCAAGATTTTTGGCATTGCACCACACTCTTCTTGCATTTCGCGATATAATGCATCTTCCAATGACTCTCCTAGCTTAACTTTACCACCGGGGAATTCCCAAAGTCCAGCAAGCATTCCATTTTCTCCCCGTTTTTGAATATAAAACTCTTCACCTCGCCAGACGATTCCCACAACGATTTCATAATGAGGCGGTTTTTTCTTTCTAACTGATAATGGATACAATTCAGGATCACCCATGGAAAATGCTTTGCAGTTAAAAGACAAAGGGCATTTTCCACAATTCGGATTCCTAGGAGAACAAATTCTTGCACCCAACTCCATCATGCTTTGATTGAAATCGCCAGGATTATCCTTTAAAATATTCTTTGTCAGATAGTTTTTCATTCGGGTCATATTTCTATTTGATAAATTTTTCAAGCCAAGGATGCGTGCCATAACACGCTTTACATTTCCATCAATCGCAATATAAGGTTGACTATAGGCAATCGATAAAACTGCTGCTGCTGTATAATCTCCTACGCCAGGTAATGCTCGAAATTCCAACCATTTATCAGGAATAACACCGCCATGTTTTGCAACAACTATCTTTGTAGCTTTATGGAAATTTCTGCATCGGGAATAATAACCAAGTCCTTCCCAAATTTTTAATAAACATTCTTGATCAGCGGTCGCCACTGATAAAATAGTTGGATATTTACTGATCCATTTCTGAAAATAAGGAATTACCGTTTCTATCTGAGTTTGTTGGAGCATTACTTCCGATAACCAAATTTTGTAAGGATCATCTATATCCCGAAATGGCAGGATTCTTTTTTGTTTATTATACCAGGTTAAAATAGATAATGTGAAATTATTTTGTTGCATTATACAATTTTATCATTTTTTAGAATCAACTTTGATAAGATCCAATGTAGAGAAGAAATATATTCTATCATTTCATTCCGATCTAATGGATCTACTTCTCTTTCTATGGCTGCGCCAAGTGAATCAAATTGTTGTTCTAGTTGCGCCTGAATCTCATCACCGTCTTGTGTGAGGGCAACTTGGATGACACGTTTATCATAATTTGCAGAGCGACGGTTGACCCATCCTTTTTTTTCGAGTCCCATAACAAGTCGAGTGGCAGTGCTATTATCTATTCCAATTTTTTTTGATAATGCAGACATTTCAATCCCATCATCGGGAATAATAGATAAAGCCAATATTTGGGGAAATGATGCTCCACTTATAGAAACATTTTTCCGGTACAAGCTTTGGAGATCGATTAAAAATGAAGAAAGTAACTCGCTGTAATTCATATTTGTAGTTTACAAGCATTATGGAATGGTTAAAAAGAGAATAATTACATTGTTTATTTCAACTACAGTTGCCAATCCTTTTTCAACCTACTAGAAATTTGGCAAGTTCACCGGGTTTATTTTATTTAAGTTTCTTTTTTATATTCAAAAAGGAGGTAGCTCTTTTAGTCGAATAGCCTGATTAATTAAAACATTTTTTGCGATTTTGTGTGTTATATCATCACCTAAATGACCAACTATGTTCCAATGATCTATCTGAATTGGACCAAGTGCATACCATTGGCCCGAAATAAGAAATTCATTTTCATCGTAGGATACAATTGGATCAGCACCATTTGTACCTGTTGTTGGGCCTGCCATAGAGATAGTATTTACAATACCATCATTTTCGAACCAGGTCGAATCAGTGGATGCTCCATCGGCCCAATATGCTACGCGTGAACCTAGTATTTTTGATCTACTACGAATGAGTAGAGATGTTCCTTCAATAGGAATATGATTTGGGAAATCTTCACTTCTTTCTGTAGTTGATGTGCTGATGGAAAAATAATACACATCTGGATCTGCGAGAAGAAAATTATTTAATTCCTGTGCACCAACTATAGATAAATCCCAAGAACTTATATTTTTTGTAGCCCACGCATCATGTGTTCGCATACGCTTAACATACCCTGCCCATGTTTCATCTTTACCTCGCGAAAAACTCCATTGTTCTAGATCAAAATCATAAAACCGTGTCCCAACAACCTCGGCTAAACCAACGAAATATTGTACAAATGGGATTGTCTTACTTACCACATTGGCTAATGTAGTACCATTGTGTGGTGTTGAAATGGATGTTATGCTCCTGATCCAATTCAAATGAGATTGTCCAAGCAATTCTGATTTTTCTAAATCATCCATTTTTTCACTTTCACTAATCTCTTGGGTTAATAGATACTGTAGCATTCGAGCAGTTTGACCACCCATGCTATGTCCCACCAAATGAACTGGGTGATTCTCATCCCACTCCGGATAGAGTGCTTCAAAACTTTTCAATACAGGTTTTTGAATAATATTAAATTTTTCGGCGTGTGCTAAACCATAATCCACTTGTCCTCCTTTCAACTGGGTATAAACTTCTATGGCACGATCCCAATTTGATGAAACAGGACCTACTGAAACGGTAAAAACTATGTGACCTTGATCCCGAAGCATTTGAGAATAATCTTCTCTGCCGCCCCAATAATTATAACCACCCATTTCGTCTTCACCCCAACCCATAAATCCATGTATCAATACAATGGGATAATTATTTTGGGCGAAAATCACTCCGATACAAAACAGGATGATAATAATAATTTTTCTCATTAAAGTTGAATTCCTATCTGGAAACCGTGGATTGTCGCCCCGGTACCAAAAATAAATGTACCATAATTGATGGATGTAACGCCAGTATTAATCCCAAAGCCAAAACCTGAAGCACCAACCACTGATCTTAGAAAGTCCTGTTTCGTATTATGATCCAATTTTCGTGTGGAAGTTCCCCACCGAATTCCAATCCCATTTTTTAAATTAAAATCTCCACCTAAAAATATTTCCGGCTCAACCTGCTCTTTTGAAAAGATTGTATCCAAATAAAGAGTAAGTGGAAGATGTGCTAATTTTTTTGTCCCACTAATCACTGTTTTAGGTATGATTGTCCCATGGGCAAAATTATTACCATCAAATGTTTTTCCAATGTTGTGAAATGACACCCCAAATGTTGCCTGAAACTTTTGAATATAGAATGCGCTTCCAAACGATATAAGAATGGCTTTTACCTGATGATCTTTTAACGATGCATTATAGAATTGTGCAGAGGTTCCAATGCTCAAAGGAATTCTTTTTACCTGTCTTGAATAACCGTATTGAAACCATGTATCACCAGATTGATATGCCCCCGTGGACTGAAGATCGTCATCATATCCATCGAATGTTCCGTAAGAAATATGCCGTACAGAAAAAATACCGAATCCTTTTTTCCATGGCAGGCTCATTCCAGCACTCTGACTGGTAATACCTGCCTGATAACGAATGATAGATGTGGAAAAATATCGCCCAGTATCTGCAACAGATGGATTTAATTTTGATGAAATTGGGGATGGATTCAAAAATCCTGCCCCACCCAGTCCAAGTTGAAACGAAGAAGTAAATACATCAAATCCAGGATAACCAGTTTCTGCGGATAAACAGGAAAGAATAAAAATGAAAAATGAAAAAACCTGTTTCTTTCTGAACTCTCCCAACTTTTCGGTAGGGCAGGTTGACGCAGTATTTTGAGATGTTGGGGGCTTTATTAACATTAAATCAAACTTAATGGGTCAAAATGAATATTGATCCGATTTTTCCCTGGTCGGAAATTTTTCTGAAAATCCCTAAAGTTATTCGTAATAAATTGGTGAAGTTTTTGTCCATTTGGATCTACTTTTTTTAATGATTTAAAAACAATCTGAAACCTATAATTGTTTCGCAGTTTTTCAAGGTAACAGGATGACGGTCCCAAAACATCTAAACCTTTATATTTCCCTTTCAACGCTTTGGCAATTCTTTCTGATAGGGAATTTGCAGATATTTGATTTTGGCCGGTAATCTCTATTTTTGCCAACCAGCTAAAGGGTGGATATTTCAATTCATTCCGTTCACTCAAGGCAATATTGTAATATTTCTTCATGTCCAGCTTTGCTGCATTCTTGATTACCGGATTATCAGGTACATAAGTTTGGATAACTACTTCACCAGGTTTAAGTCCCCGACCAGCTCTTCCGGAAGCTTGATAAATAAGTTGGAAAATTCGTTCTCCGGCGCGGAAATCTGGAAGATGTAACCCTAAATCCGCATTAATAATACCCACCAATGTTGCATTCGGAAAATCCAATCCTTTGGCAATCATTTGTGTTCCAAGAAGGATATCTAATTTACCATCAGAAAAATCTTTTAATATTTTTGTTAGACCGCTCCCCGTCCGGGCTGTATCCATATCCAACCGCCCCAGTCGTGCATCAGGAAATATTTCTTCGATTAAAGATTCTACCCGTTGGGTTCCAGTACCTGAATATTTCATATTTGGACTTTGGCAACTGCGGCATGTTTCCCGTTGTTTTGTTTCAAAATGGCCACAACAATGACAAATCAGTTGAGACCCTTTTCGGTGATACGTAAGTGCTACCTTGCATTGTGGACACATGACTATGTCGCCACAATCTCCACAACGAACCACAGGAGAATAACCACGGCGATTTTGAAGCAAAATAATTTGCTCTTTTTTTTGCAACCGGTCTTCGATCTTATCTTGGAGCAATCCTGAAAAGATTTGCCCAAATTTCCCCGATTCTTCCTGATCACCCAACATATCCACCAAATGAACCAGAGGATATTTTGCACCGCCATAGCGTTCCGGCAAATGAAGATAGGTCAATTTTTTATGGAGATGATTGTAATAGCTCTCCAAACTAGGAGTCGCGCTAGAGAGAACCACAGATGATCCCTCATAAGTAGCGCGCATAAGTGCTACATCCCGGGCGTGATACCGTGGCGCAGGCGAATCCTGACGAAAAGACGATTCTTGTTCTTCGTCAATGACTATCAATCCAAGATCTTTCAAAGGAGAAAACACTGCGCTTCTCGCTCCAATTACAACCTTGAATGATCCCTTGCATATCTCTTTCCAGGTCCAGGAGCGTTGCGCTTGGGTGAGCTTAGAATGCCAAAGAGCAATGGTATCGCCAAAAACAGCTCGGAACCGACCAGCGATTTGGGGAGTAAGAGAAATTTCTGGGAGTAAAATTATAGCCGTTCGACTTTGATCTAAACAGTGTCGAACGGC
>Ga0308010_1000279_pt1 | contig 38133 bp, 33 predicted proteins | sample Neamet129_FD_202368 | JGI IMG/M metagenome (GOLD analysis project Ga0308010, IMG submission 202368) | Marine microbial communities from water near the shore, Antarctic Ocean - #129 | ecosystem: Environmental > Aquatic > Marine > Unclassified | place: Southern Ocean | collected 2014-07-24 | reverse complement strand
ATATCAAGGTTTCTTATGGGCCCTTTATGCTAGGTTTTGGAGATGGCGGGTATACAGGTGATGGTGGGTTTGCGCCGATTGAAGTTGGAGTTTCAGCCAGTAATGAAAAGTATAGCTGTTCTTGGATTTTAAACCCTGATAGTGGACTGGCATTTTTAGTTGTTGGTAAAAGTTTCTAGGTAAAATTTAAAGGAGATACAAAATGATCAGAACAAAAATACTATTGGGTATATTGTTTTTCATGCAGGGCTCAACCCTGCTGGCAAATGGTGAACCAACAGCGGCTGATGCCATGTTTACTGTAAATAATACATGGATGCTGATTTCAACATTTTTAGTATTTATAATGCATTTAGGATTTGCAAGCTTAGAGGCGGGTCTTACTCAATCAAAAAACACAGTAAACATTCTTTTTAAAAATGTTTCTATCGTTGCGATTGGTATTTTGACTTACGCTGTTTGTGGGTTTAACCTAATGTATCCAGGAGAATTCAATGGATACTTTGGTTTTGCTGGTTTTGGTATAACTAATCCTATTGGTTCAGCGGGACTAATTGGTTATGCTGATGGAGCTTATACTTATTTTACAGATTTTATTTTTCAAGCTATGTTTGCAGCAACAGCTGCAACTATTGTATCTGGAGCAGTAGCAGAGAGAATAAAACTATCATCATTCTTGATATTTTCAACTGTATATGTAGCAATAATATATCCAGTTGCTGGATCTTGGAAGTGGGGTGCGGGCTGGCTGGATCAACTGGGCTTTTACGATTTTGCAGGATCGACCCTCGTACACAGTGTCGGAGGTTGGGCTGCGCTCGTAGGTGCAATTTTAGTAGGATCTAGAATTGGGAAATATGGGCAAAATGGACGAATTAAGCCAATCCTAGGACACAATATGCCGCTTGCAACTATTGGTGTTTTTCTTCTATGGTTTGGCTGGTACGGATTTAATGGTGGGTCAGTTCTTTCTGCAGACCCTGGCGGTGTATCTCTGGTATTCGTTACGACTACATTGGCAGCCGCAGCGGGTATAATTGGAGCTATGATCACATCTTGGTATGTAAGTAAAAAACCAGATTTATCCATGATATTAAATGGTTCATTGGCAGGGCTGGTTGGTATCACCGCCGGTGCAGACGTTATCAGTCCAATGAATTCTGTATTAGTTGGTTTTATTGCAGGAATCATTGTGGTTTTGTCTGTAATCCAGTTAGATAAATTAAAAATTGATGACCCAGTTGGTGCTATATCTGTCCATCTCATATGTGGTATCTGGGGGACGCTTGCTGTAGGTGTTTTTAGTGCTGAACATACCCTATCTGTTCAAGCCTTAGGTGTTGTGGCATATGGACTTTTTTGTCTGATTGGTTCAGCCCTGATCTTTACGGTATTGAAATATTCCATTGGCTTAAGAGTATCAGAAGACGAAGAAATCTTAGGACTCGATATTGGTGAACATGATATGGAGTCATATGCCGGCTTTCAAATTTTCACTGTAGAATAGGAGGAACAATCAATGAAACTAATTATTGCAATAATTCAGCCGGAAGAACTGCCGGCAGTTAAAGAAGAACTTCTTAAAAGGAATATTTACAAGTTTACCATTACCAATGCAAGGGGACAAGGTAAGGAAATACCGGTACAAGAGGTCTACCGAGGGATATCTCACGAAATCACTTTGTTGAAAAAAGTCAGACTCGAAATTGCAGTAAACGATGAATTTGTGGATGCTGTAGTTGAAGCTGTTACTATTGTAGCAAAAAAAGACGGAGATAAAGGTCGGGGTAAAATTTTTATTTTACCTATTGATGATTGTATTCGCTTAAGAACTGGAGAAAAAGGTTCCGAAGCGATTGGGTAGATTAGTATATTATGCTTTGAATTTCTTTGGCGGAATTTCAAATTACTTAATAATAAAAAGAAATTTAGGCGTACTTCATTAAATATTAACAACTTAAGTGGGGAAAAAATGAGCAAAATTAGAGCAGAATACATATGGATGGACGGGCACCAGCCCACCCAAAAACTTCGATCAAAAACAAAAGTTTTTGATGGACCCATAACCAGTCTTGATGATATCCCAGACTGGGGATTTGATGGGTCCAGCACCATGCAGGCTATTGGTAATGACAGCGACTGCTTGTTAAAGCCAGTCTGTTTTATTCCGGACCCAATTCGGGGAGGGGACAATGTTTTGGTCATGTGCGAAGTAATGAATGCAGATGGATCTGTTCACCCATCAAATACGCGGGCACATTTAAGAGAATTAGAAGAAAAACACGCCGCTAAGAGAGCCTGGTTTGGCATTGAACAGGAGTATACGCTTTTTCAAGGTCGCTCTCCTTTGGGGTGGCCAGAAGGCGGTTATCCTGCGCCTCAGGGCCCTTTCTACTGTGGTGTTGGTGCCGATGAAGTTTTTGGTCGAGACATCGTAGAAGAACATTTGGACCTCTGTATTGATGCGGGGTTGGAAATCTCTGGAATAAATGCAGAAGTGATGCCGGGACAGTGGGAATACCAAATAGGCCCACTGGGCCCTTTAGAATCCGGCGATCAAATGTGGCTATCCCGATGGCTTCTGTATCGTATCTCTGAAGATTACGGCGTGAGTGCAACGCTGCACCCAAAACCAGTCAAAGGCGATTGGAATGGCGCCGGGGCGCATACAAACTTTAGTACGAAAGCTATGCGAGAACCAGGTGGAATAGCCATTATTGAAGATGCCTGTGAAAAACTAAGTCAAAAACACTCCGAGCATATTGCCGTTTATGGTGCCCATAATGAGGAACGCCTCACTGGTCTTCATGAAACATGCAGTATTAATGAATTTCGTTATGGCGTAAGTGATCGGGGCGCATCCATCCGGATTCCCATGCAAACATCAAAAGACGGATATGGATATCTTGAAGATCGCCGACCTTCTGCAAATATGGATCCCTATTTAGTTTGTGCCATTATACTGGAAACAACTTGCGATTAGATTTTATATACTCCTAACCCAAGACAAAAATGCCTCGATCACTCGGGGCATTTTTTATATCCATCTTCCCCGGATATTACCATGGGTCAAAAATGATCTTAATGTTTAAATTAAAATAAAGTTGTCTGGTCTCCCCCAACATCAATATCTATGTTTTCGCCATCCCGCTGGGCCACCACGGTCAAGTAGGCCTGCCGAATTGGTTCCGGCCGTCGATAATGGGTTACACATTCCAGTGTAAACTCCATGGCGGTGAGCAAATCAGCTTTATGCCCTACTGAAACAAAAACAGGATTAACACCATCTTTCGTTCTTAGGGCGAGACCCACATCTTCATCATTGTGGACCAGGGGCGCATGGTGCCCTTTTTCGGAGTCGATATTATCGTGAAGCCCCACCAAAACACGATCCGCAATACCAACAGATGGGACATCAAATAAAACACCGAGATGGCTGGCTAAGCCAAACCGCCGTGGATGAGACAAGCCGTGGGAATGGAATAAAACAACATTGGGACTATGCCGAACACGCTTCATGAGTTTCATAATTGGTGGCGCCTCCCTGAAGGCCAAAATTCCCCGAACATAGGGAAAGGTTATTTCTTCTGATAAACCATGGCGTTCAACCAGCTCCATACCGGGAAACCTTAATATGACAAGTGCGGCGTGGATTGTATTGGTGTTTGGATCATGTGAAACATTGGTCCCGGCCACTAGATGGATTTCATCTGGTAAGGGCTGAATAGTAATTTTATCCCGCAGGTTCATTTGGATGGCAGATGCTTCACCAGGGGAAACATTCCAAGAGTGGATACGTACAGGCTTCATTTTATTAAATCTAACGCTGCTACGTGAAAAAATGAAATATCAGATTAAAAATTTTAAAATCCATTTTTTCATTTAATCCATCATCTGGAATCACCTAAATTTTTCTATAATGAAATTGATACATCAATCCATTCCGTTGCTTTTTATGGCAGGTTTTCTTTTTGCAAACATCGAAAAGAATCTTCAAACTCAATTCATTCTGGCTGAACCCGGAGACACGATCACCATTCCGGAAGGCCTGCACCCCATCCGGGGAACATTATCCATCGAAGGGAAAAGTGATCTTGTTATTCGCGGGAAAAGTATGGATCAATCTATCCTTTCCTTTTCAAATCAGGACGAGGGTGCCCAGGGTATTAGTATTACCAATTCAACAAATATCACGTTGGAAGGATTCACCGTTCAAGACACCAAGGGCGATGCCATTAAAATTCAATATACAGATGGAATTGTTTTCAGGCATGTTAAAGCTGAATGGACGGGAGGCCCCAAGGAGACCAACGGCGCCTACGGGCTCTATCCGGTGCAATGCCAAAATGTATTGATTGAAAACTCTGTTTCCATTGGCGCATCGGATGCAGGAATTTATGTAGGGCAATCGAATGATATTGTGGTGCGCTACAATACTGCTTATGATAATGTAGCGGGAATCGAGATTGAAAATTCCAATAACGCCGAAGTGTACGAAAATCACTCTTATCACAACACAGGCGGAATTCTTATTTTTGATTTACCAGATCTTGTACAAAAAAAAGGTGGGAATGTGCGAGTCTTTAATAATCTGGTTGAATCCAATAATTTGTTCAATTTTGCACCGCCTGGCAGTATTGTGGGAAAGGTTATTCCAGGAACAGGTATTCTCATTTTGGCCTGCAGCAATGTGCACGTGTACCAAAACACTATTCTGAATAATAAAAGTGTCGGAACCGGAGTGGTTAGCTATTTTATGACGGAAGAAGCCATTAAGGACAGTCTCTATAATCCATATACTGCAGACGTCCACATTTATAATAATACTTTTGACCGTTGGGCAGGCTTGCCTGAGTTGGGTTATGATGTTGGTAAATTATTGGCGGTGAAGTATGGCCGCAATACGCCGGACATTATTTATGATGGCATGCAGGATCCAGAAAATTCAGCGGGGTTGTGTATCCAGAATAATGATGACGCTCGCTTCACCGATTTGGACATTGAACATAATTTTGAAGAGTGGTATTCACCTTTCATTTCAAGTTTTTCCGAGGATATGTCACCACATAATTGTGGTCGGGTACATCCTTTGACTTCCTCGGCTAAATAATGTCAAGATTGTTGAGTAAGGCCAACTGCTTGGTTTTACTCCCGCTCCTTATTACTCTCGTCTTTGGCGGCAGTCCTATCAAATATGCCAAACCCAAATTATCTGATTATGGATTTTTTGAAGGACATATGGCCAATCACAACCCCGTCCCCGGTGTGGTAGCCTATGACGTTTCTGCGAAACTATTTTCTGATTACGCGCTGAAATCACGATTTATTGCGCTTCCAAAAGGCCAGCAATTAGTGTATCAAAAAGATGGTACATTTAATTTCCCGCAAGAATCTGTATTGATTAAAACATTTTACTATCCCGCAAACTTTCACAATTCTGACCAAGATTCCCGGCTCATTGAAACACGGCTTTTGATAAATACCCAGGAAGGTTGGCTAGGTTTTCCTTATGTTTGGAATTTGGAACAAACAGAAGCGTATTTGGAAATTGCAGGTAAAAGACTAAATGTGTCATTTAATGATCCAGCGGGGCAATCAATCAATTTTGAGTACAGTGTCCCCAACTTTAATCAATGTAAGGGATGTCATGTAAACCAGAATCACATGATCCCAATCGGGCCAAAAGTAAGGTTGCTAAACCATGATTTTGATTATGATGATGGTAAAATAAATCAGTTAAAAAAATGGAATATGTTGGGTATGATTAGTGGGCTCCCAAATGTCTCGTCCCTGCCCCATACTCCAGATTACAACGATATTGAGAGCGGTTCTATTGAAGAACGCGCTAGGGCCTTGATTGATATTAATTGTGCTCATTGTCACCGATTGGGTGCCCCGGGAGAAACATCTGGACTCTTTCTTAATATTGAAGAAACGGATCCAACGCGCTTGGGAATCCATAAACCACCAGTGGCCGCAGGACGTGGTTCGGGGGACTTGGGCTATGCAATTGTTCCGCAATACCCTGATCAATCAATTATGGTCTATAGGATGGAATCCACCGACCCTGGCATCATGATGCCAGAGCTGGGACGAAAACTGGTTCACAAAGAGGGCGTAGAATTGGTAAAAAAATGGATTCAAGAAATGGAAAAATAAAAAGTATTAACCTGTTCACATGAACACTCAATGCCTACAACAATTCTTCAAATACACCTGTTTTTTTATTTTTCTCAACCTTGTCCCAATCAAAATATCTGCCATTCATGGCGATGTATACGCCGTGGGGTAAGGTTTGCGCAAAAGCCAAGGCACCTCCAAAATTAAACAGTCCATCACTACTACCAAATTTATAGGGAATCATGGCACCGGTCAGTATAATGGTTTTTTCAAGTTTTGCATTCGCAATGACCTTTGCTGATTCTGTCATAGTATCTGTGCCATGGGTAATTACAATTTGATTTTCTGACACTCTTCTGCAGTTATCCGAAATAACATCACGATCATCATTCGTCATATCTAAACTATCCACAAGCATGAGTGTGCGGATTTTGACCTCAAGCTTAGATCTTCCCAGGTCCAAAATCTCTCGCATATGAGTATCCCTGAAATAAAGCTTTCCTGTGATTTCGTCGTATTCCTTATCAAAGGTTCCACCTGTAATTAGAATTCTAACGGACATTGTTTTTCCTTGTTTTGCGAATACTGAGCCTGTCAAAGTATTCTTTGAATCTTCTCCTTCGATAAACTCAGGGAATGATTAGTTATTAAATTATTGTCGCAACTTCTTGAAAAGACTTCTTTTTTAAATCTGGGGCTTTGGCATCCTCCGCGGGATACCCAACTGGAATCAGTAAAACAGCCTTTTCATTTTCAGGCCGTTTCAGAATCTTTTCCAAAAACCCCATGGGGCTTGGTGTGTGAGTCAAGGTTGCCAAACCCGCATTATGCAGGGCTGTCAATAAAAACCCCGATGCAATTCCCACTGATTCATTTACATAATAATTTTTACGTTTCCCCCCTTTACCCAAATCATAACTCTGTTTAAATACTACAATCAAGTAAGGCGCTATTTCTAAAAATGGTTTATGCCAATCTGTGCCAAACTGATTCAAGTCTTCCAGCCAATAATCCGGTGCACGGTGTTCATAAAATTCTTTTTCTTCTTTCTCTGCAGCAATCCGGATATCTTTTTTTACAACAGGGTCTTTCACAATCACAAAATGCCACGGCTGTTTATTCGCGCCGGAAGGTGCAGATGATGCCGACTTGATGGCATTTTCAATGATTTCGATTGGAACCGGTTTATCTGAAAAATCCCGGACGGTTCTTCGTTGAGTAATATCCTCTAAAAACGACCTGGATTTCTCTATCATATCACCTACCGAAAGAAAAACATAATCTAATTTTTTTAATGTCATTTTTATTTCTACACTATATTTTATAGGAATAATTTACAATAAGGAATTTTTGATCTGCCAGATGATTCAAATATTAATTTGAAGATTTACAATATGCTTGAACATCAGGTAAAAACACTGGTAAACCAGAATCAATTCCCCTAGTTTAAATTAGTGGTTTGCAATGGCACCAATAATTTAGGGAAACCTGTATCGGCCGGTGTGTATTTATAATCAATCCGGGCTAACTCATTTTCAAAAACCCGGAAAATGACACTTTTGAAATAACTATTAATTAACGAATATTTCCACCCATGAAAAAAGCCCCACATCTCAATTATGTCGCTTTTTGTTTTCTTTCAATAAATTAATTCATACTCAATGCGCCCTTTTGAAATACTCACTTTAATTCTCACCGCAGGAACCTTAACTGCCCTATTTACTCATAAAGAGCGTAAAATATTTCTCTACCTTTTATTTGCTGCAATCGGAGCAATGATCCTTCAATATTTTTTAGAAGGACAGAGGTGGCAATTTGCTTTAGCCACATATTTATTGCCTGCATTATATATTTTTCACCTATTTCAAAAAACGAAAATCAATATTGTTACAAAGGGGTTTCTTTCCGCTTGGTTTACATTTTCGGTTTTGCTCCCCTGGATTATACCTGTTTTTACCCTCCCAAATCCAAGTGGCCCCTACGACGTAGGAACAGAAACATTTCATTGGGTTGACTCAACGCGGCTGGAGTGGTTTACAGATGAAAATCCAAATGATGTGCGAGAGATCATTGTTCAAGTCTGGTATCCTGCGTTTAAAAATGCCGAAATGACCCCGGAACCCTATTTAGATTTTATTGATCTTCGCGCAAAAACGTTGGCTGGCGCAGGTGCGATTCCAGAGTTTTTCCCAAGCCATTTAAATCATATTTATACAAATAGTTTTAAAAATATTCCCTTCATTAAATCGGATCAATTAATGCCGGTGGTCATTTTTTCACATGGCATTACAGGGACCCGACATCTCCATCAGGCCATGTACGAATTTTTGGTTAGTCGAGGATTTATTGTCATTGCACCCGATCATAGTTTTGACGCCAATCTCACCATTTTCCCTGATGGGCGCCTAGCAGATTATCGCTCAAATATTACTGGACATACTGATAGTGTGAATGTCCGCAAAATGCAAATGAACACGCGAGTAGCAGATATTAGTTTCATTTTAGATCAGTTAAACAAAATACAGTCTGGTGAAATTGAGTCACAAATAAACGCTAAAATTGATTTGGAGATGGTTGCTGTTGGAGGGCATTCATACGGTGGTTCAACCGCAACGGTCGCATCCCAACGGGATGATCGAGTTAAGGCATGTTTTGTTTTAGATAGTTGGATTAGCCCCATTCCCGAAGAGACCATTGATGATGGGGTTCATGTTCCATTTCTGTTCATGGGGCGCCCCACTTGGGACGGATCAGATTACCCCGGGAACTACCCAAGGTTAGACAGTCTAATAGCTCATTCTTCCAATCCAAAATACAGGCTAATCATCAGGGGGACTAAGCATCTGGATTACTCAGATATCCCATTGTTTTCTCCTGTTATCAGTTATGTGCTGGATGTGGGTTCAAACCCAGCAGGTTTAACTGTGTCTTTAATAAATGGATTGGTGCATGATTTTCTTGTAAAACACTTGTTAGCAGAATCAGATCATAGTTTCGACGATTCCATTAACAATGAGTTGGTATATCAAATTAAGTGATAAAACAAACCGCTAGAATTACATTCGGAGTTGTTTTGGTTATTGTTGGATTAATCGGCGGGTTAATTCCAATTTTCCAAGGGTGGATATTTGGTATTCCTGGACTTATTATTTTGGCAGATTATTTTCCTCCCATTAACAGATTATTAGTATGGGCTAAAAAGAAAGCTGGAATTTTAGATAAAAAAGAAACAAAGTAAATTTTATAAGAAATACATTTTTATCATATTATAAGAACCCGTAAAGTCACCTACGGGATTTATTTCAATTAAGTGACTTTTCAATCCAATATGCAAAATTATTCTTTGGCAATTAGTGCCCTCTAATACATCTAATATAACAATAATTGTCGGCGCCCAATGGGGGGATGAAGGCAAAGGAAAAATTACCGATTTCTTTGCTGGCGAATCAGATTATGTGGTTCGATTTCATGGCGGCAACAACGCCGGCCACACTATCATCGTGGATGGCACCACATTCAAACTTCATCTTATCCCTTCCGGAATTGTCTACGGTGAACCCATGTCCATTATTGGAAATGGCGTTGTGGTAGACCCAAAAGCGTTACTCGATGAAATTGCTTATGTAAAAGAAAAGGGAATCGATCCCAAGCTCATGGTGAGCGATCGCGCTCATGCGATTATGCCCTATCATATTGCAATGGATGGTGCCCTTTCAGAACATCAAGGTGGCTTGGCGGCAGGAAGCACCCGTCGGGGAATTGCACCCGTCTATGCAGATAAAATGTTTCGCAATGGCATCCGCATGATCGATCTTTTAGAACCAATTGTGTTCAGAGAAAAGTTAGAAAAAGGGTATGCTTTTGCAAAAGGGATTATTGAAAAAGCGCTCAACCAAACTTTAGATATTTCCATTGATGAAATTTTTGATACCTATCTGGATTACGGAAAACAATTGGCGCCTTACATTAATGACACATCGATCGTTTTATACAAAGCACACAAGTCTGGGAGGTCTATTTTGTTTGAAGGTGCCCAGGGTATCAGCCTGGATGTGGATCACGGAGTTTACCCATATACCACATCTTCTAATACAGCCGCGGGACATATTTCTACGGGTACCGGCGTTAGCTTCCGGGATATTGATCGTATCATCGGCGTTACAAAAGCATACTTGAGCCGTGTGGGTGAAAGCCCACTACCATCAGAAATTCATGGTGAAGAAGCAAAAATGCTTCGAGACAAGGGTGGCGAATACGGCACAACCACCGGTCGGCCGCGACGAGTGGGCTGGCTAGACTTGGTTCAAGTGCGACAAGCAGTTCGCGTGAATGGACTTACAGAAATTGCCCTAACAAAATTAGATATATTAAATGGATTTAAGAACCTGCCTATCTGCGTGGCCTATGATGTGAACGGAAAACGAATCAATGAAATGCCGGCGAGCTTAACTGAGTATCGCAATGCGAAACCAATTTATCAATCGCTACCCGGCTGGGATGACCTTCCTGAAAATGTTTGGAATAAGGGGTTTGATGCAATGCCGGAGACCTTAAAAAATTATATTGCATTTATTGAGCGCGAAGTGGATTGCCCCGTCAAGATTGTATCGGTGGGACCACAACGCCACGAAACTATTATAAGATGATCTTTAGCCACCAAGACACAAAGACACTTAATTATTTTATGGCTTCTTTGTGTCTTCGGACCTTCCTGGCCTTTTAAATATGGCATTTACTAAAGAGATTATTGACTTCGCCGGACTTTCTGATGTTGACATCAAAGCTAAACTGGTTGAGCTCAATATTCCACTCACCACAGAAGAAGCACTCAAAATTCAAAACGACATGCTAGGCCGGGCACCATCGTTGGCTGAACTCATTTTATTTTCTATCCAAGGCTCGGAACATTGTAGTTATAAAAGCAGTCGAAATCATTTAAAACAATTTACCACCGAAGGCCCCGATGTGGTACTTGGCGCCAAAGAAGATGCGGGCGTTGTGTCAATTGCCACAGATAATGATGGCCATCGCTGGTGTATTGTTATGAGCCACGAATCCCACAATCATCCATCTCAAATTGTACCCTACGAAGGCGCTGCAACTGGCGTAGGTGGAAATGTCCGTGATGTTTTATGTATGGGCGCAGAAGTAATTGCGGTGACCGATTCTTTGAGATTTGGAGATATTAAAAACAATAAAACAAAATGGATTCATGATGGTGTTGTTGCAGGAATTGCCGGCTACGGAAACCCCTTAGGTATTCCGAATATTGGTGGCGATTTATATTATCATGAAGGGTATAACGAAAATTGCTTGGTTACATTGGTGACGCTGGGTATCGTTCGTGAAGGTGATATTATTCATTCTTATGCGCCAAAAAATGCAGATGGCTTTGATTTGATTTTATTGGGAAAACCTACTGATAATAGCGGCTTTGGCGGTGCAAGTTTTGCTTCGCTAGAACTTGAAGAAGAAAAAAAAGAGCAAAACAAAGGAGCAGTGCAAGAGCCAAACGCTTTTTTGGAGCGGCACTTGCTCAAATCGTCCTACGCGCTATTTGAAATCCTGAAAGAAAAAGGACTTATTGACAATATTGGTTTCAAAGATTTGGGTGCCGGTGGCGTGGCCTGCGCCAGCGTGGAATTGGCAGAGACATCTGGCTATGGTGCCGAAGTTTGGATGAACAAAATCCATATCGGCATGGATGGACTTCATCCGTCTGTTTATCTTTGCGGTGAAACTCAAGAGCGATTTATGTGGGTGTGCTCGCCCGATATTACCCCTGTGATTTTAGACCATTATAATACGGTCTTCGACCTCCCCGGTGTAAGCAAGGGTGCGTGCGCATCTGTCGTGGGGAAAATTAGAAAAGATGGCCAATATATTGTCCACAATGCTGACGAAGAAATTGTGAATGCAAAAGCAAAAGAAGTTACAGAAGGCTTTTTATATAATCGCCCCCATGAGGCCAAAGATTCAAAGTTTGTTGAACCAAACTTTACTGAGCCAACAGATTACAATCGGGTTTTGGTCGACATTTTATCCCACGAAAACATGGCGAGTCGCGAACCCATTTTTGAACAATACGACAAGCAAGTTCAAGGGCGGGTTCATACTGAAACGGGATTAGCTGATTCCGGTGTGATGGCACCATTTAATTCAGAAAAATATCCAGAAGAAATTCGAAATATAGGCATCGCTCTTTCCACAGATCACAATCCAAGATACGGACTTATCGACCCCTATTGGGGCGGCGTAAATGCCGTGGTAGAATCCATGCGTAATGTGGCTGCTGTTGGGGCAACCCCCCATGCGCTATCTGACTGTCTTTGTTTTGGGAATCCGGAAAAGCCACATCAAATGTGGGAATTTGTTGAGGGTGTCCGCGGCGTTGCTGATGCGTGCCATGCCATTACACTAAAAGATAATCCGGATCATGCCACACCCATCATCGCCGGAAATGTGAGTTTTTACAATGAATCAAAAAATGGCCCCATTCCACCAAGCCCGATTGTAAGTTGTTTGGGCCGGTTCAAAAATGTGAACAAGGCAGTCCCGGCGCATTTCCAAAATAATGATTCTGTAATACTTCTGATTGGCGAGCGGAAAAATGAATTGGGTGGATCTGTTTATTATAGTTTGAAAAATAAATTAGGAGCTAATGTCCCAAAACCAAATTTTGAAGAAGTAAAAAATCAAATCTTTGCCCTGACTGATTGTATTGATAGTGGTTTAGTTTTGTCCTGCCATGATATTGCAGATGGCGGGATAGCATCAGCTTTAGCAGAAATGACATTTACAAACAGCATTGGATGCAATGTGAATATTGAGAGTGATCTGTCTCCTGATAAAATTTTATTTTCTGAAACAGGCGGCTTCATTTTAGAGGTATTACCGAAAAATATTGATGCCATAAAGTCCGTATTTTCAAATTATGGATTGGACGTTTTTGAGATAGGATCAACGGGCGGAGAGTCAATTGAAATAAATGGTTTTACGGATATTTATGTGAGTGAAACAAAAAAAGCGTGGACAAATGGCCTACGAGAAAAATTATAATGGGTAAAATTAATTATAAATCAGCTGGGGTGGATATTGATGCGGGGAATGAAGCGGTGGACCGCATAAAGGATGGCGTTAAATCTACCTTCACTTCCAATGTGCTCACAGGGTTGGGTAGTTTCGGCTCGCTTTATGATTTAAAACCCGTTTTTGAAAATTATGACAATCCCGTTATGGTTCAGAGCATAGATGGGGTGGGAACGAAAACCATTATCGCTCGGAAACTGGGGAAATTTGATACCATCGGCATTGACCTATTGAGCGCTGCCGCCAACGATATTTTGGTTATGGGTGCCCGACCGCTCACCTTTCTCGATTATATTGCTAATGATAAATTAAATCCGGAAACCGTCGAAGAAATTGTGTCGGGAATGGTCAAGGCTTGCAAAAGTACGGGCGTCTCATTAGTGGGTGGTGAAACAGCGGAAATGCCTGACACTTATTTGCCTGGCGAACATGATTTGGTTGGCATTATCACCGGCGTAGTGGAAAAAGGAAAAATCATCACCGGCGAAAATATTAAACCCGGAGATGCGTTGCTTGGGCTTCCTTCTAATGGACTGCACACCAATGGTTATTCATTTGCCCGGAAACTCTTTTTCGAGATTGGTGGGTACGATGTTAATGACACAATTCCTGAATTGGAAAAATCGATTGGGCTCACATTGCTGGAACCGCACATTAATTATACGAATCATGTATTCGCAACTTTAGACGCTGGAATTGATGTGAAAGGCATCGCCCATATTACCGGCGGAGGATTAATTGAAAATATTCCACGGATTTTGCCAGATGGCTGTGGTGTTGAAATCAAAAAAGATTCCTGGCCCAACATCCCCGTTTTTGATGTGATGCAATCCATCGGCGATGTAGATGAAGGCGAAATGTATCGCGCTTTCAATATGGGTATCGGGATGACTTTTGTTGTGAGCCCCGATGATATTGGCGCTGTAACAGATGCGTTGAAAAATTTGACGGATGTATATGAGATTGGTTCTGTCGTAAATGCAAAAACTAAAGTTCTTCTAAAATGAACGCTTCAATAGCGATTATACAATTTCCAGGTTCCAACACTGAACGGGAAACACTCATGGCCTGTCGCCGAGTAGGTCTAAACCCGGTTGAGTTTTTATGGAATGAGTCGGCAGAAGAATTGACTGATTTTGATGGTTATGTGATCGCGGGCGGCTTTGCTTACGAAGACCGTTCCCGAGCCGGTGTGATTGCAGCGCTTGACCCCATCATGAAACAGATACGCTTGGAAGCAGAAAAAGGGAAACCTGTTTTGGGTATCTGCAACGGCGCCCAAATCTTGGTAGAAAGCGGGCTTGTCCCCGGGTTAGACAATCACCGCTTAGGCATTGCCCTTGCGGACAATAAGCGGGTGAAAAACGGCCATGTAGTTGGGGTTGGCTACTACAATACTTGGGCAAATTTGAAAATATCCGTACCACCTAACCGCTGTGCTTTTACCCGACATTTGAACACAGACGATTTCATCAACATCCCATTAGCCCACGGTGAAGGACGTTTTATTCTTCCTAATGAACTATTAGAAAAAATGATCGCCAACGATCAAACCGTTTACCGATATTGTAATGATGCCGGCAGCGTGGTGGATGAATTCCCCACCAATCCAAATGGGTCCATGTACAATTTGGCGGCAGTGTGTAATCCCACCGGGAATGTAATGGCCATGATGCCTCATCCGGAACGAACAAAAAACGGAGATTCCGTATTTTCATCTATGAAAGATTTTATTGAAAATGGAAATCCCATTACAAACCACTTTCTTTCATTTGATCGTCCCCATTATGAAGTTGAAGATTATGATCCCAATCCCGAAGCTACAGAATGGGTTATTGATATGATTATTACGGACAATGAAGCGGCATCCGTCCATAGCGTGCTGGGTCAATTGGAGTACGATGTGTCCATCACTCGCCAGACCCATTGGGAAATTTCTGTGGATGATGAAAGGGGTTCTGTCCTGCAAAAAATTGATGCCACTGGTGAGCTATATAATTCCAACAAAGAATTCATCAGCGAAATAACATCCGCTGACAATACCGCATCTTTCCTGGTGCGACAAAAAGACGATACGCGCGGTAGGGCGAAATTCGAATCCTTGACCAAACGATTTGAAATTGAAAAACTATCTGAATTAAAACGCGGCGTTATATGGAATGTGACCGTGAACGGCGGTAATTTTGAAACTGTTTTAAACGGAATTTTAGACACGCATATACTATTCAACCCACTATCTCATGAATGCTATCGAATCAACTGAACATTACAAAGACCGCATTAAAGCGGAATTGAACAACACCTTAACCGCGACGAATTTACCTACTGGAACTAAGCGGACGGGGAAAGTCCGAGATCAATATGATTTTGGGGATAAAGTTGCGCTCATTACCACAGATCGCCAAAGCGCCTTTGATCGGGTTTTAGCATCCATTCCCTTCAAGGGGCAGGTGCTGAATCTCACCAGCGCATGGTGGTTTGAACAGACCAAGCATATCATTGCAAATCATATCATAGCTGTGCCCGATCCAAATGTAACCCTAGCCAAAAAATGTGACGTTTTCCCTATCGAATTTGTCGTCCGCGGATATATAACCGGTAGCACCAGCACGGCTCTTTGGACAGTTTATAATAATGGCGACCGCACATATTGCGGAAATGCCCTTCCTGAAGGATTGATAAAGAATCAGAAACTTGATGCCAATATGCTAACACCCACTACAAAGGAAGAGCATCATGATCGCCCCATCTCGCCGGAAGAAATTGTGAGTGAAGGATGGATGACACAAGAAGAGTGGGACTACTGCAGTCAAAAAGCACTGGAGTTGTTTGCCTTCGGACAAAAGAAAGCAGCCGAAAATGGTATGATTTTGGTGGATACAAAATATGAAATGGGCCGGGTTGGAAATGGCAAAATTATGCTCATTGATGAAATTCATACGCCAGACTCAAGCCGCTACTGGATAGCGAAAACTTACGATGAACGCATGGCCGCCGGTCAGGAACCGCAGAATATTGACAAGGAGTTCCTGCGGCTATGGTTCATGGACAATTGTGATCCATATAACGATGAAACATTACCGGAAGCGCCAGAAGAATTGGTTGCTGAACTTTCGAGCCGTTACATTTACTTATATGAAACAATTACGGGTGGGGTGTTTCCATTCCCAGATGCCAGTAAGTCGGTTAGTGACAGAATTAATAAAAACCTAAAGGAAGTATTATGAAAACAGTCATTATCATGGGCTCTACATCAGATGAGCCCCACGCAAAGAAGATCACGGATAAACTGGATGAATACGGCATCACATGGGAACAGTATGCGGCATCTGCACACAAACAGCCATTGAAAGTTTTAGATATTTTAACCGCTAATAAAGACGAAAAGGATATTGTGTATATCACCATTGCTGGCCGTTCCAATGCCCTGTCTGGGTTCGTCGCCGCAAATTCGGAATTCCCGACTTTGGGATGTCCGCCCTTTTCGGATAAAGCGGATATGATGGTGAACATCCATTCCACGCTCCAAATGCCAAGCAATACGCCAGTATTGACTATTCTTGATCCAGGAAATTGTGCTTTAGCGGTTAAAAGAATTTTTGGTGTCTAGTCCATTAAACACTATTTCACCATTAGATGGGCGCTATAATAATAGTGTAAAAAACCTTTCTGTTTATTTTTCAGAAAAGGCGCTCATGCGCTATCGACTTAAGGTGGAAATTGAATATCTTATTGCACTGGGTAATGAAAAAGGAATTAAAGAGCTTCCGCGTTTTTCCAAAGATGAGCAATTAGGTCTGCAAAAAATTTATAAGAATTTTAATTCGGCCGATGCAGAAAAGGTCAAAGAGATCGAAACAACCACCAATCATGATGTGAAAGCCGTTGAGTATTACATTCAAGGCAAAACAAAAAAAGCACTTCATCCATGGGTTCATTTTGCCTTAACGTCGGAAGATGTAAATAATTTGTCATATTCACTCATGTGGCAAGATGGCCTGAATCGGGTTTATCTGCCGGAGCTTCAGTCCATACATAAAGACTTGAAAAAACTCGCTCGGAAATATAAAAACGCATCTATGATGGCGCTGACACATGGTCAGCCAGCAACGCCCACCACATTTGGAAAAGAACTAGCTGTCTTTTGCGCTCGCCTTGATCGACAAGTCTATCAAATCAAAACCCATAAATTGTTGGGAAAACTTGGTGGCGCCACGGGCACATGGTCCGCCCACATGGCGGCATATCCAAAAATAAACTGGATAGGCTTCTCATCTAAATTCATTAAATCTCTTGGGCTTGAACCTAATTTAGTCACCACACAGATTGAACCTCACGATTCGCTGGCAGAAAGCTATCGCCAAATCATTCTCGTGAATTCTATATTGACTGATTTATGTGGAGACATGTGGTATTATATTAGTCGCGGAATTCTTAGACAAAAAAAAGTGGCTGGCGAAGTTGGCTCATCCACCATGCCCCACAAAATCAATCCAATTCAATTTGAAAATGCCGAAGGCAATATGGGCATTGCTAATGCACTTTTAAATCATCTCGCGTTGAAATTGCCCATATCTCGGATGCAGCGGGACCTCACTGATTCAACTACTTTGCGAAACCATGGTGTGGCTTTGGGACATTCCTATTTAGCCCTGAAAAATATTTTAAAAGGATTGAACCGGATTACTATTAACAAATTCCAAATGTCAAAAGAGCTGAATAGTCATTGGGAAGTGCTGGCTGAAGCAATCCAGACAATCTTGCGGAAAAGTGGAAAACGGGACGCCTACGAAAAGCTAAAAGAATTGACGCAGGGACAATCCATTAATGCGGAATCCATGGCAGAATTTGTATCGGGGTTGAAAGTCTCTGATGAAGATAAACAAACGTTAATAAACCTGACACCAGCAGGCTACAAGGGCCTTGCGCCCAAATTGGTGGACCTTATATAATGTGCGGTATAGCCGGTATTTATTCACATAAGCCTGTTGCGGCAGAACTCTATGATAGTATCATCCACTTGCAGCACCGTGGACAGGATGCAGCCGGTATCATGACCTATGACGATCGCATGCACAAAGAAAAAGGCATGGGTCTAGCAAAAGAAGTTTTCAACAAAACAAACATGGAATTGCTTACCGGGAACATCGGCATTTCTCATAATCGTTATCCCACTCACGGTGGATTTAGTCATGGCGAAGTTCAACCGTTCTGGACATCGGTCCCCTATGGAATTGCCTTGGCTCACAACGGGAACCTCACCAATTATCAGGAACTTGCAGAAGAAATCACCAATAAGGATAGTCGTTATTTAAACACCAATTCTGATTCAGAAGTGTTGCTTCATTATTTTGCAGATTTACTTCACACAAATAATCCTCCAGAAGATAGTGAAGAGTTTTTCTATCTCCTGTGCAGTGCGGTTACCAAAATATTTAAACATGTTAAGGGCGCCTATTCTGTGGTCAGTCTCGTCATTGGAAAAGGGCTCGTGGTATTCCGCGATCCCCAGGGAATTCGTCCGCTGGTGAAGGGCGAAAGATCTAATGGTAATGGCGGAAAGGATTATATTTTTGCTTCAGAAAACACCATGTTTTATGCATTGGGATATGAACCAAAAGGAACGGTTCTCCCAGGTGAACTCATCTATGTGGATGAAGCTGGAAACGTATTCAACAAACGCTTGGTTAAAAAATCATTTAATCCCTGCATTTTTGAATATGTGTATTTTGCTCGACCCGATGCAACTCTGAACGATGTTAGTGTGTACCGATCGCGCCTGCGCATGGGACAAAACCTGTCTGAAGCATGGAAGAAAAAATATCCCAAAAAAACACCAGATATTGTTATCCCAGCACCCAGCACTGCAAATACGGCTGCTCTTTCGTTTGCTCATGAGTTGGGGGTCAGATATTCCGAGGGTTTATATAAAAACACTTTTATAGGTAGAACCTTTATTATGCCGGGACAGGATGAAAGAAAAAAATCTGTAAAATATAAACTGGTGCCTCAAGAATTAGAAATCCGTGATAAAAAGGTGCTGATCCTGGATGACAGCATTGTCCGTGGAAATACTAGTCGAGAAATTGTGCGCATGCTCAAAGATTTTGGCGCCAAAGAAGTTTATTTTGCCGTGGCGTGCCCGCCGGTGAAATCGCCTTGCTTTTATGGTGTGGATATGCCAACCAAGGAAGAACTCATCGCCGGAAATATGAATGAAAACGAAATTGAAAACTATTTAGACGTGGATGCGCTTCTTTATCAGAAAATTGATGATCTGGTAGAAGCGGTTACGCGGAAAGGGGATCACCATATTGATACGCCGTGTATGGCCTGCCTAGACGGCAACTATATTGCCAACGATATCGATGATGACAAGATCGCTCAAATGGAAGCTATGCGCGTGAATGACCGGAATGGTAAATAAAATATTAGTCATCGGTTCCGGCGCTCGGGAGCATGCTATTGTTCGAGCCTTGGATCGCTCTCATCAAGAAAAAGAGATTTTCTGTCTAGCATCTAACATGAACCCTGGTATTGCAGCTCTCTGCGATGAACTGTTAATCGGAAATTTCAATGATCCTGATTTTGTTGTGAGTTACGCACAAGAAACAGGTGCAACGCTTACCATCATCGGACCGGAAAATCCATTGGCTAATGGCGTTACGGATGCGCTTTGGGGCGGAGGCGTAAAAGTTGTGGGGCCTAAAAAAAACCTAGCCCAATTAGAAACATCCAAAGCATTCGCTCGGGATTTATTAAGAGAATATAACATACCCGGCGGACCTCAATACCAAACCTTTAATTCCTTAGCTGGTGTCACAGAATTTTTAAATGTACTTGGCGAAAATTATGTGGTGAAATATGATGGTCTCGCCGGAGGTAAGGGCGTAAAGGTATCCGGGGAACATTTACATTCCCACGATGAGGCGCTGGCCTACTGCCAGGAATTAACGGATAAAAGCGGTGATTTCATTATTGAAGAAAAATTCATCGGAGAAGAGTTTTCTCTCATGAGTTTTTGCGATGGAGACACCTTAAAACACATGCCTGTCGTTCAAGATCATAAGCGGGCTTACGAAGGGGACACGGGTCCAAACACCGGCGGGATGGGGACTTACTCTGATGCAAACCATGGGTTGCCATTTTTATCGCATGATGATATTTTGGAAGCGTACGAAATTAATGTTCAAACCGCGAAGGCAGTAAAGGACAAATTTGGTGAGGGGTACAAAGGCATCCTTTATGGCGGATTTATGGCAACAGCGAATGGCGTGAAACTGGTCGAATACAACGCCCGGTTCGGCGATCCAGAAGCTATGAATGTTTTGTCCCTTTTAGATTCGGACTTTATTGCAATTTGCAACGGCATTGCAGATGGCACATTGAAAAATGTAGATGTGAAATTTCATAATAAAGCAACAGTCTGTAAATATGCTGTGCCGGAAGGTTACCCAGATAGCCCCGTGAAAAATGAACAGATTAATGTTTCAAAAATAGAAAATCCCGACGGATTGTTTTACGCTTCGGTGGATATTCAAAATGGAAAACTAGTTGAAGCGGGGAGTCGAACTGTTGCGGTTGTGGGCATGGCAGACTCCATTTCAAACGCAGAGAAAATTGCGGAAAAAGAAGTGTCATCTGTTACCGGTCCACTCTTTCATCGAACAGATATTGGGACAGATACGGTAATCCAAAAACGTATCAATCATATGAAAGCGATCCGATGATAAAGCTGGGTGTTTTAGGTTCCACAAACGGAACTGATCTTCAAACTATTTTAGATTCTATCGCTTCCGGTGAATTAAATGGAGAGGTATCGGTGGTTCTCTCCAACCGAAAGAATTCCTATATATTGGAGCGGGCCAAAAATTATAATGTGCCTGCCTTCTTCCTTTCTCATAAAGAAAAATCGCGGGAACAATTCGATGCTGAAATGACAGGCATTTTAAAAGAGCATGCCGTAGATCTGGTTCTTCTTATTGGTTTTATGCGTATTCTATCTGCAAAATTTTGTCAGAAATGGCAAGACAGACTGTTGAATGTTCATCCATCACTGTTGCCAAAATACGCCGGCGGGATGGATACAAATGTTCATCAAGATGTTATAATAAACGGTGATATAGAAACCGGCTGTACGATTCACTTTGTCACCGACGAAGTAGATGGGGGACCAATTTTAATTCAGAAAAAATGTAATGTAGAACCGGATGAAACTGTAGATACATTAAAAACAAAAGTCCAAAAACTAGAAGGCATGGCCTTTATTGAAGCTATACAATTAATTCAAAATAATTCATATGTTAGATAATCTCTTATTAAATCAATCGCCAATTCAAGTGAAGCGAGCGCTCATATCTGTATTCGATAAAACCAATGTAGTGGAATTGGCACAAGCATTGAACAGCCTCGGCATTGAAATACTATCCACGGGTGGCACGGCCAAGGCATTGAGAAGTGCTAATGTTCCCGTTTCAGATGTAAGCGATTATACCCAATTCCCTGAGATCATGGATGGCCGCGTAAAGACCATTAATCCCCTAATAGAAGGTGGCATTCTTGGGCTTCGGGATCAACATAGCAAAGATGCAGAAGCCAATAAAATTCAATGGATTGACCTTGTGGTTTGCAATCTTTACCCTTTTTCAGAAACGATTTCTCGGGAAGATTGCGATCTGGCAATGGCTTTAGAAAATGTAGATATCGGCGGGCCCACTATGATCCGGTCAGCAGCTAAAAATGTGGGTTGGGTTTGTGCTTTGGTCGACCCCGCAGATTATTCCACCATTTCCGACGAATTGCAATCCGGTGAAGTTTTATTTGAAACGCGGAAAAAACTTTCGGCGAAAGCATTCGGACACACAGCACAATATGATACCATTATTCACAACTATTTGAAGGATCAAAAGCTATCAAATAATTTTTCACTTACATTTGAAAAACATTCAGAAATGCGCTACGGCGAAAATCCTCACCAGTTGGCATCTTCATATAAAATTCCCGGAAATACTGAACCCAACATATTAAATGCTACCATCCACCAAGGAAAACAACTTTCCTATAATAATATTATGGATGCGGATGGCGCCCTTGCTTGTGTGAAGGAGTTTGATGAGCCCGCCTGCGTTGTGGTTAAGCACGCCAACCCCTGTGGTGTTGCCGTTGGGGATAACTTATTAGATGTATACACCCGTGCTTTTAATGCGGATTCCCTTTCTGCTTTCGGTGGCATAATTTCATTCAATCGCACCTGTACTAGGGGCGTTGCAGAAGCCATCAGTAAAGTATTTGTGGAAATTGTTTTGGCGCCAAGCTTTGAACCGGAAGCGCTGGACATATTCAAAAAGAAAAAGAATCTACGTGTTTTAGAAATTGGCGGTTTTGGGAAACGCTCACCCAAACTTGAGGTGCGAAATATAGATGGCGGACTCCTTATTCAAGGTTCTGACCTAAAAACTTTAACACTTGATCATTTAAATACTGTGACAAAAATAAAGCCTTCGGACCAAGATATTAAGACGGCACTATTTACTTGGAAGGTGTTGCGCCATGCCAAATCCAACGGCATTTTGATTGCCAAAGATAATACCACAGTCGGATTGGGGGCCGGACAGGTGAGCCGCGTGGATGCGGTCCACATGGCATTGAGAAAAGGTGGTGAAAATGTGAAAGGCGGAGTTCTTGCATCTGATGCATTCTTCCCCTTTCGAGATAGTATTGATGTCATTAAAAATTCGGGAATTAAAGTGGTAATGCAGCCCGGCGGATCTATCCGCGATCAGGAAGTAATTGACGCTTGCGATGAATATGGCATAGCTATGATCTTCACTGGTACTCGATGTTTTAAACATTAAGTTATAAAAAAACAGTCTTAATTTTCTAATCTATATTTGGAGATATGAACAGGAATTTGACTAACCTCCGTTAAGCAAATAATGAAAAAAGACACACTATTTATCCTGCTTAAAATAGCGGGTGTTCTTGGGGCCCTTTATATGTTCCTCGTTGGAATTAAGGGCATGTCATCAGCCATCAAGCACATGGGGGCTGGTGTAGCAGAAAATATTTTTACCGCAACCAGCGATCCTTTCGTTGCCCTTTTTATTGGTATTTTTTCCACCGTTCTTTTTCAAAGCTCTTCCACCACCACTTCCCTCATTGTGGGAATGGTGAGTTCGGGGTCTCTTGGGCTAAGTGGCGCTGTGCCTATGATCATGGGAGCAAATATCGGCACCACTGTCACTAACACTATTGTATCCATTGGTCATATAAATCGAGGGAATGAATTCAAGCGCGCTTTTGCTGCTTCTACGGTTCATGATTTTTTTAACATTCTTGCGGTATTAATCTTGTTCCCATTAGAAATGGCGTTCCATTGGATTCAAAAAAGCGCTGAATGGGTTGCCAGTCTTATTTTTGGAAAGATTCATAATGTTGATGTTCTCCAGGCTAAAAGCCCTATCAAAGCGGCTGTGGAATCTGGATCCAAATTCATTGAGCAATTCACCTTTGAAAATGATATTGTTTACCTAGCCTTGAGTGTATTGATTACGTTCATTATGCTTTATGCTCTTGTGAAACTATTGCGAAGTCTTGTCCTTGAAAAAATTGAAGTGTTTTTTGACCAATATATTTTCAAAACTGTTGCAAGGGCTATTGGGTTCGGTATCATTCTGACCATAATGGTTCAAAGTTCATCTATTACCACGTCTTTAGTTGTGCCATTGGCCGGAGCCGGTGTTCTCTCTCTGCGACAAATATTTCCTTTTACATTGGGGGCAAATATTGGTACAACGGTTACGGCTTTATTAGCGGCTCTTACCGGGACAGTTTCTGCGCTCATCGCAGCTATTAGTCATTTGCTCTTTAATATATTTGGTATCTTAATCATTTATGGAATACCGCCCTTAAGAGCCATACCTTTGAAATTAGCAGAAATGATAGCTGAATACTCTTTGAAGAACAAATTTATTCCCATCGGGTATTTATTCATCGTTTTTGTTATTATTCCATTAACCATAATTTTACTGGGCGGATAAGTCGCCCGCAAATCAAAAGAGGTATTCACCATGTCAGTCTTTAAAGATATTGTTAAACTTTGGAATGCAGATGACCTTCTATCCCAAGCTTGGGACGAATCATATAAAATGATGATGTTATCTAACGAAATTTTTACTCAAGCGATTAAATATTTACGGGAAGGTGAAAATAAGGACACAATTAAAGCCCTCAAAAAACGTGACATTGAAATAAACATTTTCCAGAGAGACGTGCGGAGAAAGGTAGTGACCCACTATGCCATAAGTCAGGATATTGATGACCTACCAAATGGCCTAGTCCTTCTTAATATGGTTGTTGATGTGGAGCGATTAGGTGATTATACAAAGAATATTCTCGACCTCGCATTAAATCATCCTAACATAATTAAATCCGAAGAGTTCTCTGAAGATCTCTATCATGTAGAACAGGAAGTTATTTCCCGGTTTAGTAAAACGCTCCAAGCCATTCATACACAAGATGAGGATGTGGCACGGGCTATGATGGTTTCCTATAAAGAAACCCTTACGGGTGTATCAGATGATATAGTCAATGGATGTATTTCAGGGGAAATCACCTTGGGTGATGAATCAAAAACGGTTTCTTTGGCGCTTTATGCTCGTTATTTAAAACGAATTGGGGCTCATTTAAAAAATATTACAACAGTTCTCATTAACCCGTTTGATGCGGTTGGCTATAGGCAATAATGAAAAAAATTATTTGGCTATATCTTTCTTCTTTCGGGATTATGTTCGCCATCCTTTCCTGGGTTCAAGAGGGCGGGTTATTGCCCGATGAGATGGGGTGGAGCAAGGGTCTCTTCGCTTGTCTCCTGGGCGCATTACTATATGCCTCAGTTCCAAGGACGATGCAATAACTATACTAACCAGGACCGGATTAATCAATCAGAACAAACGTGCTCTCTAAAAATAATAATTTGAATCCCGTAGATTTAAAATTAGTTATTTTTGATCTTGATGGAACTTTATTGGACACAACCGATGAAATCCATTATGTTTTTAATAAAGTTCTCACAGTAAATAATTTACCGTTACAATCTAAAAAACATTATAAGGATAACATTGGTAATGGGATTGACCATTTACTAACAAAGATTCTACCAAAAGACTTTACTGGTAATTATAAATCAATACTTAGCCAGGCAAAAGAGTTATACTCAATATATCTTAATAAAAAAGCTAAGCCATTTGATGGTATTTATGATGTTCTCGACCTTTTAGGTGAAAAAAACATAAGCATCGGAATAGTGACTAATAAAATTCATACCTTGGCAGAGCGGTGTGTAGAACTTTTTTTCAATAAATATAATATTATAACTATTGGGGCAGAATACCTGTATCCTAAAAAACCTGCGCCAGATTCAGCATTGTTTTTAGCAAATAAATTTAATTTCCAACCAGCCAACATCCTATTTATAGGCGATTCTCAAGTTGATATTTGCACTGCAAAGAATGCAAAAATGCTTTCTGCTGGAGTACTGTGGGGTAATGGTAGCGAGGCAGAGCTTAAAAATGCAGGAGCTGGTAAAATATTTGCTGAACCGCTTGATCTAAAAACATATCTTATGGATCAATTGAATTAATCTTTGTTGGAGCGGGCATTAGTACGTGGGCACTTTTGGATCAACCTCCAACGACCAAGCATGAATACCCCCAACAATATTCACAGAATCAAAACCTTGTTGTTCTAGGTATAAACAGGCTTGTGCAGAGCGAACACCTGAGTGACAGAATAGATAAACAGGTTTCTCTTTATTAAATATCTCAAGTTGATATGGGATAGCCATCATTGGAACATGGATGGCCCCCTTAATTGAAGCCATGACCCGCTCATTTTTTTCCCGGACATCAACCAGGGTAATCTGTTCGTTATTATTCATAAGCTTATGTAAATCTTGAACTGTAATTGATTTCATAGTTCTATATATCCTGTTTTATGAGGGCCAAGGTTTGGGATATCAAATATTGCTCCCAAGATTGTAAAACCCATTTTTTCGTAAAATCCGAATGCTGTTACGCGGGCATTGCACCACAAAATTTCCACATCGGTTTCTTTTTTCAAATAATCCATTGCCCCATGAAGAACCATCGCTCCAAAGCCGTTTCCCTGCTCGGCGGGTTCTGTTGCCATTCCTCGAAGTCGGTAGGCGTTTTTATTAGACATAGCTTCAAGCGGTTCAGAATAAAGCGATGCAATACTTAATATTGTATCGTCCTTTTTTACTGTAAAATGAATTGCATCAGGATCGTTGTCAGGTGGCAAACATACAGCTTCGAAAGGTAAGTTTGGGCGAAGAACCTTATGGCGAAGTGGGTACACAACACTTGGGGGAACTTTCTCTATTTTAAACATGAATTGCTTTTGGATTATCAGAAATAATTCCGGAAATATGTTTTTGTTTACACCATTCTAACGCTGGTATTGTATTCACGGTCCAAAGATTTAAAGAAAGGCCATGGTTTTGACTCATCTCCAATAATTCATTGTCAATTAAGTCAGCACGAGGGTGTAAATAATCCGGATGTATCCAGTGAGTTATCCATAACCATGATATATCCTGCAGGATATAACCGATAGATATTTTTGGGAAGAAAAGTCGAAAATATGCAACAACGATTGGGCTGAAAGACGACACCATAAATGAATGATCTATTGCGCTCTTTTGAAAGAAATGTCCTAATGTTTTTGATGCAGATAAATCAAAAAGTGAGTGTGTTTTAATTTCAATATTGAGAAATATGTTTTTTGGGATTTCATTCAACACATCTTTAAATCTTGCAATCGGTTGCGTGTTTTGTGGATGTGTATAAATACCTGTTTGAATGTCTTTGAATTCATTATAGTCGCTGCGTTGGGCCCAGCCGATACCATTTGATTCTCTTTCTAAATCAAAATTATGAGAACAAATTAATTCACCATCTTTTGTTTGTAATATGTCTAATTCAAGGGCATCAAAACCAGCAGCTATTGCTTCTTTGAATGATGAAATTGTATTCTCTGGTGAATTCGTTTTAAGACCTCGATGGGCCATAATGAGAGGGGAATCTTTGGATGATAGTTTTCGATGACGGGCCACCCAAAAAAACCGGTGCCTAACCAATAACAGAACAAAGGCAGAATAAAGAATTAATTCAATCATAGATTAAGGGGTTAAAATAAGATGTCGAAAATGTTTACTCGATCGAATATAGTCTTCATCAAACCATGTTGTGCGATATTCACCGCTGTGGTACATATCGGCCTGGTCGCGATAATGGGGGCTGCTTGGAATCCCTGACTGACCTGTTGGTAAAACAAATTGTGTTTCATTCATATTGTTGAAATCTACAATTCTTCTCATAGATGCACCTGCAGTCTGATGATAGGGTTTATTAAAAGAGTATCCACCAGCATTCGGTGATTTATCTGAACCGCCTGATCGGAACGGGCCAACGTTTAAACCAAAGAGCCAATCTAATATTTTTACTTTTGACAACATATGCGGGTGAGTTACGGAATGTGCATCGCCCCACTTCCAATTTGAAATGTTTACGCCAAAGGATTCTTCTAGTTCTATCACAGCATCGGCAACAGACTTTGCTATTATTTCATTTAATGTTTCAACATGGTTGGGTGTGGTAATATTATCAATCCAAGAAGATTCACCTGTTTTAAAAATTTCTCGAATTTTGCGATGGACCAAATATTTTAAGCCCGTATAGGCCTCCAAATAATTTTTTCCAAGCAGTATGAGTTCATCTCCATAAAGATTTAAAACAAGATTACGCATAGTTGCATGAAATATCAGTGCTGCTTCAGAATCCACATCTTCAACTCCGTCCCATACCTTTAAAAACTCATATGCTTTTTTCAGGCGGCCTGTTTCTTCTCCTGTTTCTGTTAACCAAATAAATGGCAAAATCTCTTGGGCAAATCGTGACGTTTGATCCAATTGGATCGATTTCATTTTTTCCACTGTCATATTGTCCATCGAATCCAGCCTGCGGTTTATTTGTTCTATTCGGCTCGGGTCGGCCCATAATTTGCTGATATAGTATGGAAAATCATCTCCTATCGTTTTATTATTTGCCGTAGAAATATATCCCTTTTCTGGATTGTATAAAAAAGGCATTTCTTCAAACGGTACCTTACCCTTCCAATCAAAAGATGGATCTTCTCCTGGGCGAGGGATCATACTAGATCCCTGTTTTCGGATAGGAACATAAACGGCAGGGCGCCAACCAATATTCCCTTTTACGTCTGCATAAATAATGTTTTGTCCTGGAACGCCAAACTTTTTAATACCATTACTAAAGTCGTCCCAATTTTTCATGTTATTAATCGATACCCATGCATCCATTTCCGGGGTGTTCCAATGACCGGTCCAAGCTATAGACATAGCCACATTCTTATTCTTCAATAGTCCGTGAATGTCGCTAATGATGGGCCCATGATGGGTTATCCTAATTGTAATAGTTGTGTCTTTGCCGTTTTTAAGTGGAATTGTTTCCTCAACTAATTCTATGGGGAGCCATTTGTCACCGGAGCGATATTCATTTGAGTTTTTAGGGTTAATCGTTTCAATAAAAAAATCTAAATCATCAACCATGCTGTTGGTGAATCCCCAAGCCACATGCTCGTTTTGACCAATAACCGGCATTGGAATACCAGCAATACACACTCCGGAAACATTAAACCTTCCCCCTTTTAAGTGAATTTCAAACCAGCGTGGCGGTTGTGAATAAGCAAGGTGGGGATCGTTAGCCAATAACGGTTTTCCCGATGCGGTTAATTTCCCTGACACCACCCAATTATTGGACCCAATATCTGCATTATGTTTGCCAAACAAGTCACGTATTGTGAATTCTTGAGTAATAATTTCATCAAATACTGGTTTCAAATGTTTCAATGATGTATCTGCGATAGTGGGTTTTTCCCGATCATAGCCGGGAATGAGATCCGCTAATTTATCTTCACCAAAATAAGACGCCACGGCACCATACACAATTTCCGGCTCCCAGGCACCTTGCATTTCGTGGGCCATCATACGCGCATAGCCGGCCACAATGCTAGGATCCCAATAAGGCGGATCGATACCTAATATTTTGAATTCAATTGGTGCGTCATTTTTTATTTCATCGATTCGAAAATTGATTCCGTCACAAAACGATTCAAAGATCTTTTTGTTTTTCGGCTCCATGGATTCAACCATCTTCTTAGCTATATCGTGGATTCGCCAGGTGCGCAAATATATATCACTACCCAAATATTGGTCCCCCAATGCAGATGACAATTCGCCCCTAACGGCAAGGGCTACGGTAGAAAGTTGAAAGAGCCGCTCTCTGCCCGAAAGATAACCGGCCGTAAAAAACAAGTCATCTTCATTGTTGGCGAACACATGAGGCACACCAAATTCATCTGTAAAAACATCCACGGAACTTTTTAAACCAGACAAAGATAATTCGCCCTGATAAGGCGGTAGCGGATGGTGAATCCAACATACAACAAAAATGGTTATAAATAATATTCCACCGGCTACGATTTTTACTTTATGGTTTTTCATTTAATTTAGATCTTTGTTTTAGGTTATATAATACCCAATTATCGGGATCAATAATCAAGTCCGATTTTAAAGGAATAGCAATGCGGGTGGGAGAGTTATTCAACATAAGTTTTCGATTTCTTTGCCCGTCAAATGATTGGAAAGCGATCTCCATCGGCATTTTGAAACCATCGTTCTGCCACCATAAATCAATAAATTTTTTATTCTTAATTATTTCTTCTTCTATTTCAAGGGTTGGGAGCTCAATTTGGTATAAGTATTGATCAAAAAACCATTGAATATTCTCGCCTGAATTTTCATGGATTAAAGAAATAAATTCTTTCGTGGATGTTTGGTTTTGGGGAAGATCTTTTGGCATGTGAATAAATTCTTTTAGGCTTTCTCGTAAGACTTCATCCCCAACCAAATATCGTAAGGTATGAAGAATGTGGGCCCCTTTATAATAAACATCATTGTCCGTTTTGTACTCTGTTGATGTGTTTTTTCTAGGTACAACAATTTGTTTATTTTGAATATTGTTTTTATACCGATTGTTAACAAAGTTTTTTGCAGCAGCTTTTCCAAATTTTTCCTCCACAAAAAGAGCCTCTGCATAAGTATCAAATCCTTCGTGAATCCAAAAGTCAGCCCAGTCGGCTACGCTTAAATAGTTTCCCCACCACTCGTGCCCCATTTCATGAAACATGAGAAAATCATATCCTAGTTTTGTTTTTTTATAATCGTTTCCATAGGCGTTGATGGTTTGGTGCTCCATGCCCCAGTATGGTGTGTGAACTAAACCAAATTTTTCTTTCATCCATGGGTATTGTCCAAAATTGCGTGCATAAAAACTTAGGTATTCTTCTGCATCATTCAGTAACTCATTTGCTCCGTTCCGTTTTTCTGGTAAAACATAATAGACCAATTTTAAGGGCTTGTCTAATATGTAGGCGGTTTTTTCAACAGCTTCAAAATAACCGGCAGTAAAGTTCACATTGTAAGTACTGATGGGGTATTCTGTCCGCCAATGCCATGTTGTCCATTTATCGCCTTCTTTATAAGCTGATTGAAGTAAACCATTAGACGCTACAAACAAGGGATCGGGAACCGTAATTGAAATATCCACACCATTCGGTTTATCGCTGGGATGCTCCTTACAAGGATACCAAATGTAAGCGCCGTTTGCCTGACAGGATACGGCAATCCATGGATGCCCATCTTTACTCTTTTCCCAGGTGAAACCACCATCCCAGGGTGGTTTTTTGGCAACAGGAGGTTTTCCGTAATATTTAATCTCTAGGACATGGGCTTTAAAAATATCTAAGCCGGGATTGTGAATCAGAATTTTATGCCCCTTATGAACAAAGGAAAGATTCATGCCGTTGATAGCGGCACCCGAAACATTGAACTGGTCTAATAAGTCGATCTCAATCATATCGGTTTTACTTATCAGCACAAATGTAATATTGACTGTGCCACCAATGGTCTTTTTGTAAGGGTCAACTTTTAAGCGAATGTCATAGTGAGTCACATCCATGGCGGCTTGGTTGGGGGAGAGCTTTCCACCGCTATATACTTCCAACGAAAACGCAATTGAAAGAATAAGAAAATATATCAGATGTTTTTTTAAGATTTCTTTACCTTGTACTGGTATTGAAATATACCGCCTTTTTCATCTACAGAAACCATTCGTTGAAATACCAGCTCAAGATTCGGGATCCCCCCATCAAACAAGGGAACGCCTTTGCCAAAAACCAGTGGGTGGGGCGTGATATATAGATGAGTTAGAAACGGTGCAAAGCGGGCATAGGTTTTTCCACCGCCAATAATGTAGCAACGATCTCCCGGAATGGCATCCAGAATCGATGCTGGATCGTCGTTCCGGTGAACTACAATCGTTTGGCGACCATCTAATTCGGCCGAAAGTGTGTCATGAGTATTGGAGCCCATTATCACATGGAACCCCAAGGTTTGCTCTTTGAATAAGGGCAGGTCTTTGGACCAGGTCGTTACTTCGTGATGGTGCCGGGCAATTAACCCATCAATCGTCACCGCTGCAATAAGAATGACATCCTTAGGCACGGTCTCTTATTTATATGATCTGGATGCTTTCCAGGTTTTTAATTCATTGTATGTGCTTTTGGCGCCCGTTGTATTTTCATGTTGTTCTGCGAACATAAGGAAATTCACCATTCTTCGAGTATCGGTTCCGATAGTTTTGGATAAAAGCTCAATCGTAGACGACTGTTGAAGCGTTTCAAGAGCTGCTATTGTTTTTTGATCTCGTTGAAAATCCGCATCATGTTCAAAAATGAATGTTTTAAGCTTATAAGCTCTTTCGCTGATGCTCATTGGTTTTTTCTCCAATTTCTCAACGGCAGACTCTTTCAGTTGCTGGAATGTTTCATCATCTATGGCTGCAAGCAATTCCGGAGTTGATGCAATAAAATCATCGGCGCGTTGGTTAACATCATCTGCAGTAAAAGCTCCGGACTGAATGACAAAACTTAAATAATGTGTTTCATCGCGGCTTCGGGTATAAGACCAAACAATATATCCCAGTTGCTGGTTTGTCCTCATTTCTGTAAAGAAGGGTTGCTGAAGCATCTGACCAATAACCAAAGATGTTGCCCTCATTTCTGGAGTGTCGTCTCCCAAAACATATTCACGATAAAAACAGGAATTATTGACAGACAGCTTCCCAATATGTTGTATTTCTTCAGACTGAGGCTGATCCAAAAATTTTAAATCAAATGCATCCGTCCGTTTAATATCTGTCGTATTAGTTTTTTTATTGAAGATACGCAAGGCACGCCGGGCATCAGATTCTTTAAAATCACCATAAACAAGACCTTCCACGAATGTTTTTTCATATAAAATTTTTCCGTAATCACGAATATCTGACAGAGTAGCTTCTTCCGCCACGGGTAAGCTCTCTTCCCAGCTATATTTTACATGATTAAAAATATCAGCTCCTTTTTCACGGGTTTGCTGATGTGCATCCGAGAGTGAAAAGTTCTGGTAACTACGGACAACCCTATCTTTTACTCCGTTAAACTGGTCTTCGGTAATGGAAAAATCAACCATGTGCTCTAGGATCATTTCGTACAGCGTCATAGCAGATTCCGAATAACCGCTTACGCTCAAAAAGAGCCCTTCGTAATTTTCACGGAATGAATAATTCAACCCCGCTTGTTTAGCTGGGTATCCCAATTCATTCAACGATTCATTCACACACATTGCATAGAGCTTTAAATAAACTCGGTGTTTTAACATCATCATATCATCGGGGAAAAGAATCTTAAAGTTGATTACACCTTTGGGGCGTAAAAATTCATGGTCGACTCCGAAATAAAGATTCGCGCCACCACCATTTATAAGAGAAACGGGCAACATGTCTTCTTTTATTTCTCGGTTGGGAACAGATGCTGATTTAGGGATAAATGGGTTTGCCTGTGCTATCATGAACTCCGCTCGAGGAGATGTGGACGTGAGTGCTTGATAAAATTCAGTATCTTCTGCATAGGAATAGGGAGCTTGGTAATGGTGCTCTTTTGTATTTGTTTCAACTCCTTTTGCTGTTAAAACCACTAACATATTATCCGGCGTAAGGTGTGTTAATAAACTTTCAAAAGCATCTTTAGAATTATCTTGAAAGATAAAATTGATGCGGCCTGCATCTTCTAGCGGGTACATCATGGCTTCATTTGCCAATTGAGTGGCACGCCACATGCCTTCACCTTTACTGCCATATATTTCTTCTAATTCCGCCATGGTTTTCAATTCATTATATATATGAGATTGGTGACCCGATTCTTTCATAAGCTCGATATAATCCAAGGTCGCTAATACAATCTCTTTATAGTCTTCTTGTCCTTTTGGCGTAAGCCCAATCCGAATAGTGGCCGCGCCGTATTCTTTTGTTGCTGGACGCGCACCCGCAGAGAGCGTCTGTGCCCAGCCTTTATCTTTCAAATAGGAAAGCAGGCTGCCTTTTCCCTCGTTCCCTAGAATAAAACCAAGTTGTCTTCCCGGTTTACTTTCATACATATGACGTGTGCTGGGAGTGGCAAAGCTGATTTCTAGATCACGAAGATCTTTTACGGGATCAATTTGAACCAACCTGAATGTTTCTTTCTTTTCAAACACGACTGGGTCGTGTTTCGTCCTTTCGAGATTGTGGTTCTTTACATCAGAAAAATACTGGCGGGTCCAAGCTTCCATTTCATCCAAAGAGTGCGTGCTCAATAAAGCCAAGCCCATCCGGTTTGCACTGTATTGATTATTATAAAACGCAATCAATTCTTCTCTGGTAATATCTCCTAAAGTTTCAAGGCTTCCAGTAGAAAAATTTCCTTCTGGGTGCCCCTTTTTCACAAACTGGTTTGTGACCTGATTTTGGCGCCAATTATCATTCATGATGTTTTTCTGATGTTCAGAGTTTACTGCATTCACTTCTCTGGCAGTGTATTCTGCTGTGAAAAGTGGGCTGATAAAAAATTGAGCAAACCGATCTAGTGCGCCTTCAAACCCATCCGGCAGTACCTGCAGTTGATAATTAGTATGATCACCAGCGGTATAGGCATTCGAGTAACCACCAAAAGTTTTGAGATATGTAGAATATTCGTCTACATCTGGATATTTTTTTGTACCAAGAAAAAGCATATGCTCTAGAAAATGAGCAAGTCCTTCACGATTACCCGGGTTTTCCAATGAGCCCACCTCCACAACCATGGATGCTGCCGATACGTTGAAGTCCGGATTTGAAAGAAGGTATGCCTTAACGCCGTTATCCAGTGTCAGTTTTCGAACTTCCGAATTATCAAGAGGGTGTCTATCTAAGGGTTCATTTATCATATTTGTACAACCCATTATCAAACAGATCATTAAAAGTGTTTGTGTGTATTTCAAAATATATCCTTTTCACGATTTAATATTTTTCCAATTCCTTATTAATCCGATAAGTTAAATACTTTCTATGGGCCTTGGTTGCCTCATCCATCCCATATGATTTTAAAGTATATTTTTTTACCTTATTCAGATTTTCAAAAGCAGAAGCAACGGCCAAATGACCGTACTTAGCTTTTCCTTTGTTTTGAACTATACGGATTAACCGCTCTGTGTACTCTATCTGCAAATTCCTGCGAACAGCATTAACGCTTGTACCGGCATCAGCAGAAAAACATATTATTGTCAAATCTAACATCATTTCATTCAGGCCATAGCCATTCCCATACAATTCCGTGTCTGAAATTCTTTTTAAAACATTCACATGAAAGAAATGATTTAGAATGTTTTTTTGCGTCCCCAAGTACATGTCGAGGAGTTTTGGGTCCCGCGTACCGCTAAATCCACGGCGCTCCCATTGTAAATAATCCATAATTTCTTCTGGAGTTTCAAATGCGTTGGGTGCAAATATATATTTTCCCAAAAGTGTCATGGCCCATTTTTGCTTATCTTTTGGAACGGGTCGAAAAGGTTTTTGGTTGCCTTTCTGCCCCACCAGAGAACGATCCATAAATACACCACCAACATAGCGGGAAATCACCATAGCAGAATTACTATATTCACGATTTAAAATAGAAAATGCATCGGTGAAAGCATGATAAGATTCACCGGGTCGTTCATATCTTTTTTTCAATCCGGGATAAAGAGATCGAACAATATCCATCCTTTGTTGTGCATATGCTACCGGATCTGCGCTCATATCAGACACATTAATTCTTGGATCAATTCCCTTTCCGGGTGATCGCATATCGTCTGCGTCATTGCCAAAACCTAATTCATTTTTTGTAGATTGACTTAATAATAATTCTATACGCTCCTTTTCATCTGTTGGGCTCTCAAGGAGCGGTGTATACCCAAATTCGATAGCCCAAATATCATATGGTCCCGGTGTTGTGGAGTAAAATTGGCCGTGATGTTTTGGTTTATCATTCACGTTCGCAGACACATAATCCATGACAGACGATGTTAGTCCTAACGGTTCTGTAATTATCCTGTCGTGAATATTTTTGAAGCTATGAAGGTGGCTAGCATAAAAATTGTGGTTTAATCCCAAGGTGTGCCCCACCTCATGAAGGGTTAATTTCACCAAGCTTTCATAAATCAACCGATGTTGCTCCAACTGTGAAAAACCATCTACTGAGCCTAAAACTGACATTCCAAATAAGTTTCCCTGATGTAAATAATCCCCAGCAAGACAGGTATTTATGGGGTCCAATTTAAACTCTGAATCTGAATCAAAAGTTCGATGAAGCTCTTCATACTTGACCCGATTTGTAAAATATACATATTCCAGCATAATGTCTGCTCCAAGAATTTGGCCCGTTTTTGGATTGACAAAACTGGGGCCATAGCCACCAAAAGGCGGATTTGGAGAAGACGTCCACCGAAGGACGTTATAACGAATATCACCCGCGTCCCATGCCGCATCATCTGGTTGTATTTTTACTTGGACCGCATTATGAAATCCCGCTTTCTCAAACGCCTTATTCCATGCCAATACACCTTCTTGAATTGCATCCCTGAATTCGAGAGGGGTTGTGTTTTCGATCCACCAAACAATTGGATCTATGGGTTCAGAAATACCCTGATCTGGGTTTTTCTTTACTAGATTCCACCTATGAATTAAATCTCTGTAAGGTGTTGCATCGTCAGGTGTCGTCATATCGGTCACCTGGGTTGAAAAATACCCAACGCGAACATCTTCGAAACGGGGTTGATACTGGTTTTCCGGCATCTGGATAAAGCTGTGCTGAATCTTTACGTTTACAGATCTTGGATCTGTTAAACTGCCATCCGATCCCCAGTTAGTGGGGAGAGGGTTTGTATAAACATACTGTACAAGCAAATCGGTGTTTTCTGGATAATTATTGATAGCAGCATATTTTGTTCTTTCTTTTGCAAGTTTACCCAATTTAAACGGATTCTTATTCTTTCCTCCGGGAATTATCCCTCGCGTAATCTGGTGAAGAGCTTCAGAAAGAAATATATTATCAATATCAATTAAAACCTTGCCTTCCTTTACTGCTACGATGGGAGACGATGCTAAAATAGCTGTACTTATATTGGCATCTGCAGAACGACTCAATGGGTTGTCTGGATCAAACCAGAATGCATTATTCTGGACTTCGAATTCTATTCTATTAAAATATCGGTTCAGTGTTAGAACTCGGGCGCCACGATAACTGCCTTTGAAAACGCCAGTATTTAATTGACCATTTAAGCCGTGAACAAAATGAATAAATTCTTTTCCAATTTGATCGTTATTTACCAACATAGACATTTTCCCATTGGTGGTGTCCTGATATAAAGTAAAAAGCCCCGGTATTTCTTTTTTGTCTTTTAGGGCTTCTTCCATGGATTTCTTTTTAGGTGCTTCTGTGGGTTTTATCGTACCTGCCGTTGCCGTGGGTGTTTGTCCACCGGCTGAATCTTGCGAAAAAGAAAAAGTGAAAATTAAAACTAATGTTATGTAAAGAGTTTTCATATTAATGCCTTTTTTTCTTCGGGATGTAAAGATCTGTAATTGTACCAGAAAACATTTCAGCGGCGGAAGCAAATGTTTCGCTCAGGGTTGGGTGAGGATGAATTGTAAGTCCAATATCTTCAGCGTCCGCCCCCATTTCTATGGCCAGCATTCCCTCGGAAATCAAATCACCTGCGCTAGGGCCAACAATGCCCACACCAAGAACCTGTTTCGTTTCTGGATCAAATAAAATTTTTGTTTTTCCTTGATTTGCACCTATGGCCAATGCTTTGCCACTGGCAGCCCAGGGAAAATCGCCCGATTCATAAGATATGTTTTTTTCTTTAGCTTCAATTTCTGTGAGTCCCGCCCAAGCCACTTCCGGGTCTGTATAAATAACAGACGGAATGGCTCTTGCGTCAAATGCTGCCGGGTGACCGGAAGCCACCTCTGCAGCAACTTTGCCTTCATGGGTGGCTTTATGGGCCAACATAGGATTACCAGCAATATCTCCGATTGCAAATATGTTTTTTATTGATGTGCGTTGATATACGTCTACATTAATAAAACCAAAATCGTCTATTTTAATATCGGTTGAATCAAGATTTAAAAAATTCGAATTTGGTTTACGACCCACTGAAACCAACACCTTGTTAAAGCTTTCTCTCTTTGTTCCCTTGTCGTTTTCTATTGCCACAGTTAAGGTTCCATCTTCATTTGGTTCAACTGAAGTCACCTTCGATGAAACTAAAATCGACTCGAATTGGTTTTTTAATTTTCGTTGTAGTGGCTTTACCAGGTCCAGGTCTGTACCGGGAAGTAAAGTAGGTAAAAACTCAACCACAGAGACCCTTGAACCAAGTGCCGCATAAAC
>Ga0308010_1000276_pt1 | contig 38209 bp, 35 predicted proteins | sample Neamet129_FD_202368 | JGI IMG/M metagenome (GOLD analysis project Ga0308010, IMG submission 202368) | Marine microbial communities from water near the shore, Antarctic Ocean - #129 | ecosystem: Environmental > Aquatic > Marine > Unclassified | place: Southern Ocean | collected 2014-07-24 | reverse complement strand
CTGACAGGACTATTTCCTTTTGCTAAAATCTCCCCTCCTATTTCTATTAAATAATTTTTAGCTCCAATAGATTCTAAATATTTAGAGATTAAATCTACTGTATATCCTTTAGCTATGGCATTAAAATCAAGAGTTATATTTATATTAGATTTTAATAAAAAACCTTCTTTATTAAGAGATATCTTATTCCATCCTGTAATATTTAATAAACTGTCTAGTTGAAAATCTGATAATTCTTTTATGTTTTTTATATCTGGCCCAAAACCATATGCATTTACCAATGCCCCAACCGTAGGATCAAAAGCTCCATTTGTTAATTTCCATACCTCAGAAGATTTTCTAAATACATCTATGAAGAAAGAATCCACCTTAATTTTAAGTCCTGCATTTATTTTAGAAATATCAGAATCTAATTGATAGGTAGACATTGATTTATTGATTTTCATTAATAAACTATCAATCTCAAGTTTTAAATTGTTATTATCTATTTTTGCATCATGCATTATATTTAATGAAGTACCAAGAGCAGATCCTGTCAATGAATTGAGTTTAGTATTATCCTCACACGTACAAAATAAAATTGAAAAAAATATAAATAAAATTAATCTAGTTGAATCCATCCATTAAAGTTAACAACATATGGTTTATCTTTTATAATTGGGTCTTGATAGTTAATTGGACTGGCAAACCCTACTCCAGCAAAATAAGCTTTGGCATCATAGCTCTCTGCATGTTTTTTTAATTTACTCGCTAAAACACTATCGTATGATTTTGGATTATTAGGATATGTAGAAGCTCTTACAAGAAAAAAGTGGAGTTTTTTATCTTTTAAACAAACAAACTGAGGGTCTTTTTTTAGCTTAGAATTTACTGTCAAAAATTCAAATCCATTATCTTTTAACGAATCCCCCACGGTTTTCATAGCCAAATTATGCAAATCTTGCCTAGATAACATTTAAAATTATTTAATACTAATTATCCTCCAAAATCATCAAAACGAACATTCTCTGGGGGAACTCCAAAATCATCAGCCATTCTTTCAATAGCCTGGTTCATTAATGGTGGTCCACAAAAGTAAACCTCAATATCTTCAGGAGATTCGTGTTTAGATAAATAATTATCTATTACTACTTGATGAACAAATCCTGTAAATCCATCTCCTTCTCCATCTAAGCTCTTTTTTTCTTTCCAATTATCTTCAGGTAAGGGCTCAGACAAGGCTATAAAGAATTTAAAATTAGGAAAATCTTTTTCAAGAGCTCTAAAGTGGTCCATGTAGAAAAGTTCTCTCTTAGAACGTCCACCATACCAAAAAGTGACGATTCTGCCAGTTTTAAGTGTTCTAAAAAGTTCATACAAATGAGATCGCATTGGTGCCATTCCAGCACCACCTCCAACATATAACATTTCAGATTTTGATTCATTTATAAAGAACTCTCCATATGGTCCAGAAATAGTTACTTTATCACCTGCCTTTTTAGAAAAAATATATGACGACGCAACACCAGGATTCAACTCTGCCCATCCATTTATAGCCCGATCCCATGGGGGAGTTGCTATTCGAACATTAAGCATAACTTCTTTACCTTCGGCTGGAAATGAAGCCATGGAATATGCTCTTTCAACAGTTTCTGGGTTTTTCATAACCAATGGCCATAAATTAAATTTATCCCATTCCATTTTGAATTTCTCAACTTCACCAGGGTGTTCGTCTGGGTGAGCAGAAATATCAATTTCATCATACTTAACTTCACATTTAGGAATTTCAATTTGTATATATCCTCCCGCTTTATAATCCATTTCCTCAGGAAGTTTAACGACAAATTCTTTAATAAATGAAGCAACATTCCAATTACGAACAACAGTAGCTTCCCATTTCTTTATACCAAAAACTTCCTCAGGAACCTCAATAACCATATTTTGTTTAACCTTGACTTGGCAACCCAGACGCCAGCCTTCAGCGATTTCTTTTCTAGTGAAATGAGGTTTTTCTGTTGGAAGAATATCTCCTCCTCCGTCTAAAATTTGACATTTGCACTGAATACATGTTCCTCCTCCTCCACATGCAGAAGGTAAAAATATTTTGTTGTTTCCTAAAGTTGATAATAGGGTTCCTCCGGAAGAAACTTCTAAATCATTTTCTCCATTGATTTGAAGATTAACTGGTCCAGAAGGCAAAAGCTTTGCCTTGGCTCCCAATAAAATCCCTACCAACAAAAAAGTAAGGACTAAAAAAACAACTATGCTTAGTATAATTACTCTATAATCCATTAATTATAATTTAATTCCCATAAAACTCATAAAACCTAACGCCATTAATCCTGTAATAATAAACGTTATACCTAAACCTCGAAGAGGTGCAGGTACATTTGAATACGCTATTTTTTCTCTTATAGCTGCAATAGCTACAATTGCCAGCAACCAACCGATTCCTGATCCTAAACCATAAACAGCTGATTCTGCAATTCCAGAAAAGTCCTTTTGTTGCATAAATAAAGATCCTCCTAAAATAGCACAGTTTACTGCTATTAAGGGTAAGAAAATACCCAATGCTCCATAAAGTTCAGGAGAAAATCTTTCTACTATCATTTCAACCAGCTGAACCATAGAGGCAATGACTGCTATAAACATGATAAAACTGAGGAAACTTAAATTAACTGTTTCGTATTCGGGTCCTATCCACTTTAAAGCTCCAGGTTTAAGAATATATGTGTCAATTAAAAAATTAATTGGAACCGTTATTGCTAAAACAAAAATTACTGCAAATCCAAGTCCAACTGCAGTTTTAACTGTTTTTGAAACAGCTAAATAAGAACACATACCTAAAAAATAGGCAAAAATCATATTTTCAATGAAAATGCTTTTTATAAATAAGTTTAAATAAGCTTCCATAAATTATTAATTTTTTTCAATTAAAGTTCTATTTCTTGATCTTTGAAACCATATGTATAGACCTACAGTTATTAAAGCCATTGGAGATAAAAGCATTAAACCGTTATTTACATATCCCATATCATACAACATATCTGGAATTACTTGATATCCTAAAAGCTTTCCTGACCCTAATAATTCTCTGAAAAAGGCAACTATGATAAGAATAAAGCCATATCCTGCAGCGTTTCCTATTCCATCTAAGAATGACTTCCAAACTCCATTTCCTAGAGCAAATGCTTCTAATCTACCCATAACAATGCAATTTGTAATAATTAGACCTATAAAAATAGATAGTTCTTTGCTTACATCGTAAGCATACGCTCTTAAAATTTGATCAACTAAAATAACCATTGAGGCTACCACGACTAATTGAACTATAATTCTGATTCTATTTGGAATTAAATCTCTTAAAAGTGATATTATTACATTACTTGCTGCCATAACTGCCATAACTGACAAGCTCATCACTATGGCTGGTTTTAATTGAACTGTAATTGCAAGAGCTGAACAAATCCCTAAGACTTGAACTGTGATTGGATTGTTATCATCCATTGGATCAGTTAATAAGGCTCTATTTTTTTTTGAAAACAATGGCTCTTTTTCCTCATTTAAGAAAAGAATTAATGGTTTGATTTCAGAATTATTTTGCTTGGACATTTTATTAATTTAAGTAAGCTATCTTTTCATTTTTGGTGTTAAAATATGATAAATAATTTCGTAAACGTTCTTTGATCATATCTGTGACACCGTCACCTGTAATCGTTGCTCCTGAGATCGCATCAACTTCATTATCATCTTTATCGTTTCCATCAGGGTCATTATTTGTTTTAGAAACATATATCCCTACTAATTCTCCACTGTTATTAAAAACTTTTTCTCCTATAAATCTATCCTGAAACCATTTTTGAGTTATTTCTGCTCCCAGACCAGCAGTTTCTCCTTTATGATCAAAAACAGCTCCTTTTATAGTGTTTTTATCTCCTTCAAGAGCAACATAACCCCATATTGCATCCCATAAACCAGACCCCCTTAAAGGAACAATATAATATTGTAAAGAATCCACTTTCGCTAAATATAAAGGGAATCTTTGCTGTTCAATAGGTTTTTTGATTTCAAGGTTTAATTTTAATTTAAACGCATCAACTTTCTTGTCAATTGACCCATCAGAAACTAAAGCTAATTCTTCAATTATATACTTTGTGTAAATTTCTGGTGCTTTCTCTCTTTCAACAACAATACCAATTGTAGCCAGTATATTTTGCATTTTTTCTTTACGAACATTTTCAGCTTGAATATCTTGGAGTGATGTAGCAGTTGCCGCAAGAGTAGCAGCTACTATTAAAACCATTATTGCAGAAAATAAAAATGTGTAAATATTACTATCTCTATCCATATTGTTTATGCTGTTTTAATTAAAGCTGATTCCCAGCGTTTTTTTCGTTTAATCACATTTGAATTATACACGTAATGGTCAATAGTTGGTGCAAAAACATTCATCAAAAGAATAGCCAACATAACACCTTCTGGGTATGCAGGATTAAAGACTCTTATCATAATACAAAATACTCCCACTAATACACCATATATCCATTTTCCTTTTTGAGTTTGAGCTGCTGAAACAGGGTCAGTAGCCATAAAAACAATACCAAAAGCAAAACCACCTACAACTAAATGATTCATCCAATTAAAACTCATAAGAGGATTTGCACCCCAAAAATTAAACAAAAGTCCCATTATTGATGCACCTAGAACACCTCCAGCCATTATCCTCCAGCTCCCAACTCCAGTAGCTATTAAGATAAAGGCTCCAGCTAAAATCCATAAAGTTGATGTTTCAGCAATAGAACCTGGTATTGATCCAGAAAACATTTCTAACATTGAGTAATTAATTTTTTGACCTGCAGCCAAACTTCCTAAAATAGTTTCTCCAGAAACTCCGTCAATCATCCCGGCTTCAGAAACCCAAACCTTATTTCCAGACATATATGTTGGATAAGCAAAAAATGCAAAAGCTCGGGCGGTTAGTGCCGGATTTAAAATATTCATGCCAGTACCTCCAAATGCTTCTTTCGCAATAATAACTGCAAAAGCTACTGAAACCGCAACCATCCATAATGGTATATCAACAGGCATTATCATTGGAACTAGCATTCCTGTTACTAAATAGCCTTCATTTACCTCATGTCCACGATAAATAGCAAACGCAAATTCAATTGTCAAACCCACAACATATGAAACGATAATCATTGGAATGATTTTCATAGAACCATGGATAAAAGCATCCATAAAAGTAAAGTCAGTTCCTAACTGTTTTAGATATTGAAAACCAGTATTATATATTCCATAAAATAGGGCTGGTAACAAGGCAATAATCACAGTAACCATTGTTCTTTTTAAATCAACTCCATCTCGAATGTGTGATCCCTTTTGTGTTGTGTGGTTAGGAACAAATAAAAAAGTATCAAAAGCATTTATAGCTGGGGCAAATTTTTCCCACTTTTCACCCTTACTGAACGGTCTCTTAATTTCATCAAGTTTTTTTCTTAGAAAATTCATTTTTATAATTTTAACCTGCTTCTTTGATCATTAGTTTAATTGCATCAGAAATTATTTCTTGAGCTTCAATTTTTGAGGTATTTGCATAGTCAATTAAACCAAAGTCCTCTGGAACAACCTCATAAATTCCAAAAGCCTCCATTTTTTCAATATCTCCTGTCATGCATACTTTTAGAAGTTGCATTGGATAAATATCCATTGGAAATACTTTTTCCATTTCTCCAGTGACAACTATAGCTCTTTCTTCTCCATTGAGATTTGTATCAATCTCATACCCTTTATTTGAAAATAACCAAGATAAACTTGTCCTTGAAAGGCTAAGGATAGAATTATCCATAAAAGGTAACCATCCAAACATTCTATATTTATTTCCTTCAGGTATTACAGATAATAAGTTATTATAAAACCCTATGAATCCGTCATTTGTGGTTATCGATCCTGTCAATACATCTCCGTTAATATATCTTGTCTGAGATTTAGACTTAAGACCAGCTATTTTAATTAAAGGCTCAATTTGTGAACCTATTTTAGTTTTAAAATACTGTGGAGTTTTTAAAGAACTTCCAGCTAAGGCAATAGTCCTTTGAGCTTGATAGACTCCTGTTTTAAAAAATAAACCTATGTTAACTATGTCTTCAGGTCTAATCACCCATACTTTTTCCCCCACATTTATTGGGAATAACTTTTGAATTTGAACACTAGGATTGGCAGATGGGTGAGGCCCACTTACCTTAATAATATCCACATTTTTAATATTTTTAAAAAAGCTTGTTGGTTTGTCGGAAACAGTTAATACAACATTATTATTCGTTAATTTTTGTATAATATTTATTCCTGACTGGAAGTCTTCTTTATTGTTTTCTAATATAAAATCAAAATCTACATCTAAAGGAGCTGATGTAAAACAAGAAATTAAAATCGACTTTGGAGTATCATTTGGATCGGCAATTATATTATAAGGTCTTTGTCTTATAAAAGGCCAGCATCCACTATTAGTTAGCAATTCAATTATATTACCTCTGTTTAATTCTTTTGGTATATCGTGAATAATCTCTCTATCACCTTGACGTTCAATTACAATAGATTCAATTTTTCTTTTAGCAACTCTATTAACAGAGCGTAAAATTCCTGAAACAGGTGAAACAAAATTAATGGAAATATTATTTTTATCATAAAAAACTGGAGATCCTTTTGAAACCTCTTCTCCTTCTTTAACTATAAGCTTTGGAGTTAATGAAAAAAAGTCATCGGGTTGTATCGCAAATAAATCTGATTTTGATTTTACGTTAATCTTTTTCTCAGCCTTTCCAACAAGATTGAGATCTGCTCCTTTTCTTAAGCGTATGTCTTTGGACATAATTAATAATTTTTTACTCTAAAATCATGCAAATTTAATATTTAAACATAGATTGAAAAAGTGTTTGAAAGAGGAAGTTTTTTATTTATAAAGATTCTAAATAATTAAATGGTTTTTCCTGCTCTAAAATAATTATTTGTAATTTTGAAATGATGAAAATTATTACTCTAAATTTAATATTTATACTTTTAATAAATAATCTTTTTAATAGCAAAACTCAAGCTATTGATATTGTTCAACCCCCAAATATTAAAACTGTAATATTTAAAATAAATAATAATTCTAGTCAATTTCCTATTTTAAAAAAAGGCAGTTCTATGGAATTATCCTTTGATGATTTAAATGCCAATGAGAATGACTATTACTATAAAATATCCTACCACAACTATGATTGGTCAGATTCTGTTTTATTCAAAAATGAATACATTGAAGGATTAGACAATATTAGAGTTTCAGATTATGAAAATTCTTTTAATACCCTTCAAAGATATACTCATTACAAATTAAAACTACCGAGCTCTTCTACTGATTTTAGGTTGTCAGGAAATTATAAGATTCATATTTATAACAGTAATGATGAATTACAATTTTCAAGAAGATTTGTTTATTTAAATCCTAGAATTTCTATTACAGCAAATGTGTTTAGAACAAGAGATTTAAATTATTTTCAAACTCATCAAAATATTAAATTTAATTTAATACAGGATAATCTAGGTTTAATCCAAGGTTATGAAGACAATTTAAATATTATAATAATTCAAAATGATCAGTGGTCTAACAGTATTTCTGGTATTCAACCTCAATTTAAGAATAATAAAGTCTTAAAATATAGGTACGACACAAAGACTAGTTTTGAGGGAGGAAATGAGTATCTTTTTTTCGACACAAAAGACTTGAGAGTAACTGGACCAAATGTTAGTTTTATAAATCTAGATAGTTTGTATAAATCATACTTATATACAGATATACCAAGAAAAAACTTGCCATATTCATTTAATCAAGATATAAATGGAGGTTTTCAAATAAGGACAGTTATAGGAAGTCAAGATCCCGAAATTGAAGCAGATTATAGCTGGGTTTACTTTACTCTAGCAGCAAGCATTGAGCTTCCTGAAACAGATCTTTTCATATTAAGTAATTTTAATAATTACGAGCCAAGTAAAAATAATTTGATGTTATATAATAAAGCTCTTGATGCTTACGAAGCTAAAATACTTATAAAACAAGGGTTTTATAATTATAAATATTATGCAAATACTGTCTCAGGCTGGAAGCCTAACCTTGTTTCAGGTAGCTTTTTTCAAACTGAGAATAATTATAAAATTTTAGTTTATTATAAGGCACCTGGTGAAATATTCGATGAACTTATAGGCATAGGAGAGACAGATTCAAAACAAATTTTGAATTAAAATTCTTCAAGAGAGTTTAATTAAAATGTAAAAGTTCTAAAAGATTTTTAAAAAAAATCATTCACTATACTTACATTTGAAAAAACATTTATCGATGAATAATAGTAACATATCAATACCCTATCCAGTTAACGAAACAATTTTAGATTATTCACCTGGAAGCAGTGAAAGAAAATCTGTGCTTAAAACTTATGATGAATTATACAAAAAAAAGTCAACTGTTTATTTAAAGATTAATGGTAAGGAAGTTAAGGGTGATATTACAAAAACAATGAATCCTCCTCATGATCACAAACATGTATTGGGAGAATATCATACAGCTAATAAAGACCAAGTAAATCAGGCTATAAAAAGTGCTTTAGATGCAAGAGAAAAGTGGAGTCAAATGCATTGGACGAGAAGAGCTTCAATATTTCTAAAGGCTGCAGACTTGATTGCCGGCCCTTATAGGAGTAAAATAAATGCAGCTACAATGATAGCCCAATCAAAAACAGTTCATCAAGCAGAAATTGATGCTGCATGTGAATACATTGATTTTTTAAGATTCAACGCTTCATACATGCAAGATATATATCAGAATCAGCCTGAAAGTAGTCCTGGTATGTGGAATCAATTACATTACCGTCCCTTGGAAGGTTTTGTATATTCAGTTTCTCCTTTTAATTTTACAGCAATTTCTGGAAATTTATCTGCAAGTGCTGCGTTAATGGGCAATGTAGTAGTTTGGAAGCCTAGTGATCATCAAATCTTTTCAGCTCAAGTTGTTATGGAGGTTTTTGAGGAAGCTGGATTACCAAATGGTGTTATTAATATGATAATGGGAGATCCAGAAATGATAACTAATACTGTTCTTGCTTCAAAAGATTTTGCAGGAATTCATTATACAGGTTCAACTTTTGTTTTTCAAAATATTTGGAAGAAAATAGGAGAAAACATATCAAATTATAAAACATACCCAAAAATTGTTGGAGAAACCGGAGGTAAAGATTTTATAATTGCACATCCAAGTGCTAGATCTAATGAAGTAGCTACTGCAATTGTTAGAGGTGCTTTTGAATATCAGGGACAAAAATGCTCAGCTGCTTCCAGGGTATATTTACCTGAATCATTGAGTAAAGAGGTGCTTTCTGAAGTCAAAAGACAGTTAGACACAGTTAAAATGGGACCTCCAAATGATTTAAAAAACTATATAACTGCAGTGATTCATGAAGATGCTTTTGATAGGATAGTAAATTCTATTGAAAAAGTAAAATCTGATAGTGATGCAGAAATTTTTCATGGCGGAACTTATGATAAATCCGTAGGATATTTCATATCCCCTACAGTGGTAATAACCTCAAATCCGAATTATTTTTCAATGGAAAAAGAACTATTTGGCCCGTTGGTAACCATATACACATATCCTGATAATCAATGGAAGGAAACACTTAAACTAGTTGATTCAACATCAATTTATGCGCTTACCGGGGCAGTTTTTTCAGAGGATCGTTATGCAATTGACGAGGCTATTCTTGCTTTAGAAAATTGTGCTGGAAACTTTTACTTAAATGATAAACCAAGTGGAGCCGTAGTTGGTCAGCAACCTTTTGGTGGTGCAAGGGCCTCAGGAACGAATGATAAGGCAGGATCAATGTTTAATCTTTTAAGGTGGATATCACCCAGAATGATTAAAGAAAATTTTGTTCCAGTTACAGATTATCACTATCCTTTTTTGGAATAAATTCTATCTTTAGATAAATACACTATTTTTTTAGTTTTAAAAAATTGGGATTCAAAATAAGTGGATAATTGTATTTGCTTTGCGTCAGGAAATAATAATAACTCTTTTTTCAAATCTCCACCTTTAAGGTAGATTATTCCGTTTTTTATTTTATCTGTGCTCTTTGATTTAATATTTTTATAAACAAGTGGAACAAAATCATTCATTTTTGTAACAGCCCTACTGATGACAAAATCAACTTCATTATCAAAATCCTCTGCTCTAGTATGAAGAGCTATTACGTTTTTCAAACCTAAAGTTTCACCTATTTCTTTCACTACTTTAATTTTTTTTCCAATACTATCAATTAAATAGAATTTAACATCTGGAAAAAAAATGGCAAGTGGTATTCCAGGAAACCCCCCACCAGTTCCAATATCTAAAACTTCACTTCCAGATTTAAAACTATGAAATTTTGCAATTCCTAATGAGTGAAGAATATGCTTTTCATTTAAGAAATCGATGTCTTTTCTTGAAATAACATTAATTTTGGAATTCCATTTCCTATACAAGTCATTAAGTTGATAGTATTGATGGATTTGTTCATAAGATAGATTTGGAAAGTATTGTTCAAAAAGGTTCAAAAGGTTATTTTTGGGTAAATTTATGATTTGTATTTTATATTCCTTTAAACAAAATTAATTTTATATGGAAAACCAAAGATTACGTTTCTCAAAAAAGGACTCGAAAAGATTTTTTATAACGTTAAATAAACGTGTGAACGATCATTTTAAAAATCTAAACATAGCTAAAACTGGAAATTGGAAACTCTATATAAAAACATTGATCATGTTCTCGCTTTTCATATCGCCTTATTTCTTGATTTTATTTACTGACTTTGACTCATGGATCAAAATAGGCTTATGTGTTATCATGGGAATTGGGATGGCTGGAGTAGGAATGAATGTTATGCATGATGGAAATCACGGCTCTTTTTCAAAGAAAAATTGGATAAATAAATTAATGGGATCAAGCATATACATATTAGCAGGAAATGTTCATAACTGGAAGGTACAACATAACATGCTTCATCATACATATACTAATATTCATGGACATGATGAAGATTTAGAAGCTGGAAGAATAATACGTTTTTCTAAACATAGTAAATGGTCACCTCTCCATAGATTTCAACATATATATTCAGTTTTTCTTTACGGCCTCTTAACTATTAATTGGTCAATAACTACCGATATTAAACAAACTAGAAAATATTTAAAAAGAAAAATTACATATCGTAAAAAACTTCAACCATTAAGGCAATGGTTAATCCTCATCCTTACTAAGCTATTGTATTTTGGTATTTGGATAATTATTCCAATTATTTTCTTAGACTTAGAATGGTGGAAAATATTATTAGGTTTTTTTGTTATGCATTATACAGCAGGGCTTATACTCAGTCTTGTTTTTCAACTCGCTCACATAATTGAAGATACTCAAATGCCACTTCCAGATAAAGATACTGGAACAATGAAAAATACATGGGCGATACATCAGCTTTTTACAACAGTAAATTTTGCAACAAATAATAATTTCATTAATTGGTTTACAGGAGGTTTAAATCATCAAATTGAACATCATATTTTTCCGCACATTAGTCATATACATTACACAGGTATTGCGAAAATTGTTAAAAAAACTGCTAAAGAATTTAATTTACCCTACATAGAATATAAAAACACAAGAAGAGCATTACTTTCTCATTTTAAATATCTAAAAGAAATGGGACTTCAACCTAATTAGTTTAAAAGTTTAATTATGAAACAATTGTCAGACAGAATTAATAGTCTACCAATTTCCGCTACACTTGCAATGGCCTCAAAGGCAAGGGAGTTGAAAGATAATGGAATAGATATAATTGGTTTAAGCCTAGGAGAACCAGACTTCAATACTCCAGAGTTTATTAAAAAGGCTGCGATTCAGGCTGTGAATGATAATTATAACTCTTATTCACCTGTTGATGGCTATGCAGATCTTAAGAAATCAATAAGGAAAAAGTTTAAGCGTGACAATGATTTAAATTATGAATTAAATCAAATTGTAGTTTCAACTGGAGCCAAGCAATCAATTGCAAACGTGTGTATGGTATTATTAAATCCAGGAGATGAAGTCCTTCTTCCTGCTCCTTACTGGGTTAGTTATTCTGCCATAGCAACATTATCAGAAGCTAAGTCAATTGTGATTCCTTCAAGTATAGATACTGATTTTAAAATAACTGCAAAACAACTTGAAGAAGCAATCACCCCAAAGACTAAGATGGTTATATTTAATTCTCCAAATAATCCTAGCGGTACTGTATACTCAGAAACAGAATATAAACTACTTGCTAAAGTATTAGAGAAATATCCTAATATATATATAATATCAGATGAAATTTATGAACACATAAACTACGGAGATTCTATTTTTAGCTTTGCTTCAATTTCTGAAATGTACAATCGAACTATTACTGTTAATGGAGTTGCTAAGGCATTTGCAATGACTGGATGGAGAATAGGTTATATAGGAGCACCTGATTGGATAGCTAAGGCTTGTAATAAAATGCAAGGACAAATAACTAGTGGTGCAAATTGTATAGCTCAAAGAGCAACTATAGCGGCACTAGATGCATCTGTGAGTGAAATAAAATATATGGTTGATGAGTTTAAAAATAGAAGAGAATTAATTATTAACCTACTAAAAGACATTCATGGTTTTAAACTTAACAAACCTAATGGAGCTTTTTATATTTTTCCAGATATTTCATCTTTTTTTGGAAAAACTATTCGTGATGTAGAAATAAAAAACTCTTCAGATTTCTCATTATTTCTTTTAGAAAAAGCTAATGTCGCAACTGTTAGTGGTGAAGCTTTTGGCAATCCAGATTGCATAAGGATTTCATATGCAGCATCAAAAGAACAAATTAGAAAAGCCTGTTCTCAGATAAAAGAATCATTAATGAATTAATTTTAACTTTTAAAAATTGTATTTTGATGATTTATTGATTCTTGATGAATTGCTTTAAATATTCTTAAAATAAACTCCTCGCTTAAATCTCTTTCTTCACCTTCCAGTATCATTTTTCCTAAAATCTCATTCCATCTTTTATTTTGAAGAACAGCAACATTCTTGGTTTTTTTCAATTCACCGATACCTTCAGCAACTCTCATTCTGTCTCCAAGTAAATCTAGTAAAGATTGATCAATCACGTCAATTTTAGCTCTTAAGTTTTTTAAACTGTTTTGATAGCTTTCCTCTGTAGTTGTTAGTTTTCTGATTTTCCAATCCTTCATATACTGAATTAATACTTCAGGGGTAATTTGTTGTTTTGCATCACTCCAAGCATTATCAGGATCACAATGAGATTCAACCATTAAGCCGTCAAAATTTAAATCAAGTGCTCTTTGACTTATATCGAATATAAGATCTCTTCTTCCTGAAATATGAGATGGATCACATATAAGAGGTAAATCTGGAAATTTATTTTGTAATTCAATCGCAATTTGCCATTCTGGTTGATTCCTATACTTTGACTTACTAGAAGTCGAAAAACCACGATGAATGACACCAAGTTTTTTAATATCAGATTTATATAGTCTTTCAATTCCTCCAAGCCATAAGTCAAGATCAGGATTTACTGGATTTTTAACCAAAATGATTTTATCTGTTCCCTTTAACGCATCTGCAATTTCTTGAACGATAAATGGGCTTACCGTTGATCTTGCACCTATCCATAAAATATCAACTCCTGCTTCTAAAGCCAACTTACAATGATTCGCATTGGCAACTTCAGTAGCCGTTAGAAGACCTGTTTGCTCTTTAACTTTCTTTAACCAACCCAAACCTATAGCTCCAACACCCTCAAAATTTCCTGGACGAGTTCTAGGCTTCCATATTCCTGCTCTATACACTGTAACATCTGAGTCTTTTAATTCATGAGCTATCTTCAAAACTTGCTCTTCTGTTTCTGCACTACAAGGCCCTCCAATAACTAAAGGATGATCAAGTTCAAAATCTGTAAGCCATTTTTTTAAATTAGTTTCATTTTTCATCTTAATATATTTTTATTTTGTTTTAATTCCCTTCAAGACACTCTTAATAGCATTAGTTTTCTCAATTATTTTATATATTTTTTTATAATTTTCTTCTTCTAAAAGAACCCTAAATTCTTCTAGGTTTGAAAGGTAATGTTTTAGTGTTTCCAGAATATTGTCTTTGTTTTCCTCAAAAATAGAACTCCATGTTTCTGGAGAACTTTTAGCTAGTCTTACAGTTGAAGCAAAACCACTCCCAGCCATTGCAAAGATAGCAGATTCATCTTTTTCTTTCTCTAAAACTGTTTGACCTAAAATAAATGAAGAAATATGTGAAAGATGTGATACGTATGCAATATGTTTATCATGGTCTTCAGGTTTCATTTCCTTTAAAACCATACCAATAGACTTGAACCAACCTAAAGCCCATTTCAATAAGTCATTTTGAGTTTTATCTGATTCACATATTATTTGAACTTTCCCGTTAAACAAACTTTCACTTGCAGCAGTTGGGCCTGAAAACTCTGTTCCAGCTATTGGATGTGTAGCTAGAAATTGAGATCTTTTGGGATGAGAAGAAACAGTAGCACAAATCTTATATTTGGTAGAACCAAAATCAATCACAAGTGTTTTATCAGAAACTAAATCTAAAATAGAAGTCAACTGATTAGTGATTTGTTTAACAGGGTAAGCAAGTAAAAGTACATCAAGAGTATCAAAATCTTTTTTTAAAATGATTTCGTCAATTAAACCTGAATCAAGTGCATATTTTAAATGCAATTCAGATGAATCATATCCATAAATTATTACGTTTTCGATAGTTTTTCTTAGCTGAATAGCTAAAGAGCCTCCAATCAAACCAATACCAGTAATTCCTATTCTCATATTCACAAACGATTATATGCTTCTATTAGTTTTGATTTATCTACACACAAAGAAATTCTGATATACCTATCTCCTTGTGATCCAAATATTTTTCCAGGAGTTATAAAAATATTTTTTTTATAAAGTAACTCATCAATTAAAGTGTCCGGGTCTTCAATACTGTCAGGAAGTCTTGCCCAAACAAAAAGACCCACAGCATTTTTATCAAAAACAGTATTTAATTTTTCTGCGATTTTCCATGCAATCTCTCTTCTTTCTGAATAAATTTTATTTAAATCATTAAACCATTTTTCTTTTAGTCCTAAAGCTTTAACTGCCCCCTTTTGAATGCCATAAAACATACCTGAATCCATATTAGACTTAACTTTCAATACGGATTTAATATTTGTTACACTACCAATTAACATTCCAACTCTCCAGCCAGACATATTAAATGATTTACTCAATGAATTAAGTTCTATACCAACCTCTAAAGCACCTTTTTGTGAAATAAAACTTTTAGGAGATTTTGTTAGAATAAAACTATATGGATTGTCATTAACTATTAAAATTTTATTTCGTTTAGCAAATGAAATAAGCTCATCAAAAAAACTATCGTTAACCTCAGCACCTGTAGGCATATGAGGGTAGTTTACCCACATTATCTTTACTTTAGATAAATCTAAATTCTTTTCTAATAATTTAAGATCAGGAAGCCAATTATTGGTTTCGTGTAAATCATAAAGAATAGCCTCTGCTTCTAGCAAACTCGTAACTGATAAATATGTTGGATATCCTGGATTAGGAATTAAAACTTGATCTCCTGAATTTAAAAAAGCCATACTAATATGCATTATGCCTTCTTTCGATCCAATTAGTGGTAACACTTCATTTTTAGGATTTACAGTTACATTGTAATGAGTTTTATAAAAATCAGATATTGCTTGCCTTAATTCAGGTATACCCTGATAACTTTGATATTGGTGGGCTTTAGGTTCATTAATACTTTTTAATAAAGTATTAATAACATCTTTTTCGGGAGATAAATCTGGACTTCCAATACCCATATTAATAATTGGCTTTCCTTCTTCGATTAAACAGGCAACCTCTCTTAACTTAGAAGAGAAGTAATATTCTTTAACATTATTTAGTCTATTAGCAGTCATATTATTTTTCTCCATTGTTATACTTACCAAAAACCTTAAGCTCTAATGTCATCATATCTAAAATAGGTTGTGCTTTTTCAAAGAAAGAAGATGAGTCAAAAGTCACATCTACAAAAAATGAATATTTGCCAGGAGTTTCTATTATTGGCAGAGATTGAATTTTGGTTAAATTAAGTTTAAAATCACTCATAATATTCAAAATAGTTGCTAAGCTCCCTCTTTTATGATCTAAAATAAATTTAAGTGTAGCTTTATTATAATTTACTTTTATTGAAGGTGATTCTTTTTGAATAATTAAAAAACGAGTGACATTATTACTTATGGTTTGTATTGAGTCTTCAAGTATACTCAAACCATAAAGGTTAGCAGCTGTTTTACTTGCAATAGCTCCTCTTTTATAAATATTGTGTTTCGATATTTCTTTAGCTGCATTAGCAGTATCATCTGACTCTACAAGTTTTATCTTTGGATAATTTGAAAAAAAATCTTTACACTGCAAAAGAGCCATGGGGTGTGAATGAACTTCGAGAATATCATCAATATTTTGATTAGATAAAGTTAAAAGAGAATGCTGAATTTGGTAATAATATTCACCAACTATATTAAGGTTATTTTGATCAATTAAAGCATAGTTAGGAATTATAGATCCTGCTATAGAATTTTCAATAGCCATTACTCCATGACTTGAAGTGTTTTTTAAAACTGATACGACTAGTTCATCAAATGAAAAACAACACTTTACAAGAATATTTTTATCAAAATATGATTGAGCAACTGCATGGTGAAATGAACCTTCTACGCCTTGTATCGCTATTTTATTTTTATCTAACATAAAACAAAAAAAAAGTCCTGATTTTTTCAGGACTATATGTATATATTTTTTTTATTACACGGTCCATCAAGCTTCTAAATAGAAGTAGAAAAAGTTAGTGAAATAAAAAAAAGTGGTTTTCATAAATAATTTATAACTACAAATTTAAAATCACTTTTGAAATAAACAAGTTTTTATTGAAAATTTCATCATTTATTAATATATAAAAAACTAATTAGCCGAATTTTAATTTAAATCGTATATTTTTATCATCAATATAATGGGACTTTTAATTAAAAACATAGGGAAAAGTTACGGTGATAAAAAGGTTTTATCTAATCTTTCATTAAGCTGTAAAAAGGGAGAGATTATAGGACTTCTTGGTCTAAATGGTGCTGGTAAAACTACATTAATGAAAATTTTAACCGGGATTAATTCAAAGTGGACTGGAGAGATTTTCTTTAATGGATTAGATTTAAGAAAAAAACTTAAACATATTCAACAGATAACAGGCTACCTTCCAGAGAACAATCCTCTCTATGAAGAACTTTACGTTTCTGAATATTTATTATTTATTTCTAAATTATACAAAATAAATACTCCCAAACTTGAAAAAATAATTTCAATAACAGGTTTGAGTGAATTCAAAAACTATAAAATTGAAAAACTATCAAAAGGATATAAGCAAAGAGTAGGTATTGCCGCAGCAATAATTCATGATCCTGAACTTCTCATTTTAGACGAACCAACTACTGGACTTGATCCAAATCAAATAATAGAGATTCGTAAATTAATCAGAACGTTAGGAGAGGAAAAAACTGTTATTTTTTCCTCTCATATTTTACAAGAAGTTGAAGCTTTATGCACCAGGGTAATTCTCCTTCATAAAGGTGAAATTGTTTTAGATTCTCCTCTAGACAAGCTAAGAAACCCTAATAAACAAATCATTAAAGTAACTTTTGATTATAGAGTGGAAACTGAAGCAATAGAAAAACTGCCATTTGTGAAAAATGTTAAAAATACTTTTGAATTTGAGTACGAAATTTTATTTGAAACAAATAAAGATCAAAGAAGTAAGGTGTTTGATTTTGCACACGAAAATGAATTAAAAATTATTAACCTTCAGCATAAAAACGAAACACTTGAAGGAGTTTTTAAAAATCTTACAGAAAATTAATTATTATATTTTATTTCCATTTAAAAATACTGAATAGTTGATTTTAGAAGTGTGTTCCAAAGTTTTAGACACAGAGCAATATTTTTCAAATGATAAATCAACTGCTCTTTGCGCTTTTTCAGCAGCAAAATCTCCTTCCAAAATAACGTCAACATTAATTGTATGAAATAAAGCTGGAACAGCCCCTGGTGTTCTTTCTCCATTAACTTTCATCTTTATAGAGGTTGGATTGATTTTTTGCTTACTTAAAATTGCAACAATATCTATACTACTGCATCCTGCCAAACCCATGAGTAATAATTCCATTGGACTAATACCTTTAACACTTCCTTCGGTTTTGGTGCTGTTATCCAACAATACTCTATGTCCGTTTGAATTAGCAACCTCAAACAAATAATCATTATTAATTCTTTCTAGTAAGACATCCATTTTTAATTAAATTTATTTTTTAAAAATAGTATTTAAAATATTATTAACCTGATTATTTTCAATTAAAAAAGCATCATGACCATGAACTGAATTTATTTCATAATAAAAACATTTTTTTTCTAATTTCTTTAGCCTATTGAATGTCATCCTGTCTTCATCAGGTATAAATAATAGGTCAGAATCAACAGAAATAAGATAAATTTCGGCCGATATTTGCTCAATTAGTGTGTCAAAATTTTTGTTATTTCTTAAAATATTAATACTTCCTAATAATTGATTAACCAATAGGTACCCTTCTAAAGTAAATCTATCTTTTAGCGCTTTACCGTGATGTAATAACCAACTTTCTACATTAAACATTTTTTTTTGTTCATTTTCACTCCTAGCAAATCGACTACTAAATGATTCTGGAGTTCTATACAAGAGCATTGCATGCATTCTTGCGTCCGCAACTGGGTCTTTTGAATTTTTTAATATTTGATTTTGAATAAACGTATTTGCAATAACCCAGTCAGTTGATTTCCAGTCAGAAGCAATTAGTATTAAATGTTTACATAGTTTTGGAGATAATACTGCCATTTCCCATGAAATCCCACCTCCTATTGAGCCTCCTATCAAAGCATATAAATCAGTAATGCCTAATTTTTTCAATCCATTTATAAATAGTTTTGCAATGTGTCCAGTATGAATTTTCTCAACAGACTTCCATTTATAAGAATCAACTCCATTTCCAGGGATATTAAACGAGATTACTGAATATATATTTGTATCGATTGCTTTACCTGGACCTACTATTTCATTCCACCAGCCATCAACTCCAGAAAATTTTGCATTTGCTGTTAAAGGATGATTAATTAAAATAACAGGAGCTGTTCCAATATTTGGACCGGATACATAGTATGTTAAAGGAACTTTAATTTGCTCCTCTAAAATCTCAATATCTATAAGGTCCAGTTGATTTAAATCCAATTTCAATATTGATTAAGCTATAGCTTGTTTTAAATCATCAATTAAATCTTCAATATTTTCTAATCCAACTGATAACCTTATTAGATCTTCAGTTACTCCAGTATTTTTCTGTTCTTCAGGAGATAGCTGGGAATGAGTTGTACTTGCCGGATGAATAATTAAAGATTTTGAATCACCTATATTGGCTAGTAATGAAAATAGTTTTGTGTTATCGGCAACTTTTTTACCCGCATTAAAACCTCCATTGAGACCAAAAGTAACAATTCCACTTTGGCCTTTCGGTAAATATTTTTTCGCTAATGCGTTATACTTACTTGACGATAAGCCAGGATAATTTACCCAAGAAACCTGTTCTTGACTTTGAAGCCATTTAGCTAAAGCAAGTGCATTTTTTGAATGTTGTTCCATTCTAACTGATAAAGTTTCTAAACCTTGTATGGTCTGAAAACTATTAAATGGACTAGCAGCAGCGCCTATATCTCTTAGTCCTTCTACCCTTACTCTTGCTATAAACGCAGCTGGTCCAAGTGCTTCGTGATAATTTAGCCCGTGATAGCTTGGGGAAGGTTCATTAAACTCCGGAAATAATCCGTTTCCATAATCAAAAGTACCTGCATCTATTATAACACCCCCTAATGCCGTTCCGTTTCCATTAATATATTTAGTTGTAGAATGTATAACAATATTTGCTCCATATTTAATGGGGTTTAATAAATAAGGAGTGGCTACAGTATTATCAACAATAAAAGGAAGCTTAGCATCTTTAGCAAGTTTAGCAATAGATTCCAAATCAATCACATCTAACTTTGGATTACCAAGTGACTCAGAGTAAAACACTCTAGTGTTTTCTTTAATTGCAGATTTAAAATTTATTGGATCATCTGGATTTACAAAAGTAGTAGTTATTCCAAACCTAGGAAGCATATTACTTAACATGTTATATGTTCCACCATATAAACTATTAGAAGCTACAATATGATCTCCTGATTTAAGAAGTATAAGTAATGCTGTGAAAATGGCAGAAGTACCTGAAGCAGTTGACACTGAAGCAATACCACCTTCCAGAGCAGCTAATCTTTGTTCAAGAACATCATTTGTTGGATTATTTAACCTTGTATAAATATACCCTGGTTCAGCTAACGAAAATAATTTAGCGGCATGATCCGAGTTGTTGAATTCATATGATGTTGATTGATATATAGGAACAGCTCTTGTTCCTTGAGTTTTAGATGTGTCATGACCCGAATGAAGGGCATTAGTTTCTATTTTATGACTCATAATTGAAATGTTTTTTTAATTTTATCTATGTAATCTAATTTTTCCCAAGTGAACAATTCCACTTCTTTTGAGACCCTACCACTGTAGGGAGAATCAAAAGTTTTAATTATTTTTTGAGGCGAACGCCCCATATGACCATACGCAGCTGTTTCAGAATAAATTGGATTTCTTAATTTTAATCTATTCTCAATACCATATGGAGTTAAATCAAAAATCGTTGAAAGTTTGTCTGAAATTTGAGAATCAGAAAAATTTACTCTTGATTTACCAAAAGTATCAACTAAAATTGATGTTGGAGATGAAACTCCAATAGCATAACTCAATTGAATCATGACCTCATTTGCTAATCCTGCAGCTACAATATTTTTTGCAATATGTCTTGCTGCATATGCTGCTGACCGATCTACCTTACTAGGGTCTTTGCCGCTAAAAGCTCCTCCTCCATGACCACCTTTACCTCCGTATGTATCTACAATAATTTTTCTACCCGTCAAGCCTGTATCTCCGTGAGGACCTCCAATAACGAACTTTCCAGTAGGGTTTACATGATATTTAATAGAATCGTTTAAGAGTGATTTTATGTGACTAGGTTGGTTTTCAAAAACTTTGGGTATAACAATTTTAATGATGTCAGATTTTATTTTTGATAGCATTGTATCATCATCAGAATCAAAAGGATCATGTTGAGTAGAAACAACAATTGTATCAATTCTGACAGGCTTGTTATTATCATCATATTCAATTGTGACTTGTGATTTAGCATCTGGTCTTAGGTAATTAATACGAGTATTACTTCTACGAAAATCAGCAAGAACCTTTAAAATTTGATGAGACAAATCTAACGCAAGAGGTATATAATTGTCAGTTTCATTACAAGCATATCCAAACATGATTCCTTGATCACCAGCTCCCTGTTCTTGTTTGATATTTTTTTCAACTCCTTGATTTATATCTTGAGACTGCTCATGAATTAGGGAAATTACACCACACGAATCTCCACTAAATTGATACTCTCCTTTTGTGTATCCAATTTTATTTATAGTTCTTCTTGCGATATCTTGAACATCTATATATGTGTTGCTTTTAACTTCGCCTGCTAATACAACTTGACCAGTTGTTACGAGTGTTTCACAAGCTACTTTGCTTTCTTGATCAAAGGCAAGAAAGTTATCTAAAAGCGCATCAGATATTTGATCTGCAATTTTATCAGGATGGCCTTCGCTCACCGATTCAGATGTAAAAAAATATGACATTATTATTTGCTTTTCGGAAGGATTTGATCACAAATTTTGTGAAAAGCAACACTGCTTTAGCATTTTTTTATAGAGGGTGCAATCAGTCAAATCCTTCCTCGTTAGTTTTCAAAATTACAATTTAATTGTTAAAAAACAAAAATTAATTTTAAGAGTGATTTAGTAATTATTATATAAAAATATCTGTATTTTGCATTATTGATAATTAATTTTAACCATAATACATGCAAGTATCTGTAGCTGGGAATATTGGTGCTGGTAAAACAAGTCTTACCGAACTTCTTGCCAAACACTATAAATGGGATGCAAATTTCGAAGAAGTAATTGACAATCCATATTTAGATGATTTTTATAACCACATGGAAAGATGGTCTTTTAATCTTCAAATTTATTTTTTAAAAAGTAGGTTTAGTCAAATCTTACAAAATAAAAAATCTAATAAAACAGTTATTCAGGATAGAACAATATATGAAGATGCTTTTATTTTTGCCCCTAATCTTCATTCTATGGGGTTAATGAATCAAAGAGATTTTCAAAACTATAGGTCCCTTTTTGAACTTATGGAGAGTACGGTTAGCCCTCCAGATCTTCTAATTTATGTACGAAGCTCAATTCCAAATCTAGTAAGTAAAATCCACAAAAGAGGTCGTGAATATGAGAATTCAATAAGTGTTGACTATTTAAGTAGGTTAAATGAAAGGTATGAAGCTTGGATCTCAACTTATGATAAAGGAGAACTACTAATAATCGATGTGGATGATATTGATTTCGTTAATAATGAAGAGGATCTAAAAAATATAATTAAAGATATTGATATAAAAATATCTAAATTAAAATAATCTTGAAACTACAAGAGCCCACTTAACAAATGGACTTTTGTCATTAGACAAATATCAGCCTGCTATTCTAAATCTAGTATTTTATCTATATCAGGAGTAATACTTTCAACAGCCTCCCACACCTCTTTTTCTGTACCTGAAAGTGTAACTTTTATAGCCTTTCTAAGACTATCATTTTTAGCCTTTATAGTTATTGAAAAATCTTCATTACCAATTGGTTGCTGACTATCTATAATATTTTTATCAAACTTAAATTCAATATTTTCATTTTTTACTTTTAAGGCAGTTAAATTAGAATCATCATGACTCCCCAAAAGAGGAGCTATAACTAATCCAACAAGACAAGTAAGTTTAATTAAAATATTCATTGAAGGACCTGAAGTGTCTTTAAATGGATCGCCTACTGTGTCACCTGTAACAGCTGCTTTATGAGCGTCAGATCCTTTATAGGTCATTTCTCCATTTATCTCAACACCAGCTTCAAATGATTTTTTTGCATTGTCCCAAGCTCCACCTGCATTATTTTGAAAAATAGCCCACATCACTCCACTTACACAAACACCAGCCATATATCCACCAAGTGGTTCAGCTCCAAAAACTAATCCAACAAATATTGGGGTAAGTATCGTTATTAAACCTGGAAGTATCATTTCTTTTAAAGCTGCTTTTGTTGAAATATCAACACACTTTGCATATTCAGGAACTCCAGTTCCCTCCATAATACCTGGTATCTCTCTAAACTGTCTTCTAACTTCCTCTACCATTTCCATAGCTGCTTTTCCAACAGACTCCATGGCCAAGGCAGAAAAAACTACAGGGATCATTGCCCCTACAAATAACATGGATAAAACGTCAGCTTTAAAAATATTAATACCATCAATTCCTGTAAAAGTTACATATGCAGCAAACAAAGCTAAAGCTGTTAAGGCTGCAGATGCTATTGCAAATCCTTTACCGACAGCAGCAGTTGTATTACCAACAGAATCTAGAATATCTGTTCTTTCCCTAACTTCTTTTGGAAGATTACTCATTTCAGCAACGCCTCCAGCATTATCAGCTATTGGTCCAAAAGCATCTATTGCTAATTGCATTGCTGTTGTTGCCATCATTGCAGATGCTGCTAAAGCTACTCCATAGAAACCTGCAAGAGTATACGATCCATATATTGCTGATGCAAAAAGGATCACGGATAAAAAAGTTGATTTCATTCCAACTGCAAGACCCGCAATTATGTTAGTTGCAGCTCCTGTTGAACTATTTTTGACAATATCAAGAACTGGTTTTTTACCAAGACTTGTATAGTATGCTGTAACAATCGATATTAGCGCTCCAACTGCAAGCCCTATACATGCTGCACCAAACACATTCATCGATGAAATTTCTTTATAACCTTCACCAAAAAACATCATATTCATAGTCTCAGGAAGCATCCAGTCAATCAAAAAATAACTTATAACAAGGGTTATTGCTATTGAAGCCCAGTTTCCAAGATCCAAAGCTGCCTGAACTTTAGATTCCCTTGCATCATTATCAGATATTTTAACAAAAAAGGTTCCAATAATTGAAGCTAATATTCCTATGCCAGCAATAACAATTGGAAGTAAAATTGGTCCCATATTATTGAAATCATCTGTAAATTGAGAGTCAACTGACATGTCTCGAATTAGATAATTACCTAATACCATTGCAGCTAATACTGTTGCAACATAGGATCCAAATAAATCAGCACCCATTCCCGCTACATCTCCAACATTATCACCAACATTATCAGCAATGGTTGCAGGATTACGCGGATCATCTTCAGGAATTCCAGCCTCTACTTTACCTACAAGATCTGCTCCAACATCTGCAGCTTTCGTGTATATACCTCCACCAACACGGGCGAATAAAGCAATAGATTCAGCACCAAGAGAGAAACCTGCTAAAGTTTCTAAAACAACAGTCATTTCATCATAGAAAGAATCTGATCCTACCATAAACTGACTCATAAAAAATAAAAATAGAATTGTTAATCCAAACACAGCTAATCCAGCTACTCCAAGACCCATAACCGTACCTCCTCCAAAAGAGACTTGAAGTGCTTTCGGTAAGCTTGTTTTGGCTGCTTCTGCTGTTCTAGCATTTGCTTCGGTTGCAATTCGCATTCCAATATTTCCTGCAAGTGCCGAAAAAACAGCTCCTATAATAAAAGCAGGAACTATCATCCAACTTGTTGAAGTTACCAAAAGAGAAATACTATAAAGAGCGATTGAAGCTATAATTACAAAAATTAATAGTAGTCGATATTCAGCATTAAGGAAGGCCAAAGCACCATCTTTTATAGAAGCAGAAATTTCTTGCATTCGTTCACTACCTGGATCTTGTTTTCTGACCCAAGTTGCTCTAATGAGCATATAGACAAGACCTAAAAGAGAGAAAAATAATGGTATATAGATTATATTAGCTTCCATAAAATTGTATTAAGTTTTTTGTTTTCGCGCGTAAAAATACTAATTACCTATGAATTAGGTATAAAGAAATCAGGTATTATAATAAATTACTTTTTTAACTGCTTTTATTACATCCTCAAAATTAGGCAACCATTCATCTAAAAGAACTGGAGAAAATGGGGCTGGAGTATCGGCAGTATTTATTTTTTCAATTGGAGCATCTAAGTAATCAAAAATTTGATTTTGAACTTGATAAGTTATTTCTGTTGAAATATTTCCAAAAGGCCATGATTCTTCTAAAATCACTAGTCTATTTGTTTTTTTTACAGATTCAAAAATCAAATTATGATCCATAGGTCTTATTGTTCTTAAGTCAATTACCTCACAATCAATACCATCTTTAGATAGGTTTTCAGCTGCTTTATAAGCTTCTTTAATTATTTTACCATAAGAAACAATTGTAACATCGTTTCCTTTTCGCTTTATATCCGCAACACCAATAGGCAATATATATTCTCCATCTGGAACTTCTCCTTTATCTCCATACATCTGCTCCGATTCCATGAAAATCACAGGATCATTATCTCTTATTGCAGCTTTCAATAATCCCTTAGCATCATATGGATTAGACGGAACGATAACTTTTAAGCCTGGGGTATTAGCATACCAATTATCAAAAGCCTGAGAATGAGTTGCTCCAAGTTGACCTGCAGACCCTGTCGGACCTCTAAAAACAATTGGACATGGAAATTGACCACCTGACATTTGTCTAATTTTTGCTGCATTATTTATAATTTGATCAATTCCAACTAATGCAAAATTAAATGTCATGTATTCAATTATAGGTCTTGCTCCAGTCATAGTTGAGCCAACCCCAACACCAGTGAATCCTGCTTCAGAAATTGGAGTATCTATAACTCTCTTTTCACCAAATTCATCTAACATACCCTTTGAAGCTTTGTATGCACCATTATATTCAGCTACCTCTTCGCCCATTAAATAAATGGTTTCGTCTCGACGCATTTCCTCGGTCATTGCCTCAGCTATTGCTTGTCTAAATTGTATGGTTTTCATTTAAACTAATTGATTAAGATTGCAAATTTAAACATTTCATTCTTATTAAAACCCTCTGTTATTATAGATTTAAATAAACAAAACCTAAATTTATATGATTTATAGACTATAATAAATGTTACTTGTTAAAAAATATTGAGAAATTCTTGAAAGATGAAATTAATTGAACTTAAGGTAAAGGGAATTTCTTACAGTGAAACACAATCTGGAGCATATGCTTTAATACTTTGTGAAACCAACGGTAATAGAAAACTTCCAATTATAATTGGAGGATTTGAAGCGCAGGCAATTGCAATTGCTTTAGAAGAAGAAATTAAACCTGCAAGACCACTAACTCACGATTTATTCAAAGACTTTGCAATATGTTTTGATGTTAATATTAAAAAAATAATAATTCATAAATTAGTTGACGGAGTCTTTTTCTCCAACTTAATATGTGAAAGAGATAAAAATGAAAAGATTATAGATGCAAGAACATCCGATGCCATCGCAATGGCATTAAGATTCAAGGCTCCAATTTTTATTTATGATTCTATTATGAAATCTGCAGGATTTACTGCTTCTATTAAGACAGGCTCAAAAAAAAATATTTCAGAAGAAAATTGGAGTGAAAAAACATTAAAAGATACCGAAAAAATCAATCTTCCTGAGAACATAGAAACCTATTCAATTTTAAAGCTTAAAATCATACTAAAGAAATTAGTAGCTGAAGAAGAGTATGAAAAAGCTGTAAAAGTTCGTGACCTTATTTCTAAAAAAGATATTTAAATAAATTGATGTTGATTTTATCTTAATAACTGTTTATTTATTTATTTAAAGTAGTTATTCATTCAATGTATATTTGAAAAATCTTTACTTAAATATTAATGCAGCAATATCTTGATCTTATCAATCACATTCAAAAAAATGGGATTGAAAAAACTGACAGAACCGGAACTGGAACTAAGAGCGTATTTGGACATCAAATGCGTTTTGATCTCAGCAAAGGATTTCCTTTACTAACAACAAAAAAAATTCATATAAAATCTGTAGTTCATGAATTATTGTGGTTTTTAAAAGGAGATACTAATATAGATTATCTTCAGAATAATGGTGTAAAAATATGGAATGAATGGGCTGATGAAAATGGAGATTTAGGGCCTGTATACGGTCATCAATGGAGAAACTGGAATAGTGAGGGTATTGATCAGATAAAAGAAATGATTGAAACGATCAAAACAAATCCTGATAGTAGAAGAATTATAGTTAGTGCCTGGAATCCAAGTGTTATGCCAAATACTTCTGAATCTTTCTCACAAAATGTGGCTAATAATAAAGCTGCACTTCCTCCTTGCCATGCCTTTTTTCAATGTTATATAGCAAATGAAAAACTCTCTATTCAACTCTATCAAAGAAGTGCTGATGTTTTTTTAGGAGTTCCTTTTAATATAGCTTCATACGCCTTATTAACAATAATGCTAGCTCAAGTCACAGGATATAAACCTGGAGAGTTTATTCATACTTTCGGTGATGCTCACATATATAAAAATCATAAAAAACAAATTGAGGAACAACTATTGAGAAAACCAAAAAAACTTCCCAAAGTGAAATTAAATCCAAAAATTAAAAACCTTTTGGACTTCACATATGATGATATTGAAATAATTGATTACGATCCTTACCCACTTATCAAAGGAGCTGTTTCAATTTAAAATTAAATATCAACTTCTCAATCCTATGCTCTTGGATTTCTTAGTAAAACCAATACTCTTTAAGGCTCTTATTAATTTATTAATTTCAGACTCTTCATTATAAAAATGAACAGCGACCCTAACTCCATTTCCCCTAAGCGAACACCTAATACCTTTTTTTTGAAGTTCGTCATGTAGAATATGATCACCAATAATAGTATAGATACTTGAATGATCATTACGCTTTTCAACTTCTGGATCTAAAAGATTCATTTTCTTAAGCTCGTCTCCAAGAAAAAACCCTAAGTCTTTTTTTTGCCTAACCAAATTGATAAAGTCATTTTTCTGTAAAAATTTGATAGCAAAATCAAGAGATGCAGCTCCCAAAAAGTTAATATGACCTGCATAGACTTTATCATATAATTTCTGAGAAGTAGATTTAGTTTGATTTAAAAAATTGTTAGAAACTGTCATATATGCGTTACCAAAACCTGCTAACATCCATTTATAACCACTCCCAATAATTACATCAAAAGGTGAATTATTAAAATTAAAAATATCTGATCCCATAAATTGGGTTGAATCTCCTATGATAATAAGTTTAGGGAATTTATTTTTTATTTTTCTAAGAGCATTAAAATCAACTTTAATCCCAGATAAAAACTGAACAACTGACAGAGCTAATACATTATATTCATTTTTATACAATTGATTTTCAATTTTTGTCTCAAAATCCGATGTTATTGGAATATAATCAACACTAAAGTCTCTCTCCTTTAGACCTTCTAAAAGAGAATTATAATCATTTTCTAATGCTAATATTTTTGAATGTTCAGGTAAAAGATCTAGAATATATCGATAACCTGTTGAAAAATTCAAAGTAAAAAAAGTATTTTCTTTTGAAGAATTAATAAATTTTGATATTGTTTCTCTAAAATCATTTATTCTCTCCTGACTATCTATTTTAAAAACATCTCCCTTAATTAAATGATCCTTTTCTAATTTATTACGAAACTCAAATAATTTAGTTGACAATGGACCTGTATAGGCTGTGTTTAAATATGTACAAGAATTTAAAACTGGAAATAATGATCGTATTTTATTATTCATCAATTAAGTTTAGTTTTGCAATGTAAAAATAGATATTTAAACAAATTTATTGTTTAAATAAAAAAATAAAATACTATTGGATAATAAAATACTTAACAATAAATTATTGATGGAAATTGACGATAAAACAGATTCAAAAAATTTATTGACTTCAAATAAAGGTATTACAATAATAGCTGCAGCAGCTGAGAATGATGCATTGGGAAAAGATAATAAATTAATATGGCATCTTTCGGAAGACCTTCAGAGGTTTAAAAAATTAACTTCTGGTCATTCTATAATAATGGGAAGGAAGACTTTTGAATCCATGCCTAAAGCATTACCAAACAGAAGGAATATTATTGTTACACGAAACAAAAATTATTTAGCTGAAGGAGCTGAAGTTTGTTCTAGTATTGAAAATGCATTATCTCTCGTTAAAAATGACTTACAACCCTATATAATTGGTGGTGGAGAGATATACAGGCAAAGCATGGCTCTGGCTGAATACATAGAATTAACTAGGATTCATAAAGAGTTTGATGCTGATACTTTTTTTCCAAATATTCCAGAAACTAAATGGAAGCTTATTAATGAGGAAAAACACTCAAAAACTGAAACTAATAATCTGAATTTTTCATATTTAACATACAAAAAAAAATAAATGAAAGCATACTTATTTCCAGGTCAAGGTTCACAGTTCCCTGGAATGGGCAAAGAACTTTACAGTACAATTGAAGGAAATAAGTTATTTAAAAAAGCAAATGAAGTTTTAGATTTTGATATTTCTAAAATTATGTTTGATGGATCCAAGGAGGATTTAAAACAAACAAATGTTACTCAACCAGCAATATTTATTTATTCTGTAATTTTAAGTAAACTCCTAGGGGTTTCATTTATTCCCGATATGGTTGCAGGTCATTCTTTAGGTGAGTTTTCTGCCCTGACAGCAACAGGATCTATATCTTTTGAAGATGGATTAAGATTAGTAAAAATTAGAGCAGAAGCTATGAGAAATGCTTGTGATTTAAAATCAGGGACTATGGCTGCTGTTTTAGGAATGGATGATAAGTTAGTTGAAAATATTTGCTTAGAAATATCCGGTATTGTTGTTCCTGCAAATTATAATTGTCCTGGTCAAATTGTTATTTCTGGAGAACAAGAAGCTGTAGAAAAAGCTTGCGAATTACTAAAAAATCAGGGGGCAAAAAGAACTATCATACTCCCCGTCGGAGGAGCATTTCATTCACCTTTAATGGAGCCAGCAAGAGACATATTAGCCAAGGCTATTGACGGTACTAAATTCACCCCCCCCTTGTGTCCAATTTATCAGAATGTTTCTTCGCAACCTGTAAAGGATCCAAAAATCATTAAGTCTAACCTTGTCTCCCAACTAACTGCCCCTGTAAAATGGACCTCAATTATTAAAAATATGAGATTAGACAGTGCAAAAATATTTACGGAGATTGGTCCAGGAAAGGTACTTCAAGGATTATGTAAAAAAATTGAACCAAATTGCTTAACACAATCCGCGACAATCATTTAAATTTATTTTAAAAATTTTAGAATTTTTTCACAAATAAATTCAATTTGATCATCCTCAAGCTCAGTGTGCATAGGAAGAGATATTACAGATTTTGACAGACTATTACTTGTCTCAAATTCCTTTTCATCATATTTATCATTTCGGTAAGCCTTTTGCTTATGGAGAGGTATTGGATAATAAACACCACATGGAATATTATTTTGATTTAAGTATTTTACGAGTTCATCTCTATCTGCATCATTAATAATTAAAGTATATTGATGAAAAACATGAGAATCTTCATCTCCTATAACTTTGGGTGTTGAAATTTTATGATTATTTTTTAATAAAGCTGTATATTTTGATGCTGATTTTTTACGAGAATTATTGTAATTATCCAGAGACTTTAACTTGATATTTAATACAGCTGCTTGAATAGAGTCTAAGCGAGAATTAACTCCAACCACATCATGGTGATACCTCTCATACATTCCATGATTTACTATACCACGAATTTTGTGAGCTAAAGAATCATTATTAGTGAAAATTGCACCCCCATCTCCATATGCACCTAAATTTTTAGATGGGAAAAAAGAGGTTGTTCCAATAAGCCCAATAGTTCCAGCTTTTTGTTTACTTCCATCCAAAAATTTATAATTAGCTCCAATAGCTTGAGCAGTATCTTCGATTATTTCAAGTTTATATTTTTTTGCCACTTGAATAATTTCCTCCATGTTTGCTAATTGACCAAACAAATGAACGGGAATAATTACTTTTGTTTTTTTTGTTATTGCTGACTCTAATGATTCAATGTTAATATTAAAAGTTTCAGAATCAACATCTACCAAAACTGGAGTTAAATTTAAGAGAGCTATTACCTCAACAGTAGAAGCAAAAGTGAAATCAACAGTAATTATTTCATCACCTGGATTAAGATCCAGAGACATCAATGCAATTTGAAGAGCATCTGTTCCGTTCGCACATGGAATTACATGTTTTACATCAAGATAATCTTGAAGATTATTTTGAAAATTAGCAACTGCAGGTCCATTTATAAACGAGGTGTTTTCTATTACATTATTAATTGCAATATTTACTTCCTCAGCTATTGGTTTAAACTGTCCAGCCAAATCAACCATGTTAATTTTTTTCATGTAAAAAATTTGATGCAAAAATAAGAAAACAAATTTTTATAAAATAAACATCCCAGCATAATAAATTATTCAAACCATATATTTAAGTTAATTTTATAAAAAATATTTGTTTTGAGATTTTTACGTTTAAAAATAACTTCTTTCATATATTCATCTGCAATCGGCCTCTTTAACGCCTGTCTTCCAATTTTTTCATTTAAAATATTTGGTTACGAATTGTTTAGTTCTAAACAAAGAGCTTTTTATATGGGTAGGAAAAAAGATATGAGCATAATAAAAAAGAATCAATTCGAAGTTTTTCGTACAATAAAATCTTCTGTTATATGGTTTCATTGTGCTTCATTAGGTGAGTTTGAACAAATTAGACCACTAATACAAAAAACAAAGAAACATCATCCTGAATATAAAATTGCTCTCACGTTTTTTTCTCCATCTGGATACATTATAGCAAAAAATTACAGTTTAGTGGATTGGGTTGGATATCTTCCATTAGACACATTAAAAAAAATGAACTTAATTATTAAATTCATAAATCCTAAAATTCTAGTTTTATCAAAAAATGAATTTTGGCCCAACATGCTTTACTCATTAAAAAAAAATAAAGTACCTGTTGTGTCTATATCTAGCTATTTTAAGAATGATAATTATTTTTGGTTTTCGTGGGCTTTATGGTTTAAAGATGCCCTTAAGACTGTTAATCATTTCTATTTAGCTAATAGAGAATCTGAAGAAATATTAAATAAAAACGGTATACTTAACACAACATTAGCTGGAGACATGAGGATGGATAGAGTTTTAAATATCTTAAATGAAAAAAGAGATTTAAAAATACTTGATGATTTCTTGAAAAATGATGAGTGTTGGATTGCTGGAAGTATTTGGAATCAAGATTATTCTTTATTTATGGACTTTATTCATAAAGAAAAGAGTCCAAAAGTTATACTTGCACCCCATGAATGTTCTCAAAAATCAATATCATCCTTAATTCAGAAACTAAAAATTCCATATGTTTTATGGAGTAATTATTCTTACGAAAATGACAAATCAAAAAAAATAATTATTCTTGATAAAATTGGAATTCTAAAGCATGCATACAGATATGCTAAGTTTGTTTACATAGGAGGTGGAATGGGTAAATCAGGATTGCATAATATTCTTGAAGCTGCGGTTTATGATAAACCAATAATAATTGGAGAAAATTATAAAAAGTTTCCAGAAGCAATAGATTTAATTAAAAAAGGAGGATGTTTTTCAGTATCCTCAAAAATAGAATTTGAAAAAATCACAAAAAAAATAAATGAAGAATTAAACTTTGGAAGAATAATCAATCATAAATATGTGAAAGATCAACAAGGAGCAACTAAAAAAATTCTTGTTGGCTTAAAAAAATATTTGTAAAAAAGTAACATTATATTAACTTTGACCGCTATCCTGAAAAAACTACATGATTAAAAATAAAAAAAAACGTACACTATTTATTTTACTGACAATATTATTCATATTTAATATTTATTCTCAGGATCAAGAATATCCAAAATCATTTACTTTAGAAAATCCAAATAAAAACCTCAATATAATCCTCATGATAGGAGATGGTATGGGCTTATCTCAAATTTCTGCCGGAATGTACTCTAACAAGAATACGAGTGCCTTGGAAGAGATGGAATATATAGGCCTCTCAAAAACTCATTCATACAATCAACTAGTTACTGATTCTGCAGCAAGTGGAACTGCAATGGCATGTGGAGAAAAAACATATAATGGAGTAGTTGGTATTAATCCAAAAAATAAACAACTTGAATCTATTCTTGAATATTGTAATTCCAAAGACTTTTCTACAGCATTAATTGCAACATCTAGTATTGTTCATGCAACTCCTGCTTCTTTTTATGCAAATGTAAATTCAAGAAGTCAATATGAAGATATCGCCTTACAATTAAGGTATAACAGTGTTGATTATTTTATTGGAGGGGGGAGAAAACACTTTAATCGCAGATCGGATAAAAGAAATCTAATCGAAGAAATGGAGGAAGAAGGTTATCGTATAGTAAATAATCTTGATAATTATAATGATTCAAATAGTAAAAAATTAGGATTCTTTACATATGCAGATGAGCCACCTCCAATAAATTCAGGAAGAAAACCCGCACTAGAATCTCTTGTCGAGTCTACACTTAATAAATTAAAAAATGATGAAAAACCATTTTTTCTAATGGTTGAAGGGTCCCAAATTGATTGGGGTGGACACGCAAACGAATTAGCATATGTTGTCTCTGAATTTAAAGATTTTAACAAAGCCATATCTAGCGCTTTAAGTTTTGCAAAAAAAGATGGAAACACTCTTATAGTTGTTACTGCAGATCATGAGACAGGGGGGCTTGCTCTAAAAAAAGGTAATTTAAAAAGAGGTACTGTTGTTGGAGATTTTACTACAATAGGGCATAGCGGAAGTATGGTTCCAGTATTTAGTTATGGACCAAAATCAGAATTATTCAAAGGTATTTATGAAAATACCGCGATATTTAGTAAACTAAAAGTCGCGGTAGATTAATTTAAATTTTAAAATTATTTATTTTGTTCTAGCAGCATCAACAATTTGAGAATTGAACTCCTTATCATTTTCTAAAACTTCGTAAAAACTATTTAAAAATTTTAAAGTCTCTTTATACTCTCTTTGATTGTCAAATTGAGATGCATGAGATTCTAATATTGATATTAAATTTTCTTTTTTACTAATATACAGCTGTCTAACTGATTCAATAATAGACCCATCTCTTTTAAAACCCCTATATACTCGATCTCGAACAGACTTTATACCCAAAGTTTCATTAACTGTTGCATAGCTTGGATTAACAAAACCGGTCATGTCAAAATCATATGAAAGAGGTATAAGTCTTTTGCCGATATAAAGTAATTTTGCATTGTGTTGGTATGCTACTGAAATATCCGTATTTCCAATTAGGAAGTTAAAAAAGGCATTTTGAACTGATGTTTCAGCGTCCATAGCTAATGGATGTATGAATCTATCCACAACTTTACCATCATCAAATCGTTTTGCAACAACATCATCGTCTTCTATTAAAAAACCCTTTAGTTGAACCATTTTCCTTTCCTTCCCCTTTCTTCCATAGATTTCAGTAAAATCAATATCTACTCTTCTTGCATTGAAATGATAAGGTGAAATTTGCTCATAAAGCTTATAAGCCATGTATTCTTTCATAATGTTGTCATTATTATCTGACTCTTTCATACAAGGTAAAACTAGCTTTAAACTCTTGTTGCCTTTAAAGATAGTTCCTTTAGATGCTGATTTTTTTATTTTAACTCTAACTGGAGGCCAATAACAAGTATTTCGTCTAAAATTCCCCCTTGCTCTGAGTCTCACGTCTACATCCTTCCAAACTCCGTCTTGTTCATAAGAAATTTGTGTTTCAATAAAAGTAGAGTCATTAGTTTTTCTGTTCATCTCTTTATTAGAGTACTTTAATTTTATTTTTAATGGCTCTTCATTTTGAAAAAGAAGAGTGTATCCATCAGAGTTTTGTCCAAAGGAAAAAAGACTAATAAATAATAACAATAATAGGTTTACTTGTTTATTCATGATATAGTGTTTATTTTTAGGGAATATAAAAAAATTTATTCAGATGCTAAACCGATATCTTGTTATTATCAATTATAAAACATTAATAGCTGTTTTAATTTCCATTGGAGTTCTTTATTTTGCAGAACAAAATAATATAGGTTATGAAATAGACTTAACGCTAATAAGCATTGCAATTATTTTTCCTCTAGTATTTTGTATTCGATCCGCTTTTAGAAGACGAGAAAAAGCTTTAGAACATTTAAGTCAGTTTAGAAGTAACCTAAGAACTATTGAGCATTACGTTAGGATGAGCAAATTATCAGATAATAAATTTAAAGAGCTTTATTTGCTAATGAATAAACTTGAAAATGAATTTTTAGAAGAACTATCTAAGCCAGAAATTAATTTAAAAAAAATTGATGCTAATACTGAGGAACTCTATAGTTTTTTAATAAACAACAAAGAAGAAATTTCAAGTGGAATCCGTGCAAAAGCGATTCGATTTTTAAGAGATGTTAGTGATAGCCAGGATAACTTAATTGCAATTTATCTTCACAGAACTCCGATTAGTCTCAAAGCTTATTGTTTAATATTCATATATCTTTTTCCGTTAGTTTACACTCCAACAATAATTAGTAAAATGGGAAATGAACCAGGCGCAATGCTTTTAACTTGTTTTGTTGTGATATTAAGTGAATTTATACTAATATCTCTATACAATATCCAAGACCAAATGGAATATCCTTTTGATGATAATGGTTTAGATGATATTCAATTACAAAAATTTAAATTCAAAAGATAGATTATAATAAAAAACCTCACTTATTAGTAAGGTTTTTTAGTGCGGGTGAAGGGACTCGAACCCCCAAGCCGTGAAGCACTAGATCCTAAGTCTAGCGTGTCTACCAATTTCACCACACCCGCTGTTATTTCAAAAGGTCAACAAATATAGACAAGTTTTTATAAAAATAATTAGTTCTTATTAATTTGATTCTTAGCTTTTCTTATTTTTACAATTCAATAAAAAATTTCATGTACAAACTAACCCAGAACAAAAAAGACCAATATTTGAGTGAATTAACAGATTTTCTTAAAATCCCCTCAGTTAGTGCTGATCCTAAATATAAAAAAGATGTTGAAAAAGCCGCAGTTTGGTTAGCTAATTCAATTAAACTTGCAGGTTGTGAAAATATTGAAATCATACCAACAAATGGACATCCAATTGTTTATGGAGAAAAAATAATAAATTCGAAATTTCCTACAATTTTAGTTTATGGCCATTATGATGTCCAACCACCTGATCCTATAGATTTATGGGAAAATCCACCTTTTGATCCAATAGTAAAAGAGACCGAAACACATCCTGCTGGAGCAATTTTTGCCAGAGGCTCATGTGATGACAAGGGACAAATGTTCATGCATGTTAAGGCTCTTGAGCTAATGATTAGTAACAAAGAACTTCCGTGTAATGTCAAGTTCATGATTGAAGGGGAAGAAGAGGTGGGAAGTGATAATTTAGAGATTTTTATTCGTGAAAACTCTGAACGCTTAAAATCTGATGTTATTTTAATTTCAGATACTGGGATTTTAAATAATAATCAACCATCAATAACAACTGGCTTGAGAGGCTTGAGCTACATGGAAGTAAAAGTTACAGGACCTAATCGTGATTTACATTCAGGTTTATATGGTGGGACAGTAGCTAATCCAATTAATGTTCTTTGTGACATGATTAGCAGCTTAAAAGATGATAAAAGCAAAATTAATATTCCTGGATTTTATGATGATGTTGTTGAATTAAGCGATAAAGAACGCATAGAAATGTCAAAAGTTCCTTTTGATGAAGAATCATTTAAGAAATCATTAAATATTGATTTTACCTATGGTGAATTAGGTTTTTCAACTCCAGAAAGAAAATCCATTCGTCCAACACTAGATGTAAATGGAATATGGGGAGGATATACAGGTGAAGGAGCCAAAACTGTAATTCCAAGTGATGCTTATGCGAAAATATCCATGAGGTTAGTTCCTAACCAAAATTGGGAAAAAATTAGTGTGCTTTTTGAGAATCATTTCAAAAAAATTGCTCCACCGTCAGTTAAAGTTAAGGTAACAACTCATCATGGAGGTCAAGCATACGTAACTCCAATAAATAACATAGCTTACAAAGCAGCACATATGGCTTATGAAAAAAGCTTTGGCAAGGCTCCTTACCCTGTTAGAGATGGGGGAAGCATTCCTATTGTGCCTATGTTTGAAGAAGTATTAAAGTGCAAAACTATTTTAATGGGTTTTGGCTTAAACAGCGATGCTATTCACTCTCCTAACGAGCACTTTGGATTATTTAACTTTTTTAAAGGGATTGAAACAATACCATATTTCTATAAAAACTTTGCGGAATTATTTGAAAAAAGTAAATCATAAATCTATAATAAATAAATCTGAAGCAATCCCGTCGGTTAAAAACTTTGATTTCTTAGAGACATGTAAATAATCTCCATCCCAATACAAATCATTCGAAACAACTCTATCCTTTGAGTTTTTTTTAAGAGAGTTAGCAAATTTATCTCCAAGCTTGTCCCTTATTGCTTTAACTGAAACTCCTGTTGATGTCCTTAAGCTAGTCATAATTGTTTCGTTAAATATATCATTCAAACTTAAATATTCTTCGGTTAATGGAAGTTTACTTTCTTTTATAGACTTAACGTAAAGATTATTTTGATTGACATTCCAACTTCTTTTATTTTTTCCATCGAAACTATGGGCCGAAGGACCAATTCCTAGATATGGATTACCTTTCCAATATCCATTATTATTAATTGAATAATTTCCGGGTTTTGCAAAACTAGAAAACTCATAATTATCGTATTT
>Ga0308010_1000259_pt1 | contig 40747 bp, 39 predicted proteins | sample Neamet129_FD_202368 | JGI IMG/M metagenome (GOLD analysis project Ga0308010, IMG submission 202368) | Marine microbial communities from water near the shore, Antarctic Ocean - #129 | ecosystem: Environmental > Aquatic > Marine > Unclassified | place: Southern Ocean | collected 2014-07-24 | reverse complement strand
GTAACAGATTTTGCTAAGTTTCTTGGTTGATCTACATTCTTATTTAACATTACTGCAATATGATAAGAAAGTAATTGAAAAGGCACTGTAGTTAATAAGGGTGCCAAAGCCTCCTCTGTCTCTGGAATTTCTATTACATGATCTGCAATTTCTTTTACCTGAGTGTCTCCTTCTGTAACAATAGCAATAATTTTACCAGACCTAGATTTAATTTCTTGAATATTACTTACTACTTTTTCGTAGTGTCCTTTATTTGTTGCAATTACAAAAATTGGCATATTTTCATCAATTAAAGCAATTGGACCATGTTTCATTTCTGCAGCAGGATAGCCCTCTGCATGAATATAAGAAATTTCTTTTAATTTTAAAGCACCTTCTAATGCAACGGGAAAATTGAAACCTCTACCTAAATATAAACAGTTTTTAGCATCTTTATAAACAGCTGCAATTTCTTTTACCTTTTCATCTAACTTTAATAGAGCCTCTATTTTCTTGGGTATTAGCTGCATTTCTTGCATAAATGCCATAAGATCTGGCTTAGAAATCTCTCCTTTTTTAGATGCTAATTTTAACGCAATTAAAGTCAATACTGTAATTTGCGTTGTGAATGCTTTTGTAGAAGCAACTCCAATTTCTGGACCTGCGTGTGTATATGCTCCTGCATGAGTTTCTCTAGCAATAGAAGAACCAACTACATTACAAATACCAAATACAAATGCTCCTTTAGCCTTTGCTAATTTTATTGCTGCTAGGGTATCTGCAGTTTCGCCAGATTGCGAAATTGCAATCACTACATCTTTTGAGGTTATTATAGGGTTTCTGTATCTAAATTCTGAGGCATATTCAACTTCAACAGGTATGCGCGCTTTGTCTTCAATAAGATATTCACCTACTAAACCAGCGTGCCAAGAAGTACCACAGGCAATAATAATAATTCTGTCTGCGTTTAAAAATTTATTGATATGATCATCTATACCAGCCATTTTTATAATACCCTGATCGGCAAGCATTCTTCCACGATAAGTATCTATAATTGCTTTCGGCTGCTCATGTATTTCTTTAAGCATAAAATTATCATACCCGCCCTTTTCTATTTGATCTAAACTTAATTTTAGTTTTTGAACATTAGCATCAACACGAGTGTCATCTTTTATTTTACGAACCTTTATGTCTCTTCCTGCTTTAATAATAGCTAACTCTTCATCTTCTAAATAAACAGCATTCTTTGTGTATTCTATAAAAGGTGATGCGTCTGAAGCTATAAAAAACTCAGAGTTTTCTTTACCAATTCCTATTGCAATTGGGCTTCCTAAACGTGCAACAATTATTTCGTCTGGCTTTTTTTTGTCAAAAATAGCAATGGCATAAGCGCCAATAACATTATTTAAAGCCATTTGAACAGCTTTACCTAATTTGCAATTTTCATTCTTTTTAACCTCTTCAATTAAGTTAATTAAAACCTCTGTGTCTGTATCGCTTTTAAAAACATAACCTCTAGAGATTAATTCTGTTCTAAGCGCGTCGTAGTTTTCTATAATTCCGTTATGAACAATTACTAAATTACCAGATTGCGAAGTATGAGGGTGTGAATTAACATCATTAGGAACCCCGTGAGTTGCCCAACGTGTGTGCCCAATACCTAATTTACCAACTTTTCTTTGAACTTCTTTTTCTGTAATTTCTTCAAGATCAGAAACTTTTCCTTTTGTTTTAGAAAGTAGTATGTTTTCACCATCAAACATCATAATACCAGAGCTATCGTACCCTCTGTATTCTAATCTTTTTAATCCATTCATTACTATAGGATATGCATCTCTGTATCCTATATAACCCGTTATTCCACACATAGCAATTGTATTTTATTGGTTATTAATTGTTCTTCTTTGTATAAGATATTTTCAACTGTGCTCTTCTTACACCGTTTAAACTTTCATCTCCATTTAAAATTGAAATAGCTTTAGGGTTCCAACTATAATTTCTAAAAATTGTATCTGTAATTTGAATATCTGAAGTATTGTAAACCTTTAATCTTAAAGGTGGATTGTAATTGTTTTCGTCACTTAAGATATCAGATAAATAATCTGTAATTCTAAAAGTATAATGGTCTTTCTTGCTATCTTGTCTTTCTAAAAGGCCTCCAAATTTTTCTAACCCTTCAGTAAAAACATCTTTTATATAGCTAGAAATAGGATTTGAATTTACATTCTCTCCTCTTTTGTATAAAAATAAACGACTTGCAGTATTTGTTGTATCCGAATCTTGGTTGATATAAAAAGTTAATGACGCGTCATTTATTAACCAGTTTTTAGCTCTTATATCTGTTAATTGTGTGCCTTTTAAAATTTCTATTTTTGCTTCAGAACCAGCAGCACCCTGTATATTAACCTCTTTATTAATAGGGTAAACCTTATTGTTAGAACTGTATTTACTGTTTATAATACCACCTAATTGAAACGAATGTGTATTTGTTATAACCGTGTCTATTTCTGTGCTATTGCTCTTAAAAAAAGTATTTGTGTAATAAACTTCAATTACAGAACTTGTAGCACCAACGCCAGTACTTCTTAAATTAAAGGCTATTAGTGCGCCCCCTTTTTCTCCAGATGGTTGTATTTTTTCTTTTGCGTCTATTACAATACCTTTAAAATGGGTGTTAAAGTTACTTTGAGAATCGAAATTAGCAGTACCATACTCATCTAAGAATGCTTCTTTTACAAAACTTTTCTTTAAGGGTATAATTGCCATTGGTAAAGGAACTGTTGAGCTTGTATTTGAGATATATCTTACAGTATCTATTTGGTGTAAATCACCTAAACTATTTCTTCTTTTAACATAAATTAAGGTGTCATTCGCAGTGGGCATAAAATCCATATCTTCTATTGCTGTTAGAGAAGTTGGTTTTATGTCATAAACGGCATCTGATAAAAATGTGTTTGCTTTTGAAGGGTCTGCTGGATTTAGAGTATTTAAATACGTTTCTAACTCATAGATATTTATCGTAAATGGTAATTCTTTATTCCCTGTTACCGAATCTAATTCATAAATTGGTCTACTATCATTAGAAATTAAAGTTGCATGATATGGCAATCTTAAAAATGCAGTATCTATGGTTGTTTCGTAAGACAATCCGTCAGGGTTATCATATGAAACTAACTTTAAAGCCGTATTAATATTTATTTGAGAAACTATAGAAGCTTCAATATTTTCATATTGGTCGTTTATATGTGTTCCTAATAAATATTGTCCTTGCAAACCAAAGAACGGAGTTGCAGTTAATGCAATACCGTCTGCTCTTACATTTTCTATAGACGCACTAGAAACCAAAACTTCTAGAATTGTATCATTTGTAGAGAACTTTGTATTGCTAACAACACCACTACGAATGTCTGTAAAATCTTCTTCGCAAGAAATAACACTTGCAAACACCAAAAATAAAACACCAAAATAAGTGCTTTTTCTATAAATATTTTTCACACTAAAAATAATTAAGTAGCTGAAACTAAATCAGCATAAAAATTTAAATAACTTTCTTTAAAGTTCTCTTCTTGAAATCCTAAAACGGGAATCTTTTTTTCTTCAATAAAAGAAGATAATTCCTCAGAAATATCTTCACTACCATGAATAATCGCATCCGAATTTTCAATGGCACTTTTTAATATATTAGTATGGTTAGGAATCTTAATTGTTGCTATTTTGTCGTTTTCTTTAAGGTCAAACGTTACTTTATCAGCAAGGTCTTCACTTAAATTTCCTTCAAAAGGGTTGTTATAAACGGACGTAATAATTTTACTTTCAGTAAACAACGGTTCTTCGTTATAAAACTCTCTTAAATAAAGAGGTAGTAAAGATGCCATCCACCCATGAACATGAATAATGTCTGGGGCCCAGTTTAATTTTTTTACAGTTTCTACAACACCTTTTGCAAAGAAAATTGCACGCTCATCATTGTCATCAAACAACGCGTCGTCTTCATCTGTAAAAACAGCTTTTCTCTTAAAGTATTCTTCGTTGTCTATAAAATAAACTTGCATTCTTTCCTTTGGTATAGAAGCCACCTTAATTATCAAAGGCATGTCCATATCATTTACAACTAAATTCATCCCAGAAAGGCGAATAACCTCATGTAATTGATGTCTTCTTTCGTTGATAACACCATACCTTGGCATAAAAATTCTTGTCTGTACACCTTTAGAATGTGCGTTTTTAGCAGCATTAAAAGCAGTTAACGATAATTCTGTTTCCGGCAAGTAGGGCACTACTTCAGACGAAACAAATAATATTCTCTTGTCCTTCATTGAATCAAACTCTTTTGTGAGATTGGCAAAAATACAAATTAATATGCTAATATCGTGTTAAAATGGTAAGTTTGCACACTTTACCAACCTTTTTAGAATGAGAATTTTCAACAATAAAAAAGACTTAAAAGACTGTCTTTTAGACCATAGAACAAACAAAAAAACCATTGGTTTTGTACCAACTATGGGGGCATTACACCAAGGCCATTTGTCTTTAATTGAAAAAGCAAAGCAAAAAAACAACATTGTTGTGGTAAGTATCTTCGTAAATCCAACTCAATTTAACAATATAGCCGATTTAGAAAAGTACCCAAAAACAATAGAAAACGATATTAAACTGCTATTATCTGCATCTTGCGATATATTATTTTCACCTTCTGTAGAAGAAATTTACTCGAAAAATATTGCTTCAGAAAAATTTGAATTTGATGGCTTAGAGCATCAAATGGAAGGAAAATTTAGAGACGGACATTTTGATGGGGTTGGCACCGTTGTTAAAGCTTTATTTAAAATTATTAAACCTAACAAAGCATATTTTGGGCAAAAAGATTTTCAGCAATTGCAAATTGTAAAGAAAATGGTAGCGAAGCATCATCTAAAAGTAGAGGTTAAAGGATGCCCTATATTTAGAGAAAACGATGGCCTAGCCATGAGTTCTAGAAATGCAAGACTAACTAAAGAACAAAGAGAAATTGCCCCTTTTATTTATAAAACACTTAAAAAAATACAACATAAATTTAATACAAAAAGTAGTGCGGAAATTAATGAATGGTTAGAAAATGAATTTAAAAAACAACCTTTATTAACTTTAGAGTATTTTACAATTGCTGATGAAAAAACATTAAAAACAATAGAAGATAAAGAGAACCAAAAAACATACAGAGCTTTTATAGCTGTTTTTGCAGGAGAAATTAGATTGATAGATAACATTCGTTTAGAAAATTAAAAATTGCTTATTTTTGCGATATGTTAGTACAAGTTGTAAAATCTAAAATACACCGTGTAAAAGTTACAGGGGCAGATTTAAATTATATAGGAAGTATAACCATAGATGAAGACTTAATGGATGCTGCAAATATTATTAAAGGGGAACGCGTTCAAATTGTAAATAATGATAACGGAGAGCGTTTAGAGACATACGCAATTCCTGGCCCTAGAAATAGTGGGGAAATTACACTGAATGGTGCCGCAGCCAGAAAAGTTGCAAAGGGAGATGTTTTAATTTTAATTGTCTATGCATTTATGGAATTAGAAGACGCTAAGAAATTTAAACCCTCATTAGTATTTCCTAATGAAAAAGACAACACACTTACATAATTTGGATACTAAAAAGATTTTAAAAATTATTTTACCACTTGCTTTAGGTGGTTTTTTGGTTTGGTATTCTTTGTCTGACATTTCTCTGAACACACTAAGTACTTATTTTAAAGAAGCAAACTACAGCTATATCCTTCTCGGGCTTTTCTTTGGAATTTTAAGTCATTTGTCTAGAGCTTACAGATGGAAATTTATGCTAGCACCATTAGGTTTTAAACCAAAATTTACAAACAGTATTTTAGCTGTTTTGGTAGGGTATTTAGTAAACCTAGCTATCCCAAGAGCCGGCGAAATTTCTAGAGCTACAGTAATGACTAATTATGAAAATATTCCGTTTGAAAAAGGGTTTGGAACTATTGTAGCAGAACGTATTGCAGATTTAGTAATGATGTTTTTTATTATTGCCATCACTCTTTTTGTTCAGTTCGATTTTATTTATAACTTACTAACCAGAAACTTCAATCCCATAAAAATTAGTATTGGTTTAGCCATTTTAAGTATCGGGGTTTATATTTTTACTTCTATTGTAAAAAAGGCAACAAGTGGCTTTTTATTAAAAATTAAAATCTTTGTTTTTGGTTTAATTGAAGGAGTTACCAGCATCTTTAAAATGAAAAACAAATGGGCTTTTATATTTCATACGCTCTTTATTTGGGCAATGTATGTTGCTATGTTTTGGGCAACAATACCTGCAATTAATGGTTTAGACATTCCTTTTGGTGGTGTTTTAATTGGTTTTATTGCTGGCGGATTCTCAATTGCTGCAACAAACGGCGGCATTGGTTTGTACCCAATTGCAGTTGCCAGCGCCTTAGCTTTATTTGATATTCCTGCGGAAACAGCAACCGCTTTTGGGTGGATTATGTGGACTGCACAAACCGCAATGATTATTGTTTTTGGTGGTTTGGCTTTTTTGTTACTACCAATTTATAATAAAAAAGAGTTGTCTTAAACTTAAAAAAAACCTTTGTAAAAATAAATACAAAAAATTAAAAAACAGACTCAAAAAATTTCTGAACTTAAAGAAATATATCAATGAGAAGTTTTAAAAGACAGATATCTATAAGTTAACTTTTACTTTGTAACTTTGATACTTTCAAACTCTAGATACTCTTTTCAAATGGCCAAAACCAAAACAACTTTTTTCTGTCAGAATTGTGGAACTCAACATGCAAAATGGGCAGGGCAATGTGGTGCTTGTAAAGAATGGAATACCATTGTTGAAGAAATAATTCAGAAAGAAGAAAAGCGTGTTTGGAAACAATCTACCACAGCAAAGCAGACTGTAAACAAACCCTTAAAAATTGCAGATATTCAACTGAACCCAGAAGAAAGGGTTGTTACTAACAATAACGAATTAGACACCGTTTTAGGCGGCGGACTAGTAAAAGGTTCTGTAACCCTCTTGGGTGGTGAACCCGGTATTGGTAAATCTACTTTACTATTGCAGGTTGCCCTAAATATTAGTCAGAAAGTATTGTATGTTTCTGGTGAAGAAAGTCAGTCTCAAATAAAAATGAGAGCAGATCGATTGGAAGCAAAAAACTCTAATTGTTTAATTCTTACAGAAACGAATACGCAACAAATCTTTAAGAATATAGAAGAAACAGAACCTGAAGTTTTGGTAATAGATTCTATACAAACTTTACACACAAATAACATAGAAGCGTCTCCTGGTAGTATTTCTCAAATTAGAGAAACTGCTGCAGAATTGATAAAATTTGCCAAAGAAACGGCTACCCCAGTTTTATTAATTGGCCATATTAACAAAGATGGAAACATTGCCGGACCAAAAATTTTAGAACACATGGTAGATGTTGTTTTACAGTTTGAAGGGGACAGAAATCATACCTATAGAATTTTAAGATCTCAGAAAAACAGATTTGGTTCTACATCAGAATTGGGTATTTACGAAATGCTTTCTACCGGTTTAAGAGAAATTACAAATCCGTCTGAAATACTAATTTCTAAAAAAGACAACGATTTAAGCGGAACCGCAATTGCCTCTACCTTAGAAGGCATTAGACCTTTAATGATAGAAATACAAGCCTTAGTTTCTACTGCAGTTTACGGAACGCCCCAGCGTTCTACAACCGGTTATAATTTAAAACGACTGAACATGATTTTAGCCGTTTTAGAGAAACGTGCAGGTTTTAAATTAGGCGCTAAAGATGTATTCTTAAATATTACTGGCGGTATAAATGTAGATGACCCTGCAATAGATTTAGCAGTTGTTGCGGCCATTTTATCATCTAACCAAGACATTGCTATTAACCCAAATGTTTGTTTTGCTGCTGAAGTTGGTTTGGCAGGAGAAATTAGACCTGTTTCTAAAATAGATCAAAGAATTTTAGAGGCAGAAAAACTAGGGTATAAAACCTTAGTTGCTTCCAAATATAATAAAATTACCTCAAAGAACCACGGAATAAAATTAGTGCTAGTTGGCAAAATTGAAGAGGCTTTTGCTACTTTATTTGCTTAAAAAACCACTATTATAAAGAGATAAAAAAAACCGAACATTTCTGTTCGGTTTTTTATTTTATACAGCACACTTTCATAAATTCTGTGTGTGTTTTTATTTTTTATTGGCAACTTTAATATATTTATCTAACGCCATCGTCATAGATGGTGTTTCTGGCGATGGTGCTTCTATATCGCACTCTAAACCAGCTTCTGTTACTGCCTTTACTGTAGAATTGCCAAAAGCAGCAATTCTTGTGTCGTTTTGTTTGAACTCAGGAAAATTTTGAAATAAAGAATCTATTCCAGAAGGACTAAAAAAGACTAAAACATCATAAACAACATTCTCCAAATCAGACAAATCGCTCACTACTGTTCTGTACAAATCTAAACGCTTCCACTTAACGCCTAATTTATCTAATTCTTCAGGAACTAAAGGTTTTAATTTATCTGAAGAAGGTAACAAGAAATTCTCTGTTTTATGCTTCTTAATTAGTTTTATTAAATCAGGAAAGGTTCTAACCCCTACGTAAATTTTACGTTTTCTATAGACAACATATTTTTGTAAATAATATGCTACAGCTTCAGACTGGCAGAAATACTTCATGTCATCTGGCACTTTAAAACGCATTTCTTCAGCAATTTTAAAGAAATAATCTACCGCATTTCTACTTGTTAAAATAATAGCAGTATACTCTTTAAAGTCAATTTTATTATTTCTAATTTCTTTTACAGAAATACCCTCTACATGAATAAAGGATCTAAAATCTATCTTAACCTTCTGTTTGTCAGATAAATCAAAGTATGGAGACGTTTCTGTTTTAGGAGGAGGCTGCGATACTAAAATAGTTTTCACTTTCATAAGCTTTCATTTTTTAGTTTAAAGCATCAATTTAAACATTATTAATAGGGGTGCTATTTCGAAGGCGCAAAGGTACAATATAAAATAAAATAACTTACTAAAAATCAGCTTTTTATTATTAGCCATATGAAAAACAAAGTTAAAAAAAAAGAATGCTAAAGTTACTGTTATAAAAAATGGAAAATTTAAAGGGCCGAACTGAAATAATATAAAGAAAATTAATAGAAAAAAACTAAGAGCATATAAATATCCAAATTTAGAAATTACGTAAAAACGAACCTGTTTTTTTATGAAAAAAAGTCTTGTAATTCCTATTTCCAGTAGGCTCTTAATTATAAAATAGCTAAAAACTATTCCTAAAACAAGAAAGAAAGAAGATAAACTAAAAGGGAAACCTTTTATTGTTTCTGAAACTAATAAACTTATAACAAGTGCTAGTACGGTAGCTGAAAAAACAAATAACAAACTATAAAAAGAGGTAAAAAAAGAGGTGTCTTCTTCTACTTCATCTTCTAAGAAACCCCAATTAAATAATGCAAAAGCATATCCCTTTAACTTGTCTGCATCTATAATTTTTAAAACAGCAATAATAGCAAATAGAAATACCAAAATAATGGAAATCCAATTTGTATTAGTTACTATTTTTTCTAGTGCTTGCAATTTTTCTTCTTTGTTAAGGTTAACACAAAATTAGTAATTAAAAAATGTATATTTGTATTCTTAGCTCATGAAATTTTATTTATGTCAGACACACTAGTTATCATCCCCACCTATAACGAAAAAGAAAACATAGAAGCTATTATTAAAGGGGTATTTCAAGAGGAAAAAATATTTCATATTTTAGTAGTTGATGACAATTCTCCTGACGGTACTGCAACAATTGTAGAGAAATTAATAACAGAGTTTCCGACGCAACTTTTTATAGAAAAAAGAGCAGGAAAAAATGGATTAGGCACTGCTTATATACACGGATTTAAATGGGCTTTAGCCAAGGAATACAGCTATATCATAGAAATGGATGCAGATTTTTCTCACAATCCTAAAGATTTAGTTCGCCTACACAATGCCTGCGCAAATGAAGATGGAGATGTTTCTGTAGGATCTAGATACGTAAACAACACCGTAAACGTAGTGAATTGGGATATTAAACGCCTATTACTTTCTTATTTTGCATCAAAATATGTGCGCTTTATAACTAGAATTCCAATTTTTGACACAACCGCTGGTTTTGTTTGCTGGAAAAGAAACGTTCTAGAAACTATAAATCTAGACAAAATTAAATTTGTTGGTTATGCTTTTCAAATTGAAATGAAATTTAAAGCCTGGAAACATCAATTTAAAATAAAAGAAGTTTCTGTAGTTTTTACAGATAGAAACTTAGGCACTTCTAAAATGAGTGGAAATATTGTTTCAGAAGCATTATTTGGTGTTATAAAAATGAAGCTAAAAGGACTGCCAAAATAGAAACCAAATGAGTACAATTTCTATTAGAACAGCAAATTTAAACGACTTAGAAACATTGTTAGCTTTTGAACAAGGGGTTATAAAAGCAGAGCGTCCTATGGATTCTTTTTTAGCGCAAGGCACATTATCTTATTATAATATTCCTGAATTAATTGCCGCAAAAAACAGCCATTTAATAGTTGCAGTGGCAGGTAAAGAATTAGTGGGCTCTGGGTATATTAAAATAGAAGAATCAAGTACTTATCATAAAAACACAAAACATGGTTACATTGGTTTTATATTTGTAAAACCATCTTTTAGAGGCAAAAGAATTAGCGGTCTTATTTTAGAATCTTTAAAAAAATGGGGTAAAGAAAAAGACTTAAAAGAATTAAGACTAGATGTATATAGTAAGAATACAGATGCACTAAAATCTTACAATCGTTTTGGATTTACCAAAGGTTTAGTGAATATGAAAATAGATATTTAAAAAGAAAAATGAAAAAAGGGATTTTAATAAAAAACGCAACAATAGTTAACGAAAACAATATTTTTAAAGGTGATGTTCTTATTGAAAATGAAATTATTAAGAAAATTTCTCCTGAAATTACACCCCCTGAAGGTGTAGAAATTATTAATGCAGAAGGCAAATATTTAATACCTGGTTTTATAGATGACCAAGTACATTTTAGAGAACCTGGCTTAACACACAAGGCCAATATTGCAACAGAAAGTAAAGCTGCCATTGCTGGCGGTATTACAACGTTTATAGAAATGCCTAATACCGTACCACAAGCTACAACACAAGACTTATTAGAAGATAAATTTAAAATTGCAGCAGTAAATTCTTATGCAAATTATTCTTTTATGTTTGGAGGTACAAATAACAATCTAGAAGAATTATTAAAAACAGACCCTAAAAAAGTTGCAGGAATTAAGCTGTTTTTAGGATCTTCTACAGGAGATATGCTCGTAGATAATGAAGAGGTTTTAGAGAAGATTTTCTCATCAACAAAAATGATTATTTCTGTGCATTGTGAAGACGAGGCAACCATTAAAAAAAATACAGCTATTTATAAAGAAAAATACGGAGATGATATTCCTCTAAAATACCATCCAATTATTAGAAGTGAAGAGGCTTGTTACCTATCTTCTTCTAAGGCAATAGAATTGGCTAAGAAAACAGGTGCAAGGTTGCACATATTTCATTTATCAACAGAAAAAGAAACCCATTTATTTAGAAATGATATTCCATTAGAAGAAAAGCAAATTACATCAGAAGTTTGCATTCATCATTTATGGTTTAATGATCAAGATTATGAAGAAAAGGGAACACATATAAAATGGAATCCTGCTGTAAAAACAGAAAAAGATAGGTTGGGTCTTTGGAAAGCTTTGTTAGATGACAGAATAGATGTTTTAGCTACAGATCATGCACCACACACTTTAGAGGAAAAAAATAACAACTATTTAAATGCACCAAGTGGCGGCCCTTTGGTACAACACGCTATTATTGCTCTTTTAGAGAAGGTAAAAGAAGGGGTAATTCCTATTGAAAAAGCAGTTGAAAAAATGAGTCATAACCCCGCTAAATTATTTCAAATTGAAAAACGCGGATTTATAAAAGAAGGTTATTTTGCAGACATTGTTCTAATTGATACAAATAAGTCGCAAACCGTAACCAAAGAAAATATTTTATATAAATGTGGTTGGTCTCCTTTTGAAGGAACTACTTTTTCATCTACCATTACGCATACTTTTGTAAATGGAAATTTAATGTATAATAATGGTGTTTTTAACGATGAAATAAAAGGGAAAAGAATCACTTTTAATAGATAAAATGAGAAAAACGAGCTACTTATTACTTTTTATTATGCTAGCGTCTTGTACAAGTAATACTATTTTTAAAGAACCGAAAGACTTAATTCCTAAAGACACCATGAGTCTTTTGCTACAAGAAATGATTATTTCTACGAGTGCTAAATTTATAAAAAACAAGAAGAACCAAAAGAATATTAATTACATGCCTTTTGTTTATGAAAAATTTAAAATAGATAGTACGCGTTTTGAAAGTAGTAATTATTACTATATGTCTACGATAGATTTATACCAAGAAATTTTAGAAAATGCTAAAGCTAGTATAGAAAACAGACAAGATGTATTTAAAAAAATAAAGGCAAACTTAGATTCTATTAAAAAAGACGCTAAGGAAATAGCTCTAAATAAAGTAAAAAAAGGAGACAGTTTAATGATTGCTAAAAAGTTAAAAAAAATGCAGTTATCTAAAAAAAACTTGGAAGATATAAATATAAGAGAATAGTCTTGTTACTTTTTAAAATTACTGCACACCGTTTTTACAACTGTTGATATTTCTTCAAATTGAAAATTCATTGTTTGTTTCATTTTTTCGGCAGAATATCTAGAAACTTCGTGTGCACTTTTTGCGGAATATTTACTTAACAAAGGTGCTTTTTTAGTGAACATAGCTATCAGTGCAGAAAGGCGCCAAAATAGATTGGTTTGCCAGCTTTTTATCTTTTTTGAAGGTCTTTTAATACCAAAGGCGTCTGCAATTAAATAAAACACCTCTTTGTAAGTTTTGTTTTCTGAAACCAATATAAAACGTTCGTTTTTAACGTCAGAATTCATTAATAACATCATTGCTTTTACAACATCTTTAACACCAACAAAACCCGTAACTCCTTCTGTGTAATATTTAAATCCTTTAAAAACCTGGCTAAATAGTTTTCCAGAACCAGAAGTCCAAAATCCACTTCCTAAGATAATACCTGGGTTTACTATTACAACCTCTACATCTTCTTGGCTTGCGCGCCAAACTTCCATTTCTGCACCAAACTTCGTAATCGAATATCCGCTATTATCTAATTCTTTATTCCATTCATTCTCTTCGGAAATTAATTGATTGTTTAAGGCGTCTCCCACAGAGGCAATAGAACCTACAAAACAAAGTTTTTTAATTTTAGCATCAATAGAGAGATTTACAATAATTGCGGTACCATGAATATTTACTTTACGCATTTCTTTGTAATCTTTCGGGTTAAAAGAAATAAATGCTGCACAATGATATACTTTTTTAATACCTACAAAAGCCGGAATCATGGCAGGAATATCTGTAATATCTGCCTTAAACCATTCTATTCTTTCAACTAAAGAAGTATCTTTTGTATAATAAGAAAAGACTTTATGCACTGCTTTTATTTTTTCTTCCGAACGATAAATTGCCCGTATTTTTTCATCATTTATTAATAAATGATATAATAAATGCGCACCAACCAAACCTGTTCCTCCAGTAACTAAAATCATACTACGAATTTAGTATATTTTGTGCGATAAAGGTATATTTGCGAACTGATAAACGGAATACAATGAAAAATTTTATTGAAGAATTACAATGGAGAGGAATGTTGCATGACAGCATGCCAACCACAGAAGAACACTTATTAGAAAGTATGAGAAGTGCTTATGTTGGGTTTGATCCTACTTCAGATTCTTTACATATTGGAAATTTAGTACCAATTATGTTATTAGCACACTTTCAAAGATGCGGCCATAAACCTATTGCTTTAGTGGGTGGTGCCACAGGTATGATTGGAGATCCTTCAGGAAAATCTGCAGAGCGTAACTTACTAGATGAAGAAACACTGCGTTACAACCAAGATGCTATAAAAGGGCAATTAAGTCACTTTTTAGATTTTACTTCAAACGAAGAAAACGCTGCTGTCTTAGTAAATAATTACGATTGGATGAAAGATTTTTCTTTCTTAGAGTTTATACGAGATGTTGGTAAACATATTACCGTAAACTATATGATGGCTAAAGATTCTGTAAAAAATAGAATTAGTTCTGAATCTAAAGACGGAATGTCTTTTACAGAATTTACATATCAATTGGTTCAAGGATATGATTTTTTGCATTTATATCAAAACAACAACGCTTCTATTCAAATGGGAGGTTCTGATCAATGGGGAAATATAACTACAGGAACAGAGTTAATTAGAAGAATTGGTGGTGGTAAAGGGTATGCAATTACCTGTCCTTTAATTACAAAATCTGATGGTACTAAATTTGGTAAATCTGAAGGTGGTAATGTCTGGTTAGATGGCAAAAGAACATCGCCTTATAAATTTTACCAATATTGGTTAAATGCTTCTGATGAGGATGCAGAAAAATACATTAAAATCTTTACGTTTTTAGATAAAGAAACCATAGATACTCTAATTACAGCGCATAAAGAAGCACCGCACGCACGTGTATTACAAAAGAAAATTGGTGAAGAAGTTACTTTACTAGTGCACGGAAAAGAGGCCTATGAAAACGCTATAAAAGCATCTAATATTTTATTTGGAAAGTCTACGGCTTCTGATTTAAAATCTTTAGATGAACAAACTTTTTTAGATGTTTTTGACGGCGTACCACAAGCGAAGGTTTCTATTACAGATGTTGAAGAAGGGATAGACATGATTGGTGCCTTAGCTGCGAAGACAAACTTTTTAGCTTCTAACGGTGACGCTAGAAGAGCTTTAAAAGAAAATGCAATTTCTGTAAATAAAGAAAAGATAAAAGAAGATTTTACTATTTCTAGAGAAGATTTAATTGCTAATAAATACGTGTTATTGCAACGTGGTAAAAAAACCTATTATTTATTAGTTGTAGTATAACCTCAATTATAAATTATAAAAAAAAGAGCTGAATATATTCAGCTCTTTTTTTATGTTTAATTTCAAAAAATAATATAATAACCTACTCTTTATCCTTAATTTTTATCCAGTTTTTATCGGCCTTTAATTTCAATTGGTGCGCACCCTCTTCTTGCCAAATTTTAAAAGTATTTATGCCCCAAGAATTATAAAATAAGTATAATTTACCATCTCTAATTTCAAAGGTATTAGGATCTATAGATACCTTTTTTCCTTTTGCACCCATTGCATACGCGCAATAACCACCATAAGCAGGTATATATTTTAAAGGCGCATTTTTAAAAGTTTCTAAGTTTTGCTTAGAAAAGAATTTAAATTTTACACCATCATAAGTTGTCGTAAATTCTTTAGCTCCTTTTTTTACCTTATTCCCAAAATAAGACACTACATCGTAACCTGCGGCAACATGTTTATTCTTTAAATTGTATTCTTGAGCAAAAAAAGTAGTAGAAATAGCTATTAATAAAATTGTACTTAAATATTTCATCGCGTTTGTTTTAATTTTGGTCGATGAAAACTAGAATACTTACAAAACCATTAAATTACAGCCTCTTATATCTGAATTATCAAAACGTCCAATAATTTCAAAACTTTCATTTTCGTTTGCTTTTCCTAAGTCTTGCGTAGCAATAAAAGAGCAAGAATTGTAGTTTGCCAAATCAATTACATTAATTCCTCCATTTTTTCCTGAAGCATTTATGGTTAAAGCATCTTCGGTGTCTCGTGTTAAAATTTTCATCCAAGGTGGTGTTTCAAAGATACCATTCCCTTTAGAATAACCCTGACTTAATAGCTCTGTCATTCCGTATTCTGAGTGAATTTCTGTTACTCCAAATCCGTTTTGTAAAAGAGTATGTAATTCTTCTCTAACCAATTCTTTTCTTCTTCCCTTCATGCCACCAGTCTCCATAATTATAGTGTTTTTTAGGTTAAATTGCTGCATTTCAACCAAATCTAATAACGCAAAAGAAACACCAATTAAGAGTGTTTTTTGGCCTTTTTTGTTTAATTCAATTAATTTACTAGCTAACTCTTGCATATTATCAAGATAAAAACCGCTTTCTGCTTTTTTAGATTTCTCAATTAAATCTGCCACCATAAAAACTAAAGAAGAACCTTGGCGCTCTAAATAATTGGGTAATAAAGCCAATACAGTATAGTCTTCTATATTGCCATAAAAATGAGCAAAGCCTTTTAAATAACTTTCTTTGTAAAGGTTTATATCGGTAACTAAATGTTTGCTAGTACTACTTCCTGTAGTTCCAGAGCTTGTAAAGGTTTCTTGAATTTCATCTAAAGAAGAAAGTACTTTTCTACTTTTAAAAAACTGAATAGGCAAAAACGGAATTTCTTCAACTTGAGAAACATCTGATGGATCTATATATAATAGATCACAAAAAGAACGATACACTTTATTGTTCTTAAACTGGTGTTTAAAAACAGCTAAAGAAAGTGCCTTAAACTCTTGATTATTCTGTATGTTAAAAATTCTATTTTCCATAAGAGAATGCAAAAATAAGACTTAAAGCTGCAATCTTTAATTATTTTTAGACTTAATAAAATAGATACACTATTCTTTATAAATTTTTACAATTAATTCACCTTGGGCATCCATAGAAGCCCTGTACATTCCTGCAGTATTAAATTCAAAAGACATATTTCCATTTTTATCTAAAGCTACAACACCACCAGTACCACCAAGTTTTGTTAACTTATTTTGAATAACGTCTTTTGTAGCCTCTTTTAGAGATCTATTTTTATATTCCATTTGTGCAGAAATATCATATGCAACTTGGCTTCTTATAAAATACTCTCCCCAACCTGTAGAAGAAACACCACATGTTTTGTTGTTTGCATACGTACCAGAACCTATAATTGGTGCATCGCCAATTCTTCCCCAACGTTTATTTGTCATTCCACCTGTTGATGTTCCTGCAGCAATATTGCCGTTTTTATCTAAAGCAACACACCCAACAGTGCCAAATTTTGCGTTTTTAATGTCTGAGTCGTAAAAAGCAGCCTTTTTATCGTCTTTGTTTAATTCCGTTTTGATGCTATTTTTTATTCTTTGCAAAGATTTAAAACGTCTTTCCGTATAAAAATAGCTAGGATCTACCATTTCTAATCCTTTCTCTTTTGCAAAAGCTGAAGCCCCAGATCCAGAAAGCATTACATGTTCAGAATCTGTCATTATTTTTACCGCTAATTCAATGGGGCTTTTCACATTCATTACACCGGCAACAGCACCGGCATTTAATGTTTCGCCATCCATAAAAGAAGCATCTAATTCATTGGTTTCTTTGTGCGTAAATACAGCCCCTTTGCCCGCATTAAATAATGGAGAGGCCTCCATAACTTGAATTGTCTTTACAACTGCCTGCTGGCTAGTTCCGCCATTTTTCAGAATGGCATAACCTGTTCTAACTGCTGCTTCTAACTTCAATTTATATGCTTTTTCTTTTTCTATGGATAAGTTTTCTTTCAAAATTGTTCCTGCCCCTCCATGAATTATAATAGCAAACGCATTTTGTTTTATTGTTGCAACTTTTTCTTTAGAGGCTGGCTCTTCTTGATTTTTACAACTGAAAGAAATAAAGAAAATTAAAATAATAAAGAGAACTTTTTTCATCGTTTTTATTGTTTAAAATTAAACAATAATTATGTTTTTTGTTTAATTTATTTATCTGTAAAATAATTCGTAAATTTGATGCTCTAAGTTAAACAACTAAAACGAAACTGCAAAATGACAGATTTTGGAATAAAAGAAGCATTACAAGAATTAGGTTTAAAAGACATAAACAACGGAACTTCTACTGGTTCTAATAATTTTTCTAACGGAGAAATTATTGAGAGTTACTCTCCTGTTGACGGGAAGTTAATTGGAAAAGTAAAAGCAACCACCCAAGAAGATTATGAAAAAGTAATGGAAAAAGCAACTACTGCTTTTCTATCTTTTAGAAACATGCCTGCTCCGCAAAGAGGAGAAATTGTACGTCAGTTTGGAAACCGATTAAGAGACTTAAAAGAACCCTTAGGAAAATTAGTTTCTTATGAAATGGGTAAATCTTTACAAGAAGGGTATGGAGAGGTTCAAGAAATGATAGATATCTGTGACTTTGCAGTTGGTTTATCTAGACAATTAAACGGACAAACAATACCGTCTGAACGTCCTGGACACGTAATGAGAGAGCAGTGGCACCCAATAGGAGTTGTAGGTGTCATCTCGGCATTTAACTTTCCGGTAGCTGTTTGGGCTTGGAACACGGCTTTAGCCTGGATATGTGGTGATGTTTGTGTTTGGAAAGGTTCTGAAAAAGCACCTTTGTGCTCTGTAGCTTGTCAAAACATTATAGCAGACATTTTAAAAGAAAATAATTTACCAGAGGGTATTTCTTCTATTATTAATGGAGATTACAAGGTTGGTGAAATGATGACGAATGACACAAGAGTGCCTTTAGTTTCTGCAACTGGTTCTACAAGAATGGGAAGAATTGTTGGTGCAACTGTTGCGCAACGTTTTGGAAAATCTTTATTAGAGTTAGGTGGTAACAATGCTATAATTATTACACCCACTGCAGATTTAAAAGTAGTGGTTCCTGGTGCTGTATTTGGTGCTGTTGGAACTTGTGGACAGCGTTGTACTTCTACAAGAAGATTAATTATTCATGAAACTGTTTACGACAAAGTAAGAGATGCTATTGTGGGTGCTTACAAACAATTAACTATTGGAAACCCTTTAGATGAAAAAAATCATATTGGGCCGTTAATTGATCATGATTCTGTAAATACATACTTAGCTGCTATTGAAAAAGCAAAAGCAGAAGGTGGAAACGTATTAGTAGAAGGTGGTGTGTTAAAAGGAGCTGGTTATGAATCTGGTTGCTATGTACAACCAGCAATTATTGAAGCAGAAAATCATTTTGAAATTGTGCAGCATGAAACTTTTGCACCTATTTTATATTTAATGAAATATTCTGGTGAAGTAGAAAATGCAATCGTAAAACAAAATGGTGTTGCACAAGGATTATCTTCTGCAATTATGACCAATGAATTGAAAGAAGCAGAAAAATTTTTATCTTATGCTGGTTCAGATTGTGGTATTGCAAACGTAAACATTGGTACTTCTGGTGCAGAAATTGGTGGTGCTTTTGGTGGTGAAAAAGAAACTGGTGGTGGCCGTGAGTCTGGTTCTGATGCTTGGAAAGTATACATGCGTAGACAAACAAATACTATAAATTATTCTGATGAATTGCCTTTAGCGCAAGGAATTAAGTTTGATTTGTAATTGAATATACTATTTATAAAATAAAAAATCCAACTCTAATGAGTTGGATTTTTTTATACTATTTAAACTTTCGTTTAATTATTTAATACTTCTGCTTCTTTTAATTTTTCAAAGCTTCTGCTCTTATATAATTTAGCTCCGTTACACTTCGCTTAATTTTTCAAAGCTTCTGCTCCACCAACAATTTCTAAAATTTCATTGGTAATTGCTGCTTGACGTGCTTTGTTATACGTTAACAATAAATCGTCTCTTAAGTCTGTTGCATTGTCTGTTGCCTTGTGCATTGCCGTCATTCTTGCTCCGTGTTCTGAAGCAAAACTGTCTCTAATAGACTTATACAACTGCGTCTTTAAAGATTTTGGTATTAAAGCTAATACAATTTCTTCTTTCGATGGATCAAAAATATAATCAGAGTTTACTGTATTTGCGTTTCCACTTTCTATAGGCTTAATAGGCAAAAACTGCTCTACTTGTGGTGTTTGGGTTGCTGCGTTCTTAAATTGATTGTAAACAATTTCAATTTTATCATACGTACCATCCGTATACATTTCCATTAACTCTTCTGCAACTGCTGCTACATTATCAAAAGTTAAATCATCAAAAAGCTCATTTCTAGTTGCAATAACGTTGTGTGCTTTAGATAAAACATCTGTTCCTTTTTTACCAATAGTAAATAAGTCTACAGAAGTATTGCTGTATTTTTGTGCAATTGTTGCTATTACTTTTTTAGTAATAGAAGAATTAAAGCCACCACATAAACCTCTATTAGAAGTAATAACCACTAATAAAACTTTAGAGATTTCTCTCTGTGTTGAATACGCTCCACTAGCATCACTATCTAAAGTTGCACTTAAATTCTGCAACAATTCAGTTAGTTTAGATGAATATGGCCTCATTGCCGTAATTGCATCTTGCGCTTTTTTCAACTTTGCAGCAGATACCATTTTCATGGCAGATGTAATCTGCATTGTAGATTTAATAGAGGTAATTCTATTACGTATTTCTTTTAAGTTTGCCATATTTTAGAAACTAGTTGCTAGTAATTAGTTATTATTAGTGCGCACAAGGCCCAACTATTAAAACCTAACTTCTAATTAAAATGTTTAGAAATTTCTTCAGCCGCTGCTTCTAAAACAGCAATTGTTTCTGGTGTTAATTTACCAGACTTTAAAACGTCTAAAGTATCTCTATGTTTTGCGTTTAGATAATCGATATAATCTTTCTCGAATTTCTTTACTTGGTTTACAGGAACACTTTTTAATAAGTTTTTAGAACCTGCATAGATAATTGCAATTTGATCTTCTACTGAAAAAGGATCATTTTGAGCTTGTTTTAAAATTTCAACATTACGTTGTCCTTTCGAAATTACACTCATAGTTGCTGCATCTAAATCTGAACCAAACTTAGCAAACGCTTCTAATTCACGATACTGTGCTTGATCTAGTTTTAAGGTACCAGAAACTTTTTTCATTGCTTTAATCTGAGCATTACCACCAACACGAGATACCGAAATACCTACGTTAATTGCTGGACGAACACCCGAGTTAAATAAATCTCCATCTAAGAAAATTTGTCCATCTGTAATTGAAATTACATTTGTTGGAATATATGCTGATACATCTCCTGCTTGTGTTTCAATAATTGGCAATGCAGTTAAAGAACCTCCACCTTTTACAATTCCTTTTAAAGAATCTGGTAAATCGTTCATTTCACTTGCAATCTTGTCATCATTAATCAACTTTGCAGCTCTTTCTAATAATCTTGAGTGTAAATAAAATACATCACCAGGATACGCTTCACGTCCTGGAGGTCTTCTTAACAATAAAGAAATCTCACGGTATGCCACTGCTTGTTTTGATAAATCATCAAAAACAATTAAAGCGGGTCTACCCGTATCTCTAAAAAATTCTCCAATTGCTGCTCCAGCAAACGGCGCATACACTTGCATTGCTGCAGGATCTGATGCATTTGCTGCTACAATTGTTGTATACGCCATTGCTCCTTTTTCTTCTAACATGTTTGCAATTGCTGCAACTGTAGAAGCTTTCTGACCGATAGCAACATATATACAATATACTGGCTCACCAGCATCAAAAAATTCTTTTTGATTTAAAATAGTATCTAAAGCAACAGTAGATTTACCTGTTTGTCTGTCTCCAATAATTAACTCACGTTGACCTCTTCCAACAGGAATCATTGCATCAATAGATTTAATACCTGTTTGTAAAGGCTCGGTAACTGGCTCTCTATAAATAACACCTGGAGCTCTACGCTCTAAAGGCATTTCATAGGTAGTTCCTTCGATTGGTCCTTTACCATCAATAGGATTTCCTAAAGTATCTACAACACGTCCTACAATTCCTTCACCTGTTTTTAAAGAAGCAATTCTTTCTGTACGTTTTACAGTAGAACCCTCTCTAATAGCGGTTGAAGCACCTAATAATACAACACCTACATTATCTTCTTCCAAGTTTAATACGATACCTTCTAATCCGTCTTCGAATTCTACTAGCTCACCGTATTGAACATTAGATAGACCGTAAACACGTGCGATACCATCACCTACTTGTAAAACAGTTCCTACTTCATTTAAAGTAGCTTTTGTTTCAAAATTTGTTAACTGTTGTTTTAAAATTGCTGATACTTCAGCTGGTTTAATACTTGCCATCTTTTTTTCGATTTTAGCTTTTCGCTTTGGGCTCGTCGCTATTTACTTTAATTTACTACAACTATTGGCTAAATGCCAAAAGCGAGTAGCTTTTTAAATTTTTGGAATGTACTGACTGTTGTCAAATTCCTTTCTTAATTCGTTCAAATAATTAGAGATACTTGCGTCATATTGCACATCTCCAACACGTAAAATAAAACCTCCTAAAATAGCAGGATTTATAATGTTTTCTAAATTTGCTTTCTTACCTGTTAATGCTACAACTTTATCTAAAACTAGCTTTTCTACCTCTGCTGTTAATGCAATTGCAGTAGTAACTGTTGCAACTTGCGTATGCTTTAAAAAATCATACACAATTGCATATTTAGATGCAATAGATTTTAACATTGCAATTCTCTTGTTGTCTTGTAATAAATGAAACAAACCTAGTGTAATGGTATTTACTTTGCCTTCAAACAATGCGTTTAACACATTCATCTTATCTACTGCTTTTACAATAGGGCTATTTAACATTACTGCTAAGTCTTTATTCTCTGCAATGATGTTAGATATAAATAACATATCATCATTTACTGCAGTTTCAGACTCTGTATCTTTTGCAAGATTTAAGATTGCTTTGGCGTAACGTAATGCTGCTCTTGCGTCTTTCATTTATACTTAGTTTAAAGTAACATCTTTTAAGATTCCTTCAACTAAATCTAGTTGATCTTTCTTATTAGATAATTCTTTTTTAATAACTGTTTCTGCAATACCAATAGAAAGTTCTGCAACGCTCTTTTTAATTTCTGCTAATGCAGCTTGTTTCTCTTGATTAATAGAAGCTTGCGCTTTCTCTATTAAACCAGCTGTTACTTCTTTAGCGTCTTCTTTTGCAGTTGCAATCATACTGTCTGTAATATTTCTTGCATCTTTCATCATCTCGTCTCTTTCTGCTCTTGCTTCTTTTATCAATCTTTCGTTATCAGATTGTAAGTTTTGCATTTCTTTACGAGCATTTTCTGCAGCAGCTAAAGCGTTTTCAATTCCAGATTCTCTTTCTTCCAAAGAATTTAAAATTGGTTTCCAAGCAAATTTAACCATTAATGCAATTAAAGCCAATAATAAAATTGTTGACACTGCAAATAATCCTGGTGAAAAATCGTTTAATAAAGTTTCCATTCTATAAACTAATTTATTTTTTTATTTCTTTCTGTTTAATTAAAACATACTCTGCAACCAACCGTTGCAGAGGCATGTTTTTTGTTTTTGTTTGGATTATTTTCCTAAGAATAATGCACCAAATGCTAAACCTTCTAATAATGCAGCGATAATAATCATTGCTGTTTGAATTTTCCCTGTCGCTTCTGGCTGACGAGCAATACCTTCCATTGCTTTTCCACCAATTTGACCTAGACCAATTCCTGCTCCGATTACGATTAATCCTGCTCCAATTAAATTGTACATAATAACTGTATTTATATTAAATTAAACAAATTTGTATTAATGAGCCTCAGCATGATCATCTACTGCCATACCAATAAACAATGCAGAAAGCATTGTAAAAATGTACGCTTGTAAAAAAGCTACTAAAACCTCAATTAATGTTATAAAAAATGATAATACTAAAGACAATCCTGTTGCACCAACAACCCCTAAAGATTCTTTAAGTGTAAACATAATTGCAATTAAGCTCATTACCACAATATGACCTGCTGAAATGTTTGCGAACAAACGTACTAATAATGAAAATGGTTTGATAATTAAAGCACCTGCCAATTCTATAATTGCTAAAACTGGACGAATTAACATAGGAACTCCTGGCATCCAAATCATGTGCATCCAATATCCTTTTGTACCACTTACTGTATAAATTACTAATGTAAAAATTGCCAAACAGCCTGTTACAGCTAGTTGCCCTGTTACATTAAAACCTAAAGGAGTTAATCCTGCCAAATTCAAAATCCAAATAAAGAAAAATACCGTTAATAAGTATCCTGTAAACCTTCTGTAGTGTTTTTCACCAATATTTGGTCTTGCTATTTCATCACGAACATATAAAACCAATGGCTCTAAAACTCTACCAAAACCGGTAGGTACTTTCTTCGTTTTGTATTGTCTTGCTAATTTAGAGAACCATAAAAGCATTAACAAACCAATTACTATCAATCCAAAAGCACTTTTAGTAATTGAAAAATCTAATGTTTTGTGAGCGTTTGTTGCATGGTGCGTTTCATCAAAAGAAACCGTTGCAGCATCTGTATCTAATTCGTAAATTTTAGAATGAATCTTCGCGAATTTTAAACCGTTCTTTTCTACAATTAAATGGCCATCATCATTGTGATGAAAAGCAGAAGACATAAAAGTAACTAAACCTTCGCTAGACCATAAAATAACTGGTAACGGAAAACCAACATGCTTTCTCTCTCCTTCATCACTTGTATAAGAAAATAAAGAAAAATCATGTGAGTCTTTTATGTGATGTAGAATATATGCTTCCACTTCACTTTTTGTATTCACACGCCCACCATCATTTTGGTCGTCGTGTTTTTTATCAGATTCTGATGCAAAACTAACCGCTGTAAAAAGGGTTATTGCTACTATTGTAAGAAACTTGACTGTTTTTTGTGCAATCCTCATTGTAAAAATACGCTTTCTAAATTCCGCGCAAAGGTATGGAATTATTCAAAAGAACAAACCATTTTTTATTTAATAATTTTTTATTCTTTTTGAATCAGTATTTTCAATACAAAAATTGCTTCTGTTAACAAAAAAATAAAGAGGGGTAAAAACAACGATAATTTTTCTGCCATACTAAATGAAACAACAGTAAACAATGGGGTATAGAAAAATAAGCTAAAGAGAATTAACTTTAAAACAAGTGTACTTAAGTAGATGAAACCCAGTTGTGGAAAAAGTTTATCAACAGTAGAAATTACTCTTAAATTCATACAAATTAGTGCTGAAAAAACAGCATGAAACAAGTATATTTTATCAATAGAAAATGAAAGGTTTAACTCTAAATGTGCCACTAAAAACTGGTGAGAATAGCTTCCTACTAAAAATAAAGAAGTAAAAACTAGAAGGTATTTAAATAAGTCTTTATTCATTAATTTTATTTGCTTGCTTTATTAATGAATACATTGCTAAAAAAATAGCAAATAAGGTAACCACTTCTGTTAAAAAAGTAAGTCCTAATTTTACATCTAACCATTTCCCTAAAAGAAAACCCACATAAATGGTTGCACCCATTTGCAAGCCTGCACCAGATAATTGAAGGGCTTTATTAAGCGGTTTTTTCTGAGGCTTGTTTTGTTGTTTCATTGCTTTTATTCAATTCTTTTAAAGTACCCTTCATTGCACAGGTTGCATTAAATGTTACCCCTGCTTCTACAGATAACTTCCCTACAACAACATCTCCAGAGATGTTTGCTGTTGCGTTTAATGTTAAAATATTTGAAATAGATAGTTGCCCAGAAAACTTGCCCTCTATTTCTGCGTTTGTAGCTTCTATTGTTCCTTTTACAAAACCATCTGCACCAATAATAACCTTCCCTTTTGTTTTTAAAGTTCCCTCTAAAACACCATCTATTCTAAAATCTCCTTCTGAAGTTATTTCACCTACAAATGTAGAATTTTTTGCAATTACATTTCTTTCCATAGTTCTAGATTTAAAATTTTTATTCTCTTGTCTATTCCCTTTATTGTTAAACATAACTATTTGTTTAATTGGTTTAAAATTTCTTTAGCTCTCTTACCTTCCTCCGTATTTGAATAGCTAATTAAAATAAACTCTAATGCTTCTTTGTACGCATTTTTGTCTAAATGTTTTCCTATTGCGTAAGCCTTTAAAAGCTCAAATTTAGGTTTTAGTTTGTAGTTGGCAACTAAGGGTAGCAAGCGGCTTACATTAGCTACTACTTCTTTGTATTGGCCTTTTTTGTAAGCATAATAAAGTTCTTTATAAGAAGCCTCTATCTCGTTTACTTCAATATCTTCTTCAATTTTTTTATTCGGATTTTTTATAATTTGTGCAAACGCTGTATCTGCATATTCTGTAAGAATTACATTCTCATAAATGTTTGCCTTGGCAATTTTACCTAAATCTTTATAAATTTGGTATAAATGCCAATTAATAGGCAATACTAAATCTTTTCTAGGGTTTAAATTTAGAACTCTTTCTAATCTTTTAATAGCTAAAACCTTGTTTTTAAACTGCTCTTTGTAAATAATACCCAACTCATAAAGCGCCTCATTTCTAGATAATTTTAAGGTATCTATTTGCTCTTTTTCTTTAGGAATACTTTCTAAATATGTAACCAAATTATAACGAGTGTCTTCTGTTGAAGTTGCAACACTGTCTTTTTCTAAGCTACCAAAAGTTGCACTTGAAGACCAACGCCAATTATCTTCTAATTTTCTGTCTCCCCAAATTCTTTGAAATTCTGATCTACCAAAACCTAAAGATTGTGAGTTGTAAAAATACCATTTTCCTTTATTTGTACCTTGTAAAGAATTGCTAGAAGTACCCCCAAATGCGATCTGATTTAACCTTAACTGCGCCGCCTCTTCATCTTTCTTCTTTAAATTATCTATATACTTTTGAAAGAATTCTTCTTGTGCTTCAAAAGACATTGCTGCAATTCTTAAAATACTATCATTTGTAGCAACTACCCCGTCAAACTTAATTAAATTAGCTAAGTTTTTATATTTTCTTTTAACCCTTCTAATGCGCAAGTTTAAACTATCTACCGCAACGTTTAAAACACTGTCATAGTAACTACTTGCAAATTTATATTCTGAGGCTTTAAAATACAGGTTCCCAAGATTTTCATAGGTAAAGCTTTTCTGTTTATCTCCTGCACCTTTGGCCTGAATTGATTTATTATAGTACGTTATTGCTAAAGAAGTGCTGTTGTTTTTTTCATGTAAAACACCTACTTGGTAATACAACTGATCTAAATACGGTCTATTCTCTCTGTCTTTTATTAGTTTTTCTAGTCTTGCTAAAATACTCGAGGAAAGTGAATCAGTAAAAGCATTTTTAGCCAATTCTATGTGGGCGTAAATTTTATATTTATGAGGCGCTTTTTTAAATGCGGTTAGCTTGTTGTAAACAGCGGAGGCAGAATCTTTTTTACTTTCATTTGCATACATTTGTCCTAGAACAAACATATTTCTTGCTGCTTGAACCGTGTTTTCTTGAGTTCTAATAGCTAACCTTAAATGCTTTTTTGCTTTTTGCAAACTGTCTGATTGCACGTAAGCCATGGCCAAAGTTGTATTTGCTTGCTCTTTAATCTTGTCTGGAAAATTTGCTTCTAAAGAATCTGTTATAAACAATAAAAGATTCATAGTTTCTATAGCAAATTCTTCATTACCCATTCTAATATTTGCTTTTGCACGCCAAATTTTTGTCTCTGCAATTAAACTTGCATTTGGGTAATTGGCAATTACATAATTAAAAGCCTCTATGGCTGGTACAAATCTTTGAGAATAATAACGAGATTTTCCTAACAACAAGTATGCATCATCTATTTGGCGGTTTCTTTCTGAACCCTTAATGTTCATACCATGCTTCTGAATTGCTTTTACCGCTTTCTCTTCTGCTTTTTCAAAAGGAGTTTGTTCTTTTGAGGCAGCATCTGTTGTTGCATTGTTTTTTTTAAAACCAAAAGCTGGCTTAGATTGTTTATTGCTAAATGTTGGAGCCGCAATTTTACGATCATCAAAAACAATAGCCTCTATTGGTAATTGCTGAAACCAATCATCTTTGTAATTTTGGTTAATGCCCTCTATACCGTCTTTAAAAACCTCTTCCCCATTAAATAAAATGTTAAAATAAGTGGTTAGTGCATGATAATTTCTATTGATAACAGTGTCTTTTTTTACGCTACAAGCGTATATTGTTCCAAAAAGAACAGTAAAAAGAAGTATTTTTTTGATGTGTTTCATAAATAAAAAACTCTTATCTAAAACTAATTTCTTGTGAAAATAGTATAAATAGGAGTGTAAAAATAGTAATAAAATAAGAATAGCCTGCATTAGAATGCGCTTAAAAATAATCCTTATTGTTTCTTATTTTAATGAATTCTAATGCAGTAATTTCTTTATTTATTGAAGATTGCCTCATTAAAACAAAAAACGCTAGCACTACAAAGCAAAATAGCTTTCTAGTTCTTTTAAAGTTTCTTCAGATCTTTGAATGTCTTTTACCACAGCACCCTTGTCTAAAACAACAATGCGCTCACAAACCTCGGTTACGTGTGTTAAATCATGACTAGAAACCAATACCGTTACCTCTTTGTTTTCTGTAAGATTTTTAATAATCTGCTTGAGTCTAATTTGTGTTGTTGGGTCTAAATTAGCAAAAGGTTCATCTAAAATAACCACTTCCGGGTTTCCCATTAGGGCAGCTACAATGCCTGCTTTTTTCTGATTCCCTTTGCTTAAATCTCTTAAATATTTTTTCTTGCCAACAATTTCATCATTAAAAAAGTCAGAAAACTGAGCAATAAAAGCGGTAACATCTGCTTTGTTCATCCCTCTTAAATCGCCAATAAACTCGAAATATTCTTCTCCAGTTAAATAACCAATCAAAAAAGATTCGTCTATAAAAGAGCCTGTAAAATTCTTCCAATCTTCGCTTTCACTTACCACAATATTATTGCTGGTAATTAAGCCTGTAGTGGGTCTAATTAAATCTAAAAGTATGTTGAATAATGTTGTTTTTCCTGCACCATTGTTACCTACTAAACCGAAGCTTTGTCCTTTTGGTATTTCAATTTTTTCGACATTTAAAACTACTTCTTTTCCGTATTTTTTTGATATTGTATCTATTGTAATCATTGTGTTTTCTTATAAGTTGAAACTATGCTTCTTTTCCAAAAGCGTTTATCATAATGTATTTGTTTGCAATGTATTTTTTTATGATTGCAGCCATTAATTTTTTATGCAAGGCAATGCCAATAAAGCCTAAAACCCCTAAAGTTATTGTTGCAATTTCAAAACTTACCAACCAATTTATAAGTCCAAAAATTGCCATAGGTAAAATCATTAATGGAAAACCAATTAACCATTGAACAGCACCTGTTCCTTGAAAATTAAAAGCGGCTTTTTCCTCTAAGTTTATTTTCTTTCTGTTAAAAGTTCCTCCAAATAAAATCACGTGAGAGTTTACGCCAACATTATAAATCATAGCAGCAAAATGGACTGCTAAAATGTCCCACCCGAAATATAAATAGGGTATTCCTAAGACGAATAATAGCACAACACTAATAGTCATAATTGTAAACTTAGATTTTAAATAGCGTTCATATTTAAAATTCTGACTCATTAACATATTATAATAACTACTGTCCCAAGCAGGAATAAATTGACCAAAATTAATTAAGAATGTTCCTGTTGAAAACACTCCAACCAAAACACACATTACCTCTATATCTTCATATACTGGGTTTGTATAAAAAATTAAACCATACCCTAAACCTAGCGCTAACATCCAAATAGAAGATTTTGTTCTTTTATTTCTCCACATTAAACGCAAATCGTTTTTAATAAAGGGTGCTAAATCGCCCAATCTATCTGTGAAAGATAAATCTGATGCAATTACTTCTTTTGTTTTTTCTGATACCAAGGCATCTAAGTAAACTTCATTTCTTAATTGCTTGTAATTAACAGCATAAAGACCTGCTAATATTACCACAAAAGTAAGCACTGTTGTTGGGTTTTGATATATAAAATCGAAACCTGTACCCACAAATCCTGGTAAATTAAAAAGTTGAAAATACTGAACTGCATACCCTCCTACAATTAAGGCAACCAAAATACCTAAAGCAACTGCATTTTTATTAATTAAAAAGTTTAAGAAATTTGAAGACTGCACTAATAAAATCATAGTAAATAACCAACCAAAAACTCCCTCGAAATCATACCCTTGTTTTATTAAAACAATTGCAAACGGAATGTAAAAAAACAAACTCATGATATTAAAAAAAGAGAAAGACGATTTTACCAAAATAAAATGAACAATCTTACTTTTTTTAATAGGTAAGGTTAACATAGGTTTAATATTCATTACAGGTAATTTCTGCATGAAATATCTAAAAATTAAGTCTCCTAAAAACACATATAATAAAAACGAATTCACCAAAACTAAAGGGTCTTGTTCTGGAAACTGTTTTTTAAGAATGAAATAGCCCCCCACACCAATACCTAAAAAGACAACTATAAAATAAAGGGCGAAAAAAGCCATTAATATTTTTATAGCGATTCCTTTTTGCCAGTGAGAGGAACGGAAAAACTGTTTCCATTCTAATTTTAAAAAGTGCATTATCATAGCGTTTTTATATTAATTAATTATGAGACGATTAAAAGTGCGGTTTGTTACATGTTTTTTGCAAGTTCATATTCTGGGTAAGTTTCTATTAGTAATTCTTCTGCTTTTTTAGGAATGACGATTAGTGTAACATAAGCATAAATAATTGCCAGAGTTATTAAGCTCGCAAACAAAACTTTACCAAATATAGAAGCTATGTTATCAGAAAAAGTTGAAAGGTGAAAAAAGTTTGAAAAAATAATTATTGAATTGAAAGTACCTGCTCTAAAAATAATATCTTCTAACAAGTATTTTCTGTTCTTTTCTTTAAATCTTTTTTTAGATTTATTTAGAAGTTTTTGAGCCAGAATTACATCCGTAATTGCCAAAACCAACATCATTCCCAAAAAGATGTTTTCATTTATATTTAAATCTAAAAGAGCGTAAAAAAAAGTAAAAATTAAAAGAGTCAATATTATTTTAGGCACAGAAAACCATTCTTTCATAAATTTCCAAAGAATCTTGTGGTACTTTTTTCCTAATTGTTTTTGCTTGGCATCAATAACATCCATAAAGCCAAAAACACCAAATTTTTTAAAGGAGGCATCTCGCGCATCTTGAAATGATAAATTAGGTTGCGCCTGCCAAATGTCTTCAATATCGTTTGCCAAATGGTCTACTAATTCTGTTTGCACATCATAATGATAAACAAAATGTTTTCTTGTGAATTTATAGAGTTCTTGTATGTGGGTTTCTGTTAGTTTTAACATTACACTAAAATATTTGGATATTGTTTTTGAACTAATTTTTTATTTTGACTAAAAACAGCTTCTCCAGACCAATAAAATAGTAATAAAACTACAAAAGCGATTAGCTGACTATTATTATGTGTCGCATTTAAGAAACTTTCCTCATTTCTAAAATCAATAATGGTGTTAAATGAAATAAAAACAAAATGTACCACTTGTAAAAAACTGTTTGTTTTGTTTAAAACTAAAAAAGGTTCTCTTTTATTTCTTTCCTTTTTCCAGTGCTGATAAAAAATTCTAGCCACCAATAAAAGTGTAAAACCATTCACAAAAAGGAAAAAAACTTCTTTATCTCCAAACCTATTCATCAACAAATACAACCCATAAAATAAAGCAACAGAAATAATAATTTTAGGCAACTTAAAAAAGATAACAAAATGTTTGAAAGACTGCTTATAAAACTTTTTAGTTACAGACTTTGTCTTCTCTTCTAATAATTTTTTAAAACCGTTATCACTAAAATTTTTGTGAATATTTATAATTTCATGCTTAAAATTTAAAGCAGGATTCTCCTCTAACTTTTGCTCTAAAATATGCGCAAAATGATCTACTATTTCTGTTCTGACATCATAAAACTGAATGCCACAAACAAAAATATAATTGTCTATTTGTAAAAGTTGTTCTTTTGATAAGTCCATAATTACAAAATTTTATACTTTTTAACGGCTTCTAAATGTTTTTTATAGAAATAATGACAAATAAAAGCGACTGCAAAACCACCACATGTAAAACCTGTAAAGAAAGGGTTCACCTCACCATTTTCCTTAATAACGCCAATTGCCAATCCCATGATTAATAAAACAAGTCCACCATATTGCGTTTTTAAAATAAAACGATAGGTTGTTTTTACTTTAGACCTCATTGTTTTTACAAAAATAAAAAACATATAACAAAGCAATGATGCAGCAAACGAAAATAGGAAATTATTGATAAAATCTGCTGTGTTTTCTGCTACTTGAATTGGAACTAATTTTAAAAAAGCAACAGGTAAAATATAGGCTGCTAAGTATAAAAAATAGAAAGGCTTAAATATTTTAATAGCTTTTTTAACCACTATTTTAGATTCAGTGTAATACCTACCTAAGTAAAAACTAGACGTTTCTTTAAAGTACTTTTCCCATTTTAAAATGGTTATTTTAAAAGCATTCTCAAAAGAATAATTTTTACGAAGTAAACTTTCAATATCCGATATCATGTGGTCTAATACCTCTATATTTAAATCTATAAAATCGAAGTCTTTGTTTTGTAAATATACTTCTAATTGCTGTTGTTGTTTTTTTGTGATTTCCATAGGGCTTGTTTAAAACGTATTCGTATTCCTTATTACTCCAAACTAAATTTAGGATTTACCAACTGCTGCATCGTCTTTAAAAACTCTTGCATTTCGGCTAGCTTATTGGCCGTTTCCTTCGTGCCACTTTCTGTTAATTTGTAATATTTACGCAATCGGTTTCCTACTTTGGCAACCTCTACATCTAACAAACCATCTGCTTCTAACTTGTGCAAAGCTGGGTACAATGCGCCTTCTGTTATTTGCAATTCGCCCTTGGTTAATTCCTTTACCTTTTGCGTAATTTCATAACCATACATTTTATCGTTACTTGCTAATAACTTTAAAATAATGGTTTGTAAAGAGCCTTTAAATAATTTCTGATTTCCCATTTTTAATATGTAATCGTTTATTTGTAGAACTATTGAGTTGTGGAACTTAATTCAAAAAACCGTTTTGTTTTCACAACTTGAAACCAAATATACATAATTTTATGATGCATAGAAATCTTATGTATATAAATTTAAATAAAAAAAAATCCTGAAAAACAATTTTTCAGGATTTTTTATACTTTTTTTTAGCTATAAATACTAAAATTAAACGGGCTTCTCTACCTTTAAAACAGCTGTAATAATGCGTTCTAACTCTGCTTTTGGCAATGCACCATTTGCCATTTGTGGCGCGCCCTCTGCAGAGCAAAACAATAGAGACGGAATGCTTCTAACGGCAAATGCTGCCGATAATTCTGGTTCTGCCTCCGTATCTATCTTATAAATATCTATCTTATCTGCGTACTCTTCTGAAAGAATTTCTAAAATTGGTGCCAATGATTTACAGGGTCCGCACCAATCTGCATAAAAATCAATTATTGCCGGTCTTTTTCCTTCAAACTTCCATTCTTTGTTCTCTTCAAAATTAAATACTTTTTCTAAAAACGTTTCTTTTGTTAAGTTTACTGTCATAATAAATTCTTAATATTATTATTTTTTTCAATACAAAAATAGTCGTTAAACTAACTAAAACATTACAAACGAACCACGTTTGCACGTTTTAAAAAGTTAAAAATGGTTAAAAACAACCATTGTTTCATAGATATCAATTAATTTTGAAAAGAATAAAAACTACTTCTCATGAATACTAAATTTCTAATACCAGTACTTTTTATAAGTGCAATTTTGGTTTCTTGCAAAGAAGGAAATCAACAAAATAATAAAAATTTGAAATACCCAAAAACTACTAAAAGACCAGTTATAGACACCCTTTTTGGAACCACAGTTACCGATAATTACAGATGGTTAGAAGACGATAGAAGTACCGAAACAGAAGACTGGGTAAAAGCAGAAAATGAGGTAACTTTCAATTATTTAAGTAAAATTCCGTACCGCGAGCAATTAAAAGACAGATTAACCCAATTATGGAATTATGAAAAAATAGGAACACCCTACAAAGAGGGAGGTTACACTTATTTCTCTAAAAATGACGGATTGCAAAATCAGTCTGTTGTTTATAGAAAAAAAGGTGAAAAAGGCACAGAAGAAGTTTTTTTAGACCCGAATACCTTTTCTAAAGACGCAACCACTTCTCTAGGCTCTTTAAGTTTTTCTAAAGATGGTAAAACGGCAGCATATTCAATTTCTGAAGGTGGTTCTGATTGGCGCAAAATAATTGTATTAGATGCCATTCATAAAATAATCAAAGAAGACACTTTAGTAGATGTAAAATTCTCTGGAATTTCTTGGTACAAAAACGAAGGTTTTTATTACTCTAGTTATGACAAGCCGAAGGGAAGTGAATTGTCTGCAAAAACAGATCAACACAAATTATACTATCACAAACTAGGAACCTCACAAGAAGAAGATGCCGTTATTTTTGGAGAAAAAGCTTCAGAAAAACACAGATATGTTGGTGGTTATTTAACAGAAGACCATCGGTATTTAATTGTTTCTGCTTCCATTTCTACTTCAGGAAATAAGTTATTTATTAAAGATTTATCCGAAGAAAACAGCCTTTTAAAACCAATTATAACCACGGTAGAAAGCGATACTGGGGTTATAGATAACAGAGGTAGCAAATTGTATTTACAGACAAATTTAAATGCACCTAACCAGAAAATTGTAACGGTAGACGCCGCAAACCCTACTCCAGAAAATTGGGTAGATTTTATTCCTGAAACAGAAAATGTACTACAACCAACAACGGGTGCTGGTTATTTCTTTGCAAAGTACATGGTAAATGCGGTTTCTAAAGTATTGCAATATGATTTTGATGGAAATTTAATTAGAGAGGTTGCTTTACCAGGAATTGGCACGGCTTCTGGTTTTGGTGGAAAAACAGCGGTAACCGAATTATACTTTTCCTTTACAAATTATAATACACCAAGTTCTATCTATAAGTTTTCACCAAAAGACGGAAAATATATTTTATATCGAAAATCTGGTATCGATTTTAATTCAGAATTATACACCAGTAAACAAGTTTTTTATTCTTCTAAAGACGGCACGAAAGTTCCGATGATTATTACGCATAGAAAAGGCGTTTTATTAGATGGTAAAAACCCAACTATTTTATATGGTTATGGCGGCTTTAATGTAAGTTTAACACCAAGTTTTAGCATTGCAAATGCCATTTGGATGGAGCAAGGTGGTGTGTATGCCGTGCCCAATTTGCGCGGTGGTGGCGAGTTTGGAAAAAAATGGCACGATGCCGGTACCCAATTAAAAAAGCAAAATGTTTTTGACGATTTTATTGCGGCTGCAGAGTATTTAATTGAAGAAAAATACACCTCAACAGAGTATTTAGCCGTTCGTGGTGGTTCTAACGGTGGCCTTTTAGTGGGCGCAACCATGACGCAAAGACCAGATTTAATGCGTGTTGCTTTGCCAGCAGTTGGTGTTTTAGACATGTTGCGCTATCATACATTTACGGCAGGTGCAGGTTGGGCATATGATTACGGAACCGCAAATGATAGCAAAGAAATGTTTGACTATTTAAAGGGATACTCGCCAGTACACAACGTTAAAAAAGGAACTAAATATCCTGCAACGTTGGTTACCACCGGAGACCATGATGATAGAGTTGTGCCAGCGCATAGTTTTAAGTTTGCCGCAGAGTTGCAAGAAAAACAAGCAGGAGAAAACCCTGTTTTAATTAGAATAGAAACCAATGCTGGGCATGGTGCAGGAACTCCTGTTGCAAAGACCATAGAACAGTATGCAGATATTTTCGGATTTACTTTATTTAATATGGGCTTTAAAGAATTGCCAAATCCGCCAAAGGCAAATATTAAATCTTAAATTATAAGAATTATACGCAATAAAAAAGACAGCTAAAACTAGCTGTCTTTTTTATTTGTAATAGATTAAAATATGCAACTATACGGCTTGCTTTTTTTGCTTCTTTTTATTTTTTCCAAAAATATATTTCTTTAAATATTTTGCATCTCTTTGCACACCGCCTAAAGTTGCAGAACCTCTTGTATACAACCATGGCAAGCCTAAAAAGTATAAGCCGTCTATAGTTTTACTTACGCCTCTGTAATTTTTAGGGTAGTTACTTTCGTCTAGCTCAATGCCATCAATCCAACTAAAATTTGGTTTAAAACCAGTAGCCCAAACAATATTTTTAATATCGGTTACTTCTTGTTTCTCGAAGGTTATGGTTTCTTCATTTGCATCTAACGTTCTGCCAACACAAGTAATATTTTCTTTTTTAAAGAGTGTTTTTACATCTGTACCAATAACCGGCTGCCCTGTTTTACTTAGTCTTTTACCAATCCAAGAATATTTATTAGCGGTTAAAAAACCTACTTTGTGAAACCACCACCACAATGTTTTTCCTAAAATTTCTTGCGGAAGCGAAGTAATATTTGTGTTTCCAGAAAAATAAACTGGGGTCTTAGTTTTAGAAATTTCATTTAAAATTTGTACTCCAGAATCTCCTGCACCAACTACCAAGGTAGCACCTTCTTGCAACTGGCTTGTACTTTTATAATGTTCGCTATGAATTTGTAAAACGTTCTTTGAAATTTTTAAATGACACGAAGGTGTAAAAGGTTTATGAAAAGGCCCTGTAGCAATAATTACATTTTTTGCTTCAAACGTTTTCAAATTGCTTTTTAATTTGAAAACCCCGTCTTCTTTTTTTAACGAAGTAATTTTATGATTAAATTCTACTGGAATCTTAAAAGTAGACACGTATAACTTTAAATAATTTGCAACCTCATATTTATCTGCGTAATGACCTTTTTTGTGCGGAAATTTTAAACCTGGTAAGCTGTTAAATTCAGAAGGTGTAAATAACTTTAAAGAATCCCATCTTTTTAACCAAGGTGCACCTATTTCAGCATTTGCGTCTACAACAGCGTAACTTGCACCCTGTTTATTTAAATAATAGGCAATAGCCAAACCAGACTGTCCTGCTCCTATAATTATATAATCCTTCATGTATTGTTTTGTAGTTGCAAAGTTAACCAAATTAAAAGGTTTAGAACTAATTCTAAGGTTGGTTCATTAAAATATCACTAAAAATTGCTGTTTCTAAATTTTACTATATTTGTTCGAAAGCTGCACTACTTTTAAGTTCAGAAAAAATAAAATTCGGATACTACCCTTAACGGCTGTAACAAAAAGCATCTTTATCCGTCAAACAGTTAAATAATACACATATGAAAACAATACAAAAGGTACTTTATACTACCGCAATTGCGTCTTTAGCTTTTGTTGCTTGTACTAGTGAAAAAGAGACTTCTGCAGGCATCGCTTTAAAAAACATGGATACCTCCGTAAAAGCATCTGATGATTTCTTTAATCACGTAAACGGAAATTGGATAAAAAATACTGAAATTCCAGAAGATCAAACTTCTTGGGGTGGCTTTAATGAACTGCGTAAAAAGACAGATGCAGACGTATTAACTATTTTAAATAATGCTATTTCAGAAAGAGATTTTCCGAAAGTAAAAGATGCACAAGGAAATGAAATCGATTCAGATCAAGAAAAAGCAGTAAACTATTACCAAACAATAATGGATACCGTTGCTAGAGACCAACAAGGCAAAGCTCCTGTAATGCCCTTTCTAGCAAAAGTAGCAGAAATTAAAACGAAAAAAGATGTAGAAAACTATATTACAAACATGGCACCTTATGGTGGTGGTAGTTTTTATGGTTTTCGCGTTTATAACGATTTAAAAAATAGTAGCGAATATGCAGGATATATGAGCGGTGGTTCTTTGGGTTTATCTAGAGACTATTATGTAGATGAAAAGGTTGCAGATAAATTAGAAAAGTACCAACTGTTTGTAGCAAAAATGCTGCAAGAATTTGGTGATGATAAAGCAATAGCAAAACAAAATGCAGCCACTATAGTTGCTTTAGAAAAAAACTTAGCGGTACCAATGATGACGAAAGAAGAGCGCAGAGATACCAGAAAAATGTACAACCCAATGTCTATAAAAGAACTTACTGCTTTGGCACCTGCAATAGATTGGAACGCGCATTTAAAAGGAATTGGTGTTGCAGATATAGACCGAGTTATTGTAACAGATCTTGGATACTTTAAAGCAATGAGTACTATTTTTACAGCAAGCTCTGTAGATGATATTAAACTTTTATTACGCTGGAATACTATCAATAGTGCTTTGGGTTCTTTGTCTACAGATTTAGAAACTGCTAATTGGGCGTTTTATAGTAAAGAAATGCGTGGTGCTAAAAAACAACGCGCAAGAGATGAGCGCGCTGTTGGTAACTTAAATGGTGCCGTTGGTGAAGCTTTAGGAAAACTATATGTAGCGGAGAAGTTTCCGCCAGAGGCAAAAGCCAAAGCAAAAGAAATGATTGACAATGTATTGTTAGGTTTCGAAAAAAGAATTGCTGGTTTAGAATGGATGAGCGAAGAAACAAAAGAAAAAGCCTTAGAAAAACTGCATAAATTAACCATTAAAATTGCCTACCCAGATGTTTGGAAAGATTATACTGCATTGCAGGTAAAAGGTATAGAAAATGGAGGGTCTTATTTTGAAAATTCTATTAATGTTACGAAATGGAACTATGATAAAAACATGGCAAAGTTAGGAAAAGAAGTAGACAGAACAGAATGGGGCATGTCTCCGCAAACAGTAAATGCATACTTTAATCCTGTAAACAATGAAATTGTTTTTCCGGCAGCAATCTTGCAGCCTCCTTTTTATGATTATATGGCAGATGAAGCCGTAAATTATGGCGGAATAGGTGCCGTTATTGGACACGAAATTTCTCATAGTTTTGATGATTCTGGTGCTCGTTTTGATGGTGACGGAAACCTTAAAAATTGGTGGACCGAATCTGATTCTGAAAAATTTGCAGTCATTGGTAAACAACTCGTAAAACAATACAGCGACATTATTGCCATTGATAGCATGCACTTAAATGGAGAATATACTTTAGGAGAAAATATTGGAGATTTAGGCGGAGTACAAGCGGCTTATGAGGGTTTACAAATCTTCTTAGAGAAAAGTGGCAGACCTGCAAATATTGACAACTACACGCCAGAACAGCGATTCTTTCTTTCTTGGGGAACCATTTGGAGAACAAAAATGAGAGATGAGGCATTAAAAAATAGAATTATGACAGATACACACGCACCAGGCATGTACCGTGCGTATATGCCATTAAAAAACGTAGACGCTTTTTACACAGCGTTTGATGTAAAAGAAGGAGATAAAATGTACTTAAAACCAGAAGAAAGAGTAAGAATTTGGTAAACACAAAGTATATTGAATTATTGAATTTAAAAATTAAAACCGACGCAAAAGTGTCGGTTTTTTTGTTTTAAATTTCTTAAAATATGGTCGTTACCAAAAGGGTCGTGCTTTACGCTATCTCTTTTTTCGAAAAAAAAAGGATGCCACTACAACCGCTAACATATGCGGTTTTATAAAATTTGATGCAGTTTTTAACCAAGTAAAAGGGCTTCATACTTTTTTATGGATAACTGCCTTCGCAGAAACGCATAGAATACCCTATTTTTGCAACATGCTAAAAGTTACTGCTATTTCATTTGGGTATACTAAAAAGAAAACCGTTCTAGATAATTTCAACTTCTCACTAAAAGAAGGAGAACATTTATGTGTTATGGGAGAAAGTGGTTGTGGAAAATCTACTCTTTTAAAAGCTATTTATGGTTTGTTAAACTTAAAAAAAGGAGAAATTTATTGGAAAGAAAATAAGGTTTTAGGACCCAAGTTTAACTTAGTACCAGGTATGGATTTCTTTAAATATGTAGCACAAGATTTCGATTTAATGCCGTATATTTCTGTAAAAGAAAACATTAAGAAGTTTCTTTCTCGTTTCTACCCAGAAGAAAGTGAGATAAGAACACAAGAATTATTAGAAGTTATAGAAATGAAAGCGTTTGAAAACACAAAGGTTAAAAACTTAAGTGGCGGACAAAAACAACGGGTTGCCATTGCAAGAGCTTTGGCAAACGAACCCCAATTACTGCTTTTAGATGAACCCTTCGGACAAATAGACAACTTTAAAAAAAACTCTCTAAGAAGGAAGTTATTTGCCTATTTAAAAGAAAAAAACATTGCGTGTATTGTTGCTACACATGACAAAAATGATGCCCTCTCTTTTGCAGATAAATTATTAATTATTCAGAATAATAAAATCTTAGTGAATGATGCACCCATGGCAATTTATAAAAATCCAAAAGAGAAATATATTGCTGCTTTGTTTGACGATGTAAATGAAATTATTATTAACGGAGAAAAAATACTTTTATACCCGCACCAAATTAAAATTTTAGAAAAATCTGCAATAAATACAGCGCTTACAAAAATAACAACTGCCACTGTTTTAAACTCTTACTTTAAAGGTGCTTATTGGTTAATTGAAGCTGCATTTGAAAACCAAATTGTGTTCTTAAATAATAATATAGATTTAGAAATAAACAAGATAATACACCTCTCTTTTACTTTAAAGTAGTTTTTATCTTTTTCATATTCAGAAAAAACAGTACATTTAAAGTCTACCCCCAAAATTTATCGGAATGCGTTGAAAGACGAACTGCCTTGGTTTTTTATAAGACGAATGCAATAGTATTGTTTTGAAAATGTATTCAAAAAAGAAATAAAAATAAAAAATAGACACTAGTACATATCTGCGATATATCAACAATACGCATATACAGGTGTTAGCTTTAAGTAAAACAAAACTAGAAAATGAATTTAAACTTTGAAAAAACTAAGAGGAAATTAAGTCTTATTGAAAAAATAATTTATTATAAAATTTCAATAATTTTAATTTCAATCTCTTTTATTTACTTGATTTATGAATCTTCAAATGGAAGAATAA
>Ga0308010_1000254_pt1 | contig 41283 bp, 34 predicted proteins | sample Neamet129_FD_202368 | JGI IMG/M metagenome (GOLD analysis project Ga0308010, IMG submission 202368) | Marine microbial communities from water near the shore, Antarctic Ocean - #129 | ecosystem: Environmental > Aquatic > Marine > Unclassified | place: Southern Ocean | collected 2014-07-24 | reverse complement strand
TTGGAGACGGATATCTGGGGGTAGTTATAGAGATGAGAAAAGATGGAGAATTGATAGATACTCTCCGCCCTGGGATACTAAGATTTGATTCCCCCAGTGGTCAAGTAACTCCAAGGTCGGAACCAGCTAGGCACGTGGGGTTATTTGGTGATACAATAATAATTCTTGACATATTTCAATCTAATGATTTATTAGATGCAATGATGTTTCGAGAAACTGGTGAAGTAGAACGAATTCGAGTCACTGTTCATGATTTACAGGGTTCCCATGCTGTTTGGATCGGTTGGATTTTAATCATAATTGGAGGAGGTCTTGCCTTAATCTCCAGCCCCAAATTCCATCAAGATAAGTCCATTCTTTGAATAATTCCCACCATGGACATAACCGTTTGTATCAAAAAGGAGAAGCAGGTCGGCGGGCTGCCCGGAGGCACAAAATATGGATGAAGGATCAATTGTTCACATCGACTACGACCTGTATGATGCAGGTTCTGAAAGACTTATCGAGACTACACGCGAGGACGTCGCAAAAGAGCATGATGTCTTTGATGAGTCACGAACTTACCAACCTATGATTACAATAGTTGGCGACGGTCGTTTGATAAGTGGTTTTGAGAATCATTTGAACGATGCAGAAGCAGGTAAGGATTACGAATTCGATATTGAACCATCTGAAGGATATGGTGAGCGCGATTCTAGTCTTATTGAAACAATTGGACAAAATGTCTTAATGCGCAGTGTGAAAGATCCAAGCACTCTAGGAATTGGTGCACCAGTTGAAATCGGTGGCCGTAATGGAGTATTACAATTCATCAGTGCAGGTCGTGCAAGAATAGATTACAATCATCCTCTTGCAGGGACTACTCTGAAATATAATTATAATATTGTTAAAGTTGTAGAAGATCGTTCAGAGCGTGTTGAAACTCTATTAAAGATGAATACAGGACGCGAAGACTTCGAAATTTCCTTTGAAGGAGATGATTTGACTGTAACAACACCTGAAGCAATGGCCTATGATCAAAACTGGGCTTATGCAAAGTTTAGTCTTGTTCGCTCATTACGTGAGAACCTTGGTGTTGGAACTGTAATCTTCAGAGAAGTACACGAACCTCGTGTAGTCGAAGAAGAAGAATAAGTGCCCCTCGGTACTCATAGGGAACGTCAAAGCCTTAGCTCGGTTCTCCTTTCGTCGTCATTGGAGCATTTTATCGGAAATGATTCCCTGTGATAGACGCTTGCATGACTATCATGTATAGAGTGGGTTGAAGAAACAAGTCTGTTTCGCAATAAATAATGGCATCTACCCGGGTACTAGGATTTGGTTTATCGATCCTAATGCTATCAGCAACTCTTACTGGATGTCTCGGTCTTGCATTTCAAAGAGAATTTATGGAATCAATGAGGGAACCACCTGAGGTTCGCATTAAAGAAGAAACAGTAGGTTTCGATTATACTTTCGAATCAAATAGTCTTGACTCTGTTCTATACACCAATGAAACTATAATTGAATTTGATAGTTCAGTATCTCAATTAGTAATTAATTTTAGAGCCCAATTTCCTTATTCATCTGTACTTGAGGAATTAGTAGGGAACGAAACTAATCAGTACCGTTATGTGAATGTTAAACTTTGGAAACCAGGTGTGAAACAATCTGGTGGAGACCCATTTTGGGAAGTCAGGGCAACACAAGATTACCCTCAACAAAAGTTTTCATTCCCTCAATCTGATTTGATAACTGGACCCTGGACATTCGAGGTTGAGGCACGTGGCTACGGCTTCACCGCTCCAGTTGACCAAGCATCCTTCTATGACCACTTTGATACCTACGTAACAATCACAAAACCATGCGTAGTATTCGAGGAGTCCCACGAAAATGATGAATGTACTTTCTTATCTGCTCTACAATCTGCCTGATGATTTGATTTATCGCCATGCGCAGCGCTTATGAATCGAAGTCAGGTCGCGCTGCTGCTGAGGGACCTAAATGGATGAAAGTCAAACTCCACTTGTACCGCTTGAAATGTATGATACGCACGCTGTGCACATAGGAACAAATCAGAAGTCTGCTGATATGAAGCAGTTCTTAGATGAAGTCCGTCAAGACAATAGTGGTATCCACATAATCGATGTTCGTCAGACTGATTCAAGAATCCGAGCAGTAGCAAAATTCCTTTCTAATTATGATGCTGAGAGAATACTTGTAGTTAGCGCACGTCAATATGGCCAGAGACCAGCAAGGAAATTTGCTCAGACAATCGGGGCTATGCGTATCGTAGGTCGTTTCATACCAGGTACTCTAACTAACTCTCGCCTTCGTACATACATTGAACCTGAAGTAATTGTAGTTACAGATCCTGCTGCAGATCAACAGGCATTATCTGAAGCAGTAAAGTCAGGACTTCCAGTTGTAGCTATATGTGATGCTAACAATAGATTAAGAAATGTTGACCTAGCACTTCCTGCAAATAACAAAGGTCGTCGTTCATTAGCTCTAATTTATTGGCTTCTTTCAAGAGAAATGATGAAAGCACGCGGAGTAATTAATGACGCAGACTGGGAACGTGCTCAAGATGTCCTAGATTGGGAATCAACTTTCTAATGTCATTAAAGACAATCTGGGGAGTTTACCATGCCGATGGTGGCATAGTCGGTGAGTTACAATATGTTCTCGGTAAGATAAGAGGAACTACTCATTGTGCATTATGTGATATTACACATTCTCTTGTCAGTGAAAAGAAATCAATGAAAGAGTGTCGTTCTAATAGCTCAGTCCCATTTAATTTAGTGCATCTAAATGAACAAACCGATGGCCTTCAATCAATAACAGAAGGAATGACGCCTTGCGTAGTCGCTGAAACAAATGATGGATTCGAGATTATCCTATACTCTGATGATTTAGAAAATTGTAATAAAAAAGTGCAAGAGTTCCAAGAAAAATTAGATATTGCATTGAGAAGATTTGATTGATAATGAATATTTATCAGTCATTGTGATAACAAAAAAGCCTTCCGAGTTAAACATGATAGAGCAGACTGTGCCATTGTTTCTTGCCCCCATGGCAGGAGTCACAGACTTAGCATACCGTCTATTAGCGAGAGAATGTGGTGCAGATTTATCGATAACAGAATTTACAGCTGCATCCGGACTTTCTAGACATGATGCTAATTCATGGTTAAAGGTAGAATCTGATCCTCGTGAGAGACCATTCATTCCACAAATATTTGGTGGAGATATCGAAGAAATGGTGTCTACAGTTCAATTACTTGAAGATAAAGCTGATATTATCGACATTAATTTTGGATGTCCTGCCCCTAAAGTATGCCGTCATGATGCTGGTGCAGCATTGCTTAGAGATCCTGATAAGGTAATTGATATGGTTAGAGCATGTATTAACGCCACTAACGTGCCTATAACGGTCAAGATGCGGTTAGGCACAGGTTCCGGCCCTAATACCGCTCTAGGGATAACTCAGAGGTTAGAAGAAGAGGGTGTCGAGAGAATCTGCGTACATGGTCGAACACTTCGTCAGAGATATTCTGGAGAAGCAGATTGGTTACAAATTAAAGAAATCGTAGATTCAGTAGAAATTCCAGTTGTCGCTAATGGAGATATTATTGATGCTTCAACCGCCTCTGCATGTTTACAAAAAACAGGTGCTGGTGGTTTAATGATTGGTCGTGGTGCGATTGGTCGACCGATGATATTCCATGAAATCAAAAGAGATTTAGGATGGCCAGTGGAAACACCTCCTTGGGGTGAAGGTAATATTGCCGAGTCACGTTTATGGTGTTGGAATCGCTATCTTGAATTAAGTTCAGAACTATATGTTGAATCTAACAATAAGAATCTCAAGCGCCATGCGGTATCTTTTACGAAGGGTCTTCCTGGAGCATCTAAGATGAGAGTTGAATTACATTCGATGCCAACAAAAGAAAAAATGGGGATGAAAGTTAAACAGTATTTGGAAGAATTAACTGAATTAGATGTATTCCCAATTTGAATAATAAGTTAAGCGGCACTAAATTACTAAGGCCTTTATTCATAGTGGAATCATTCTCTTTAATCTCTAAAATAGGTTATGATATTTTACTTCTCTAAACCACAATATTGAAACCAAAGGCCCCGTTAAAGTAGGATATGACAAGCGAAAATATGTACTATCGAATGATGGGAAATACTGGTATCCAAGTATCTGTTTTATCATATGGATTTTGGGCGACTTACGGAGTCAAAGATAGGCTGCAAGATGATGAAGGCGTAGAAATGGCCAAAGAATGTATGCAGATTGCCAGAAATGCTGGTGTAAATTGTTTTGATCATGCCGAAGCATATGGCAATCCTAATGGGGAAGCTGAGAGAATATTTGGAATTGCTCTTTCGGAACTTCAAGAAGAAGATCCTGATTTGTGGAGGAGATCAGAACTGGTCATTACAACAAAGATATTCTGGGGCGGTAATGGTGTGAATGAATCCGGTCTTTCACGTAAACATATAATGGAAGGTTTGGATTCATGTTTAAAGAGGTTACAATTGGATTATGTAGACATGGTATTTTGTCATCGTCCAGATCCCTTCACTCCTACATCTACTGTAGTTCGTGCAATGACAGATGCTGTCCGAAATGGATGGGCAACATCATGGGGGACTTCAGAATGGTCAGCAGCACAAATTATGGAAGCCATATGGTTCGCTAAATCAGAAGGACTAGAACCTCCAATGTATGAGCAACCTCAATATAATATGCTTCATCGTCAAAGATTTGAACAGGAGTTTTTCCCTCTTTATCAGGCCCCATATAATTATGGTACCACAATTTGGTCACCTTTACGTTCAGGTTTCTTAACTGGGAAATATAATGATGGTATACCTGAAGATTCTCGACCAACACAAGAAGGATATGAATGGTTAATTGAAGATTTAGAGATGAGAAAGAAGAACGGTGAAGTAGAAATTGTTCGAAATCTCACTTCATATGCATCCAAAAATTTCAACTGTTCAACTGCACAACTTGCTTTAGCTTGGTGTCTCAAGAATCAGAATGTAAGTACTATACTTCTTGGAGCAACTAAACCTGAGCAGATGATTGAGAATCTTGGCTGCATAGAAGTTGCTGAAAAAATGACGGATAAACATCTATCAGAGATTGATGAGATTCTTGGTAATAAGCCCGAAGATTGGATAGGATATGGCGGTGCCGGAAATCGTCAACTTCGTACTTTATGAGATGGTGATTTAATGGATACAGGACTCAATGATAGTGTAGTACTAGTTACTGGTGGAGCTGGAGGGATCGGTGAAGCGATTTGTCGTGCCTTTGCCTCTGAAGGATCTAAAGTAATAGTACACTATAATGAGTCATCAGAAAATGCAGAAAAAATCGCTAGTGAAATTAATGGTTTTTCTATACAAGCAGATCTTAGAGAATCTCAACAAGCGACTTCACTGGTAAATACAATTGTCAAGAAATATGGTAAATTAGATATTTGTATTGCTAATGCCGGTTATTATCCCCCTGAACCATTACCTCTCTGGGAGATCGACTCAGATAGGTGGAATCAAACCGTATCATCTAATCTTAATGTAGCAGTAAATACAGCTCGTAGTTTCTTACAAGAAGCATCTAGGAAAGGTTCCGGTTCACTTGTATTTATTGGTTCTACAGCAGGAATCTATGGGGAATCAGGCCATTCTGATTATGCTGCAGCTAAAGGAGCAATAACATCTGGTTTACTTATGTCATTGAAAAATGACGTCTCAAGAATAGGTAATGTGAGAGTTAATGCCGTTGCCCCAGGGTGGACAATCACCCCTAAAAAGATAAAGCAAGGTGTTGATGAAAAACTAATCAAAAAGGCAACTGCTACGATGTCATTAAAGAAATTAGCAACTCCTGAAGATATTGCTAACACTGTAGTATCAATTTCTTCTGATTTAATATCTGGCCATATTACTGGGCAAGTTATTGAAGTAGCTGGTGGTATGGAAGGACGTCTAGTCTAGTAAAGAATAATTAGATAGCAACTCTTGCATTTACTTCTAAAGAATAACTTTCACGGTGATAAAATGCAATCTACAAGTTCTTTTATTTTACCACGTTCTGGTAAAATTTTGAAGAATAGAACAGTTCTTGCAGCAATGACAAATAAGCAGAGTCATGAGAATGGCGTTTTATCTGAAGAGGAAAAAAAATGGCTTATTCGTCGTGCGAAGGGTGATTTTGCAATAACTACGACCGCAGCAACAAATGTCACCGAACATGGTCGTGGTTGGGTTGGAGAAATGGGTGTTTGGGGTGATCACCAAATTCCCGAGCTCACTAATCTTGCAACTCAATTAACAAAAGCCGGAACAATTAGTCTTGCTCAGTTATTCCATGGAGGTATGCGAGCACCTCAGGTAATTAATGGAGTTCAGCCTATTTCTGCTAGTGAAAATACTGAATCAGGAATGAATGGTGTCTATACTAGAGCCCTAGAAAATAATGAGATAATTGAAATGATTCAGTCATTTACCGATGCAGCAATACGTTGCCAGAAAGCGGGATTTGATGGTGTAGAACTACACGGTGCTCATTCATATCTTATTTGTCAATTTTTGGGTGATATCACTAACCGACGTAAAGATGAATGGGGTGGAGATTTACAGGGTCGCAGTAAATTTTTATGTGATATTATCAAGTCAGTCCGTAAAGCAGTAGGGCCTGAATTTTTAATTGCAGTTAGGATTTCCCCAATAATAGAAAAAGTAGGGATTTATTTACAAGATAGTCTAAAATTAGCTGATATACTTTCAAAGATGGATATTGATATGCTTCATATTTCATGTTGGGATGTATTTCAAAAATTAGACGATGAGAAAGATAGTCCAAGTTTGACTAGACTATTCCGCGAAGTTATCCCTATGAGTATGCCCTTGGTATCAACTGGAGCCGTTTGGACCTCTAAAGATGCACAATATGTTCTTGATGAAGGGGCCGATTTAGTCGGTGTTGCTAGAGTTGGGATAGCTCATCCTGATTGGCCAAAATATCTTGGTGATAATACATACTCACCCCAAAGACCACCATTTTCTGAAGATGACTTACTTGAAGCAGATTTAAGCCCTGTATTCATTGATTATATGCGAAGTTGGAAAAATTTTGTCATAGGCGGAAATTAACTTAAAAATTTAATTTAAAGATTCATCAACTCTTGATGCAACTGTTTTGAGTCTACGAATAGTTCGATCTAATCGATTAAGAACTCGTTCAGAAACTTCTTCTCCATTTTTCCCTGCAAATCTAAAACCATATGGCATTCTTCCTCCCAATGTATTTAATAATAATTTTTGTTTATCAATATTTACATCTTCTAGAATCGACTCTATTTTTTCAATATTAAGTGACTTTTTCTTAACTCCCGAAATAATCTTTTTTGAAATATCATCATTCAATCTACCTAAACCTCCTTTTGTCATTAACCATTCTTCACCTCTAGCGTCGAATTGCCTCATCAAACCAAGATAGACATCCTGTGCAATTCTTTCTGGCATAGCTACACGCTCAATTATATTCATTTCAAGCATTCTTTCGAGGACCCTTTGCACCCTGGATCTTGTTTCATTCAACCTTTCTGCTAACACTAACAAAGTAATTGCTCTATGACTTTTAGCCAATTCTAAAGTAACTCTTTTTCCTAAGTCATCTTCCGATTTAACTCTCTCTCCATTTAGTCCTAAATCATCTATTAATGAATCTATTCTGTCTTTCCCTTGAACAGTTGCCCTAGGTTCTGTAATTTTAATTTTAAATTTCTTTTCTTCATCTTCTGAGGGGGTTATCATTCTTTCATCTGATTCAATAATTAAATCTGACAATTCTGCGAGACGTATTTGAAGAATTTTTCTTGCTTGTACTGCAAGAAGATCAATTGCAGAATTCATTGAACCACCTCTTAGGACATGGATATGCCATCTTCCTTTGAGTTCTGATGCAACTAAACCGGATTCTCTTAATCTTTGCATTTGATTATGCATCGCAGTTTGAGAAAGACCACATGAATCTCCTAGTTCTTTTGTATTCCATCCACGCAGTGGTTCAGCTAGTAGTGCTCCACGAAACATCCGATGCAATGCACTTGGTTCATCATTTAATCCCCATGTTTCTGATTTTCTTCTTACTAATGATAGCGAATCAATCAACCATTCAAGAAGAGTATCAGTATCTTTACTCCCTGTAGGCATCGGTTGTTCAATCAGCTTTAACCTGAACATACAACCTTATGCCGTAATTCAGAGTGTAAGAGCATTCTGCTAAACTCTCTCTTACAAATAGCGAATTATGCATACTCTGCCCGAAGGTCAAGCCAATTATATTCGATTCTAGAAGATCTTAATCCGATTAAATGATCTGCTAATGTCAGCTTATTTGCAGCAATTATTCCTCTTGTCCTTAAGACACAAATTGCCGAATGTACTGCTGAACGAGATCTCCCTAAATCTCGTGCTAATTGAGCTTGGCTTTCTGGAGCACATGTGAATGCGAGTCTTGCTACGACTGAGCGTTGCAGTTCTGAAAGTCCTACAGGTAGCATTGCCGCTGCTTTCTTGTTGTCTTTTACTCCAGTACCTAGTAGAATCTCTATTTGAGCGGGCGCACCAGCATAATAACAAGTTCTTCCATTTACTGGAATAATTGTAACTGTTTTCTCATTTACTAGGACATCTAGATGGTGTCTTAGTGTACCATTCGCTGCTTCCATTCTTCTTTGCAATTCTCGAAAATGTAATCCTGGTGATCTATCTAATGTTGAAAGGATTTTGGCACGTACCGGATGTTCCCATGGATGTTCATTAGGAGAAGAAATAGCACCTTCTGCCACTGGTGGTAATAGTGCTGGTAATAGAGCAGTTATTCCTAGAGATGCTCCTCCCAAAGCAATCAACCCATCGATGGCCCAAGAACGCTTGCTGCGCCACTGTTCAAGTAATGCCATATCTTTTTTTTTACATTCTAGTCTTTGAAAGAATCGGTCTCTTGAGTCGATGATACTTCGTTTGCAGTTATTTTTCTAAAACGACCAAGTCATTATGTATTTTCATATATGCAACAAGTGGACCTAATAATCTACCACAATTTCTTCCATGCGAGGTCAATCTATACATGACACGTATTGGAGGTCCATCATCAACAATTCTTTCAACTAATCCATTTTTTACACACGCTGTCAATTTATCTGACAAAGTCCTACTTGAGATCCCTCTAAGGAGAGTACGTAATTGATTGAATCTTTTATCCCCCGCGATGTAAAGTGCTGAAAGAATTTCTGTGGTCCATCTAGAGCTAAACATACTAAAAGATACTACAGCCGCATCAACTTCCCATGACATATCTTCTTCACCTTCCTCATAGTATCCTTGAAATATTTGGCGTATTTTTCTACCATTATCTTGTACTTCATCTAAAGCAGTAGTGACCCTTTTAAAATCAGAATTTGTTAAGACCATATTCTCTCTCGCCATAGTAAACAGATGTGGGGAATCTTATCTAGTGTATAAAATACACCTTGGTGCAATCTGTAATACTTATCTATTGATATAGCAATCGACATTAGCGCGGTGTGAAATCTACACTAAGGTGCAGGAGGAAACTAATATGGATAAGTGGCTAGAACAATGGTTAGACGAAACAATGGATGAAATAAAAACGAGTAAGGGTGAGAAATTATGAGCTTCATAGATCTGATGATAAGAGGTATTGCGGAATACCGTGCACCTGCATGGTCGCAATCACCTCGTAGGAACTCTCAAACTCCTGATAAAAAAGACTGACTTCTATCTTAAGTTAAATTCTAAGTAAAGTTATTTCAGTTAAACGTTAGTGTATTTAGGTCTTCGTCCTTCTATTAGGGCGGATAAACCTTCTAAAGCATCTTTTGATTCAAAAATAGTATTTAATTCTGCTAATTCAAGAGCTAATCCTCCATCTAAATCATCTCCCGTAGATATTGCAGCATCAAGAAGTTCTCTCGCAATTCTTAGAGCGATTGGTGCTGTAAAGCTCAAAGATTTCATTTGTCTAATTACAGTTTTATCATCTGAATCAAAACCTTCAGGAATTTTTCCTGACATAATACAATTCATATTCTCATTTTTATAGAATTTTGTTGCAAATAATGATACGGGGTGATTCTTATCCTTTGGTTTCCCTGGATACTTATTCATTGGCTTTCCTACGTTGGATATTTCCTTTGTTATTTGAGATATTTCCGATGGATCAACCAGATGTGTAATAATTCCTAATGCAGATGCTGTTTTAGAATCTAAGAAATTCCCTGCTAGAATAGCATATCTTGCAGCCTCTATTCCGCATATACGTGGTGTTCTTTGAGTGCCTCCAAGACCCGGAAATATTCCAATACTGGTTTCTGGAAAACGAAATTGTGAGCGTCTTGTTCCAATTCTATAATCGCACGATAATGCCAACTCCAAGCCTCCCCCTAAAGATAGTCCAGTTGTTAGGGCTATAGTGGTTTTATCAGATTTTTCGAGCTTATTTAGAACTTCATGGCCATATGATGTGAAGTCATATATGTCTTTTATCGCATCTTCACGTATTTTATCAACAAAGAATTTCACATCAGCACCAGCAACAAATGCTTTTCCAGCCCCCTCCAGTACTATTGTATCAATGTCCTCTCTTGAGTTCAATTCATCAATGGCTTTTCCTAATTGTTCAACAACAGATTCATTGAGAGCATTCATTGCTTCGGGTCTATTTAATTTAATTTTAGCGATTTCATTATTTATTTCAATGTCTATATAATTAAATTCAAAATTTCCCTTTTTTTCTTTAATCCATTGAGGTAGTTTAAAACCTGCGAGCTCAGCATATTTTTCTGCCATTCTTTTAGATTCAGTAATACCTATTTTATTTGCAATTTCAAATGGTCCTTCTGCCCACCTTAGACCTACTTTGGCACCTCGGTCAACATCTTCAATTGAACAGATTTCCTCTTCAACAATTTGAGCAGAAACAGCAAAAACTTGGCCCAGAAGCCTTTCTCTAATTATTTTAGAAGTTTCATCACTACATTCAACGTCTTCTCCTATCTCCCACATTCCTGAATTCTCGATTGTTTCTCTCAAGCAGTTAGCACCGCTATAACGAGGACAGTTCAATTGTTCAGATAAATAATTTGTTGCATGTAATGCGATCGCTGGACCGGTAAGATTCATTAAAGCAAAAGGGCCCATACCTATATTGAATGCTTTTTCAGCTACTGCATCTATTTGAGCAATTGATGCAACTCCTTCATCTACTAAATGGCAAGCTTCATTTAACCATGGCACAAAGAATCTGTTAACTACGAATCCCGGCCTATCTTTACAAACAATTACAACTTTACCCATTGTTTTACAGTATTGTTCTACTGCTGCTAGAGAATCCGCTGAGGTAGTTTCTGCTGGTATTATCTCAATTAGTCTATTTTTAGCAGGATGGAAAAAGAAGTGTAATCCTACAAATCGATCGGGTCTCCCTGTAGCCTTTGCCAATTCATTGACTGACAGAGAAGAAGTATTTGATGCCAATATTGTTTCTTTATTACACACTTTATCAAGAATCTCAAAAACCGCTTTTTTAATTTCAAAATCTTCGAATACTGCTTCAATAACTAGGTCAGTATCTGGAGATACATTTTCAGTTCCAACAACCCCTGTAATTTTACTTTTGATCGCTTCAACCTGTTCTGGTTTGAAAATTCGCCTCTGAATAGCTTCTTCAAGGAAATCTGAGATTATTTTTTGTCCACGGTCAACCCATTGTTCTTCTCGGTCAACCATTTGAACATCGAATTGTTCTTGTGCAGATTTCTGAGCAATTCCTGAACCCATATTCCCGGCACCTATTATTGCAACTGAGTTCACAATGTTCATGTTAGTGCGAAACATAACTTGTCCATCAATGCAACGGAGTAATCGACTCTATTGTTTAGACAAGTTCTTCACTGTAGTTTTCAAGTTGATACACCAACTGATTCATAATAAATCCCAATCATCAGGACACAATGATGCACCGTCGTATCGCAGTAATACTTGTTGTTTTATTTCTTGTTGCTACTGCTCAAACTGCTCAGTCTAATGCTGGAGGGAAAACAGGTAGCTCATCTTCAGGTTGCAATTGCCATGGTGCTAGTGCGTCTATGAGTGTAGACTTGTATGGTTTCCCGTCATCTGATTATACAGGAAATACCTCTTACAATCTTTCATGGGATGGTGGGCCGCATATTCCAGGTACTGGAGGATTTAATTTAATTGCCACAAATCCAACGGGTCAAGCAATAATGGGTTCATGGAGTAATTTGGGAACTAATGTCAAACAAATCGGTAGTGAATTAACTCATGATGGCACATCTTCTCGCTCATGGTCTGCAGTTTGGACCGCTCCTCAAGCAGGGTTAGGAACTGTAACATTCAGTCTCGCGGTACTTTATGGAAATGGTAACGGGAATAATCAGGGCGATTCTTGGGATACAGGTTCTTGGAATATCCAAGAAGCAACTGGTAGTACGAATAATCCACCCACTGCAACAAATGTCAATTATGTACCTTCAAATCCTACAAAAGAAACAGGTCTAGGTGTTGAATATGATTTCAATGATGCAGATGGTGATTCTGAACAAGGAACTACTATTCGTTGGTATAGGAATGGTCTTCAAATTGCTCAAATTAATGACATGCAAACAGTTCCGGATGTTTGGATCTCAAAGAATGATCAATGGAGAGTAGAGGTTACTCCTTCTGATGTAAATGATGAGGGAGAAATGGTTTCCTTAAATCCAGTAATGATAGAAAATACTATGCCAATTGCTCGTAATCTTGAGGTATCACCATCATCTCCATTAGATGATGATAATTTAGAACTTGATTACGATTACTTCGATTTAGATAGTGATAACCAACAGGATTCTGAGATACGTTGGTATCTTGATGGTACTAGAATTACTGATCTCGATGATGTGCTAACTGTTTCATCTCTGATGATTCGTTCAGGCGACCAATGGGAAGCTCGTGTGACTCCTCATGATGGTACTTCTTTTGGCATAACAAAATCTACAGGTTTGATAATCATTGGTTCTTCAAATAATCAACCTACTGCTAACGCTTATATTTCTCAAGGATCTAATGCTTATACTGATGATTTATTACAAGTTGTAGTAGGATGGTTTGATTCTGATGGTGACGATCTTGCTGGAACTGAAATACGATGGTATCGCGATGGATTGCAGGTGTCGGCATTTAATGATTTGACATGGGTGACTTCTGATGCAACTTCAAAGGGTGATACATGGTATGCCAGCGTTAGAGTATCTGATTCACTAATGTGGTCAGATTGGGCTAATGCTGATAGCATTACTATACTCAATAGCCCACCAGTGGTTACATCCATCACAATGCTGCCAGAAGGCTATCTTATAGCAAACCAAGAACTTTCAGTAGTATGGGAACAATTTGATTTAGATGGTGATTTAGAATCTGGAAGTGAGATTTATTGGTGGGTAAATGGTGAAAGAGTACTAGAATTTGATGGTTTAAAATCTATATCTTCAGAGCATGTTTATCGTGATCAACACTGGGCAGTAGAAGTAGTTCCTCGTGATGGAGAAATTTTAGGAAGTGGTATGACTACACAATCACGAGTGATCGAAAATGGGGCCCCAAATCAACCAATAATTGAATTGGGAGCAGGGTCATCTGGTTATTCAGGAGTACCATCTTCTTTTACTGATTTAGGTATAGCGAATTCTCTAGAATCTCTTGTTGTTCTGACCTCTTCTACTGACCCAGATAATGAACCATTATATTTTGATGTAACTTGGTCTCGTAATGGTTATCATGTTCCAGATTTAGATGGACAACTTTTAGTCTCTCTTGAGAGATTAGACCCAGGTCAAGTGTGGGAAGTTATTGTAATTGTTAGAGACCCATGGGGATTGACTAATCAATCTTCAGAATCCGTAACTATCTCTAATTTACCTCCTATTCCTTCTTGGTCAACAATCCCTGAGTTCCCCTTTTCAGGATCAATGATAAATTTTGATGGTCAATCTTCTTTTGATCCTGATGGTTATATCACTACCTGGTTATGGCAAATAAATGGTTTATCTTATTCTGGTTCTAGTATTGAAATACTTCTAGGTGAAGGTACACATTCTGTTAAGTTGACAGTTATTGATGAGCTAGATTCTTCTATTACAATAGAAGATATATTTGTTCTCGGTCAAGTATCTATGGTGAGTTCATTATCCGGAGAAGTTAGTGGCACCAATGTAGAATTATCTTGGAGTTTAACTGGTGTTGATGAGTATCGAATATACCGTTCATCTTCCCCCACTGAATCCTTAGAGGATATGATATTTGTAGGAGTTACTGAGGAAAATAGTTGGAGTGAATTAGCTCCTATTGCTTCAAATTTATATTATGCAATTACTCAAGTCATAGATGGAAATGAAATTTTATGGTTAGAAAATGGAACAAATACTGTCAATGTTGATGCATCATTAGTTGCTAATTCTATCGATAGTTCTCCTACTGGATCGATTACTATACTATCAATACCTTTGATAATAATTTTCTTGCTATTAGCAGTATCGAGTGTAGGACTTAATCTACAAATTAAAAGGAGGTCATCATTATGAAATCTAGAATTTTAGTATTAAGTATTATTCTAGCATTACTTTTAGCTTCTTCTTCAGGAGTTGCTAACCCTGGAGGTAAGGGTGACAACAATAGAGATTTTACTTGTGGAGGATCTTGTCATGGCGATCCAAGTCTTTCTTCGGTTTCTTCCGCAGATATTCAGATTGATACAGTATCAACTGCTTTTTCTGGAACCGCTACTGAAATCTCAATATCTATCAGTGGAATGGAACTCTCAGAAAATAATTTAGTAGGTATTTTCTTGTTAGGTTCAAAAAATGGTAATGATGATAATCCCGAAGATCATGGTTGGCAAATAATTCAAGATCCTAATGGAGGCACATCGAATTATGTAGAAATGGTTTCAGCAAATGATAATCCAATTACTGCAAGTTGGGTACTTTTAGCTCCGATTGATGCGGGTACTAAGGAGATATTTGCTTCAATTCATCACGGTTCTATATATAATCCAAATAATAAGGCATTTATTGGTGAAACTGATGGTTTGATTGTAAATATTGAACCAGTACCTGAAAATTATCCACGACTCAAGGAAGGATGGGTGTCACCAGATGAAAGAATATCTGGGGATTCATCTCCAATAATCGTTAGAACAGTTAATACCGATTCGTTGTCAGTACTATGGAGACTATCTGGAGAATCTCAATCTCATCAAGCATCTGTAGAGATTATTCAAGATCAAGAGTGGGAAGTCTCTCTCCCTGCGACTCTCGGAGATACAAGGATTGAATACCAAATAATTGCATCAAAGGGCGAATTTAATAATCAAATTCCATGGTTATCTATGGGTACTTCAGACCCGTATTTTGACGGAACATCATTAGGTGCTAAACTACAATCATTATCTTTTACATTAATTATCCTAGGCTTCATGTTATCATTACAAGCTTGGTTTTCACCTAGGGGTGCCAAAAAGTTAGCAGATAATACCAATGAAGTAGAAGAGAAATTTTCTGATGAAAGTAGCGATTATTGGTCTCGATTGATTCCTTCTGATGATAATCCCGGATGGTTATGGGACCCTATTGAAAAAGAATGGGTTGCAGATCCAAATAATTTACCAGGAGGTAAGCAATAATGTATGCTATAACATTTCATCATATGGTTGTAGGATTGGCTGCAGGAGCAGGTACTCTGATGGGTTTATGCGCTCTTTTAGCCTGGTTATCTAGATATATCTCAAATCTAGAATCATCTCAATCAACTTTAGACAAGGCTTCATATGCTGCCTCAATCCTTACATTAGTAGCGATTCCTTTAGCTATGTTTTCTGGGTACTACTCGGTTTCAGACCCAGCAGGTAGTGCTATACTATACAATAAATTTATTTTCTCAGGTATTGCCATGGGTTTCACAGCATCTTATATTGCTGGAAGGGTGAGATTTGGGCCCGATTTATGGACTCATCGTGCTTTAGGTAACTTACAGATGTTATCTGCCTTGTTCGGCCTTACTGCGATTATGATTCTCGGCTCTATTGGTTCGAAGATAACTCTAGGTGAGTCAACTCTTGACATCTTACCTTTCTGGCCTGAATTTATGAATTCAATAGTAATCAATCAATGGATAAGTTTGTTTCTTTTGATACTAGGTATATCTTCACTACTATTTTCTTTCAGAATTATGAAATCAATAAAACCGATATCTGATTTAGATTGATTTTTATGATTTATCTAATTAAATTTTTGATAAATTTGATAAATTCTGTCAGCATGTTTTTCACAACTAAGATCTAATTCTTGAATTCTTTCTTTCCCTGCTTGTGACCATTTAATTCTTATATTTTCATCATTTGCTTGTTCTAAAGCATTACTCCAATCTTTGAGACTTAATCTAGAGATTAGTTTACCATTCTCATTATCAATAATAGTATCTCGAAACCCTCCTTCATTTACAAAAATAGCAGGCGTTCCAATTGAAAACGCTTCAATTGGAGTTAGTCCAAATGGCTCGCCATAAGCCATACTAATGCTGGCTCTGGCGCCTCTTAAGAGACCAGATAGTTCTTTTTCAGATAATCTTGGTGCGAACCAAACTTCAACATTACAAGATGTTGCATGTTGCCTTAGTTCATTTATATCATCAATACTACCTCCTCCAATATGTGCCATTGATAGTCCTGTATTCTCTAGCATAGAGATAGTTTCCCAAGTTCCTTTTGCCCAACTTGCTCGACCAATATTAACCACATATGGACTCGAAATTTCAGTGAAAGTTCTTTTTTCATTGACATTAGGTTCAGATGGAAACTCCTCAGATGATACGCTAGGCCATAATAATCCTGCATCAATTTTATAAATTTCTTTAATTTTTGAAACAGTATACTTTGAATTACCACTAATCATTGCATTCTCTCTAGAAGATAGTTTTCTAATATTAGAAATATCTCTTTTTCTTGCTCTCGATAATAGGGACTTTGTCAATCCAAGGTTTCTTTTTGACTTACCATTTATTTTTTGATGTAACACCTCTTCATGCAAACCTCGATGCGGTTCTAAAAGATGCAGATGTATTGGTATGGATTCTGGAATTAAATCAATTAATGATAAAGATCCATCTCCGCTAATTATGTGTATCATGTCTGCTTCTAAAATTGCATTATTTATTCCATCAGATTCTTTCCAAGATTTCAAACTTGATTCCATAGATGTATCTAGAATAATAGATAGATGGTCTCTAGGTATTTTCCATGATTTATTTGGAGTTATTAGAGGTATTTTGAGATTCTGACATACTGATTCTAATTCAGTCACAGGGTTTAGTGTTGCCACTTTAATTGAAAATAATTTTGCGATAGATGGTAGATTTCTTAGTATATCTCTTTCAGCACCACCCATTGCTGTAAAACTGCCTTTTACTACCAGAAGTTGAGGTTTTGCGTCCATACCGCCGCCCGCATAACTCGACATCTGACACTCCATCTCCCGTTCTCGTTTAAGGCAGATACGCTGTGACGTGTACTGTGGTAAGGCGCGTTTTACTTGCTCGAGGGGCTAATTTAGACTCCAGTACTGGACTTGGTCGCGCTCATGATGCCGTAGTTTGTTTATTAGAAAAAACACTTGTAAAAGATTGGACTAAAGCAGGTATTATTGAACATGAGATGGGTGGGAAGACTATCCCTCGAATTTTGAATAGATGGTATAAACATCCTAATTTAGTTGAATCTAAAATGAATTCTTCCACTGCTGATTTATTACATATCACAGATCAAGAACAAGCACATCTTGTCCCTAAAAACAGTCCAATTCCAGTAGCTGTAACTGTACATGATTTATTCCATATCAAACCCCGAAAAATAAATGTTGGAAATACTACGATTAAAGTGGGGGATATGAATCCTAATTTCGTTCGTAAAATTGATATTAAGAAATTAAAAAAAGGCCTTGAGCGAGCAGATTTATTGATTTGTATCTCAGAATCAACACGTCAGGAAGTAAAGCGTCTTTTCCCTGATAAATTAACGGCCTTAGTTAGGCACCAGATAGATATTGATTATTGGAATCCCGAAATTAATCCTAAGTCTTCCGATCTTATCTCGGATTTTTATGACCCAAATAAATGTCTATTAATTACAGTAGGAAGTGATGAGCCTAGGAAGAGACTGGAATTAGTTGAGACAATAATTTCATGCCTGCCTTCTGAAGTTTCTGATGATATAAATGTTGTAAATATTGGTAGTACATTGAAGCTCAGTGACGAACAATTAGTTGCGGCATTTCAGTATGCTAATGCATTGATATTTCCTAGTGTATCCGAAGGTTTTGGATACCCTCCAGCTGAAGCGATGGCTGCAGGTTGCCCTGTAATCGCATCTGATTCAGCAGCACATAATGAAATAATTCCTAAGAATAGTCTTCTTCCTATCGACGAGTTAAGGGCATGGGTTGATGCTTTTGAGAGAGTGCATACGGATTGGAAAAAAAATATTGGTGAACCTCGTCGTCATAACCTAAATTTAATTGAGCATATCAAGAGTATTTTGAGCCCACAAGCTCATGGTATCGCTTTATCTAATGCTTATGACTTACTTTTTGAAAAATAGGATATATGATTGATATGATACCATCATTTAACGTACTTGGAGATGAATTAGAAACTTGTTCAATTGATCCTTTAACCGGCTGGTTTAGAGATGGATGCTGTAATACAGATAGGAATGATAGAAGTCTTCATACAGTATGTTGCATAGTCACAAAAGAGTTCCTTGAGTTTGCTTTATCTAGAGGTAATGATTTGATTACCCCTGCTCCTCAGTTTAACTTTCCAGGGTTAAAACCAGGTAACAGATGGTGTGTTTGTGCTCAGACATGGCAGGATGCTTACGAGTTAGGAGTTGCTTGCCCAGTTGTCCTTGAATCTACACATGAAGAAACATTACAGATTATTTCACTTTCATCTTTACAAAGATTCGCCAAGTAAACTAATTTGTATGAAGAAATTATACAATACTTGTTTAAGTAAATTGTAATTGCCAAAGGTATGCTCGATGTTACTGACCTCAAGAAGGGCTTCGGTTCGGGACGAAGACGACTTGAAGTTCTTAAGGGTATAAATCTCAAAGTTGAGAAAGGAGAATTAGTCAGTTTGATGGGTCCTAGTGGTTGTGGAAAGAGTACTTTATTGAATATTATAGGTGGATTACTCGAAGCTGATTCAGGAAAAATTAATCTTAAATCCTTTGAATATGGGACTAAATCTCCTAGTAAGGTAGTAGATGTTCGTCGAAAAGGAGTTGGCTGGATATTCCAAGATTTTCATCTTATAGAAAGACTCACTGCTCTAGATAATGTGATATTCAGTTTAGAATTATCTGGTGTTTCAACCACTGAAGCCGAAACTAGAGCGCGCGATGCACTCGAGAGAGTAGGCCTAGGGGATAGGATGAATTTCATACCTGATCAATTATCAGGTGGTCAACAACAGAGAGTTGCAGTTGCACGTGCAATATCCGGTTCCAGATCATTGATACTCGCAGATGAGCCAACAGGTAACCTAGATGTTAAAAGTGCACAAGAAATAATTCATTTATTCCAGGACCTTTGTCGCGAAGATGGTATTTCAATTCTGATGGTTACTCATGATCCTCTACAAGCATCTATGGCAGATAGGATGTTACTTTTGAAAAATGGAATTACGGCAGCATCGGATATTCGTTCTGCTTGGGGTATTGAGGAGGTGAATTAATGAATCTTAATACAATGTTTTCAGAAGTAATTCCTACAATGTTTATTGCTTGGTTATCAGTTATCTTATTTATTATCACAATTGCTTTTTCTAAGAAACTCAAACATGCCATATTCGTTTTAATCAAACCATTGATACAGCCGAAGCAAGTAAGTCATTCAGTAAATAGAGAATTTTCTTTGAATGAATTTGTAAATTCTTGGTATGAATCATTTCGCTCGACATGGTTAGCAGCTCCCAATAACATACGTTTGGCAATTCAGAGTGCCTGGAGGGGTCGAGAGAGAGGATTAGCAATATTTGCTGGAGTATTCCTTGCCTCTCTTGTAATGACCACTGTTTTAGGATACGCCGTAGGTCTTAATCAAACATTTTTTCAAGCCTCGCTTGGAAATGATGTATTTGATGCAAAGATAGATTTCCAAGAAGATCCAACAGGAAATTGGGAAGGTAGAACTAATGATTCCTCTCTATGGGAATCATTTTGTGACGATATTACCGATAGAGATGAATTCTCTGACTGTGGTCTTGTTTTCGGTCGTCAAGGAATACGGATTTCCGGATTTTTCGATAGTGATTTTGCCAATCCACAACCATTGAATGTGGAGTTAGTAAACAGTACAACCTCTGATTGGTCAAATGTAAGTTGGGATTATATCGAAGCGTCAGAAAATGGCCCTCCAATTAATGATCAACGAACAATAAGATTCTATGGTGACGGAATTTGGGATGGCGAACTTGGGGAAAGGCATTCAAAATCTGTAATATTTGGAGATTGGCCTTCTACTGCGCTTGATGCTGAAATGAATAGGTCAATCGTGCTACCATCTAAAATAGCAAGTGCAGCAGGTATTGAAATAAATGAGAAGATAGATAGTCTAACATTTTCTTATGTGACAGAAACCTATGATTATCGAGACAGCATAGAGGCATTTGAAGAATGTAATACCATTCTTGATCCTAATTACGAAATTGAAAGATTATTCTGTAAAGATACAATAACAGTAACTAACCTTACTCTTGCAGCAATTTATGAAGAGAGTTTTGGAAATCCTACCTTACTCTTTAATCCTATAATGGTTACAGATTCAGTACTTACTGATGAGCAGAAAACAATACTTATGCAGAATGACCATGGATATCTAGGTGTATCGGTCGATCGAAATCAACTCCCAACATCTTCAACTAGTGCCGCAACAAATTGGCTTAGTGATTTGGAATTAAATTTAGAATCAAAAGATGGTCTAATTCCAGTATATGATGCCAATGGGAATGAAACCGGTACTGAAAAATCTTCGGTACCGCGCTATTATGAAATAGGGAATGAATCTGATACTATACTAATCTCTGTCGAATATGTGGATTTAATATCTGGTTCAATAACCTTCCTTAATATTTTCTTGGGTATAATACAGGTATTCGATTATATATTAGTAATACCTATTGTAGCACTTTCATTTGTAGTATTACTTTACGGTCTGCAACTTTCTTTAGAGCAGAGACGAAGAGAAGTAGCCATTCACAGAGTAATTGGAGGTACTGAAGAAACCCTGTCTAGGATGATGGTAATCGAAGTTTTTGCAATTGGAACGGTCGCTTGGGCATTAGGCTTCCTTCTTGCTACAGGTGCTGTTGAAATAGTTCTCAGAGCCGTCGGTTTTCTCAGATTTACTGATGAAGGAGATTTCAATGTCAATCCTATCCTAAGTATTGGTTCAACAATATTAGTGGGTTTACTAACAATATGGGTGGCTTACTGGAGAGGTTCTGTGACAACCAAAAGATTCCTCAATATGGAGATAGATGAGGGTGTAAGAAGAGTTAGTAGTGAAAGAGAACCGTATTATGTTCTCCATTGGATTACTTTCTTTATTGGTATTCTTGCCTTCGCTGAGAGTTGGATTCAATCTAACGGTGGATATGGTCCATGGGGAGGCTCCGGAATAATTACTAATTTTATCCTTAATGCAATTCTTCTTCTATTGGGTCCATTTTTCCTCTGGATAGGAGGTGCTCTTGTTCTTTCCCGAGTCGGAGCTGCTGGGCCTCAAATTCTAGATCGTTTGTTCGGGTGGTCACCAGCAATTTCTGATATTCGCAGGGGTCTAAGTGGTTCAGGTTCAAGTTCTTCTGTAAGTCGTTTATCGTTGATTCTTTTGTTGACTCTATCGATAGTAACTCTAGCTGCGGTTCAAGGCCATACTGGCACAATGGTCGATGAAAGAACAACCAATGCTCAGAATGGTGCTGATCTGATGGTTCAATTTGATACTTCACTTACTGAAGAACAGGCTCGTAATAAAATCATGCTCTCAATAGATTCTATCGGTGATAATGATATCAATGATATATCTTCAATGACTTCTGTGGCTAGGACACTGACTCAAACGAAGGATGAAGGAACCATGTTACTTACTTGGGTTTTATTTGACGGTCATGAGGACACATTAATTTGGGATTCACAGGCAATTCCAGGGGATAATATTGACAAAATATCAGAGAAGTGGCGTCTTGGTGGTTATACAGCAGGTTCTGATGCTCGTGATTCTCTAGACAATCCATCGATAGGTAAATCACTCACATTACAATATACTTCCTACGAATTAAATGAATTTGGACTTCCTGTCGAAACAGGTACTACCGAAGCTTCAATTAATTATGCAGGGCGTCATCAATGGATACCCGGGATTACATCAATAGAGGCTAACTCTGTAATAGTAATCGGTGAGAGTACCTATAGGGAACTCGTTGGTGACCAAATCGTTGACTCGCACACCTCTTCAATATGGATGTTTGAGTTATGCGATGAAATTAATACTGACTGTTCGAAAGCACTGGAACTTTTGAGTGCGGATATCAAGAGTAATACTGGAGTAGTTTCAGCATCTGATTGGTCTACTGCTCATGAGCAGAATGAGCGTAATGGTGGTTTGATATTTGGTACACCTGGATTACTTAGTATGATGTTTGTAGTAGCTGCTTTGGCATCAATATCCTCAGCATTCGTATTCCTCTCTCTAGTTTTAAGCCAGAGAAAGAGAGAACTAGCAATCTTACAAGCAATAGGTGCCAGCCCTAATCAGGTTATTCGGCTAGTACTTTTCGAGATAATGTCAATTCTTATTGTAAGTATGGTGTTGGGTGTTACTCTCGGTCTAGCCGTTTCGGAATCATTCAATGGTTTCTTTAGCGTATTTGGATTTATTTTCCAATTGTTCCTTGGTCAGAGCAATCCTATTGATAGAGATTTAGTCTGGCCATGGCTAGAAATTATAGCAGTTAACGGATTAGTTCTTATTGCAGTAGTGTTAGCATTATTATTCACTACTAGGAGAGCTCTTGATTCTGATTTGGCTACAGTACTAAAAGGTGAGTGAAATGTCTAAAAATAATGAAATACTCCGTGCTAACTCTATTTATCACGTATATGAATCAAATGCAGAGGACGGCAATGTAGTCGCGCTCAGAGGTCTGAGTGTTTCTATGCATGAAGGAGAAGCAGTTGCTGTAGTTGGCCCCTCTGGATCTGGTAAGTCAACACTGCTGAAGTGCCTTGGTGGATTGATGAAACCATCAGCAGGTTCTGTAGAGTTAGCGGGGACTAGGATGACTAGATTGACAGGTAAACAATTGGTTAAGTTAAGACAGGAGACAGTTTCTTTCATCTTCCAAGATGCTAACCTGCTTCCTCATCTTAATGCACTTGACAATGTTGCACAGCCTCTAATTCATCAGGGTATTCTCGCAAGAACTGCGAGACCAAAGGCACAAGATCTTCTAGACAAACTTGGTATGGGAGAAAGATCATATGGTATGCCAGATCAACTTTCTGGAGGTGAGCAACAAAGGGTTGCGATTGCTAGAGCATTAATCACAGAACCAAGATTAATCTTAGCTGATGAACCTACTGGTTCCTTAGATCCAATAACAAGCAGAGAAGTTTTACAGTTATTCAAAACACTTCACGAAGAAAGTGAAGTTGCTTTTCTTCTAGTTACCCATAATCGTGAAGTAGCCTCCTTTTGTGAGCGTTCTTTAGAACTTAGAGAAGGACGATTCATAGCTCAGCATGGTACTGGTGTTGATATTGATGATTTGTCTGATTCAAGAGAATTAATAATCGACGATACTGGTACCGTAACTCTTCCACCAGATGTATTACTCAATTTAGGTGGCCCAGGTCGATTTGAGATGTCTGATATCAACAGAGATGTTCTTCACTTAGAAAGAGTTGAGGATGAGAAAATATCTATCTCATCTGGAAAAGATAGAATGGTTCTGTCCCCTTCTTGTCCTGCATGCAAGTATAATTATTCAGATAGCGATGTTCAACTATGTCCCGAATGTGGTTCTAGTCGACCAATGATTGATCATAACTAATCAATCAAAGTTGAGGTAATTTCAAGTTCTGAGGTTTAGCAATACCTAGATCTTTTGGTAAATCTCGTATTTTTGTAGGCAAAGTGATTGGAATCATTTCTTTACCAATTAGTGCAACTCTACTTTCTCTTCTATGAGATAATACTTCTCTTCCAACTAATGGTGCAAGATTCCTTGAAAACTCCATAACTTCATCATGAGAGGGCATATTCTCAATTGTATGATTTGATTGTGAGTTACCCACATAGATATATCCTTTAGCTTCAATAAAATCAGGATCTGCAATATTATCTAGTCTTGCATAATCTCTCCAATGTCCTAATGATTCTCCTTTAATCAAGGTGTGTCTGCAAACTGTTCTTGTATCTAAACTTGGAAGAAGCTCTAGAGTTTGTTCTAATTTCTCAAAGGCTGATTTGTCAAATTTTGGTTTACAAATCCTATCAAATATTTCTTTGTTAGGTGCATCTACACTGACATAAAGTTGAGTCGGTAGAGTATCAAGGTTCTCGATTACTTTCGGTAGAGAACCATTTGTGACAAGGAATGTAGAAACTCCGTGTTGATGGCATATATCCAAGAACTCACCGAGTCTTGAATATAGAGTCGGCTCACCATTAAGAGAAATTGCAACATGCTTAGGATCTTGAGCATCCAACCACTTCTCTCGAGGAACTGAAGGATGTCCTCCAAATCCTGTTAGGAGTCTTCTATGAGCTTTTACTGATTGAAGGAATAGTTCGTAAGGATCATCATCTATCTTAGTTAGAGTATCCGAATGTGGTTCTCTCCAACAGTATGTACATGCTAGATTACAGGTATCTACATTAGGGGCCATTTGCATACAGCCATGACTTTCAATACCATAGAAAGTACCCTTGTAACAAGATCGATCTGCTACAAGACTTTGTTTTGTCCAATGGCAAACTTTGACTCCTCCATGTTCTCCAACCAGATGATAACTCTGTTTAGCTAGACGCGCTGCGATTTGTGGCTCAATTTTAGTCACGGGGTTTTGCATAGGCATCAACTCCGACATCACATCCCGCAGAGGGGCGGTGTCAGATGTATCCCCGAATCAATGTTTAGATTTCAATTCTACGTATCTAATGAAATCTCAATGTAGGCGAATAAACTATGGTAGATTACCTTTTGGAAGAGCTTGATGACCTCTGTATTGGATGCAAATAATTATCTCATAAGAAAGAAACTAATGAAGATATTAGGTGAAGAATTCCATATCTATAATAATGATAATCAAGATATATTAATCGGATATTCTAAGCAAAAAGCATTAAAATTAAAAGAGGATATTAGAGTATATTCGGATGAATCAGAATCTCATGGAATATTACAGATAAAGGCTCAAGGTATGCTTGACTTCTGGTCTATGTCTTATGATTTTACTGACCCTAATACTGGTGAAAAATTAGGAGGAATTCAACGTCATGGTGGGAAATCACTGCTCCAAGATTCTTTTTCTATTTATGGCGCTAATGGTCAACCATATGCTGAGGTTAAAGAAGATAGTATGATGAATTCTCTTATTCGCCGTTTTGTCCCATTTGCAAAATTAGCCTTCCCTCAGGTTTTTGCTTTTACTTGCCAAGGTCAACCAACTATTCACTTCACTCAGAAATTTAATCCATTAATTCAAAAACTTTCAGTAGAAATTCCAGAAGGTAACTCTCTAGATCGTAGAGTTATATTAGGTGCTGCAATGATAATTATTGCTATCGAAGGTCAGAATAAATGAGTATAATATTTTAACCGATGTAACAATTTGTTATGTTATTATGGAACTATTCAAATAGGAATGGTCTAGGCCATCTTTAATGGCACAGGATAGCATACCAGAGGCTCTGACCTTTGATGACGTACTTTTGTTACCTGCTGAATCATCCGTACTTCCAGACCAAGTAAAGTTGAAAACTAGGCTCACCTCTTCAATTTCTCTAAACATACCAATCTTGTCTGCAGCAATGGATACTGTGACAGAATCTCGTATGGCTATCGCTTTGGCTCAGGCTGGTGGAATAGGAGTTATCCATCGTAATATGACTATAGAAGAGCAAGCCTCTAAGGTGAATTCAGTCAAGAGATTTGAGTCAGGATTGGTTCTTAATCCAATTACAATCAGTCCAGAAACTACGATTGGAGAAATGCGTCGATTAAAAGATAAGCATGGTTTCTCTGGATTACCAGTGATTGATGATAATGACATGTTAGTCGGAATCATTACCAATCGTGATATTCGATTTGTAGATGATGATGATCAACTTGTTTCTTCGATGATGACAACTGACTTGGTAACGGTTCCTCCCCATGTAGATCCAGAATTCGCTAAGAAATTACTTCATCAACATCGAATTGAGAAACTATTAGTGGTTGATTCAGAGGGTAAATGCACTGGAATGATGACTGTAAGAGATATTCAACGTAGTCGTGATAACCCTAATTCATGTAAAGATCATCATGGTCGGTTACGAGTTGCTGCAGCAACTGGTACCGGAGAAAAAGGAATTATGAGAGCTTTAGCATTATTTGAGGCAGGTGCTGATGTAGTTGTAGTTGATACAGCGCATGGTCATTCCCACGGAGTTTTGCATACTGTTGCTCAAATTCGTGAGCAGGCAGGTCCTGACGCCCAGATAATCGCAGGTAATGTGGCTACAGCAGCAGCAGCAGAAGCATTAATATCAGCAGGTTCTAATGCGATTAAAGTTGGTATAGGTCCAGGGTCAATTTGTACAACAAGAATCATATCTGGTGTTGGAGTACCTCAATTAACAGCAGTACAGAATGTTGTTTCAGTATGCAAAAAGGCAAACATTCCAGTTATTGCAGATGGTGGAATTAAATTTAGTGGAGATATTGCTAAAGCAATTGCAGCTGGTGCAGATTCTGTTATGGTCGGAAGTGTTCTTGCTGGAACTGATGAGGCTCCTGGTGAATCAATTCTTTACCAAGGTAGATCTTACAAAGTATATCGAGGAATGGGGTCAGTAGGCGCAATGAGTAAAGGTGCACATGATCGATACTTCCAGTCAGAACAGGGAGATACAAGTAAGTATGTTCCAGAAGGAATCGAGGGAAGAGTTCCTGCAAGAGGCCCAGTTGAGAACGTAATTCATCAACTAACTGGCGGTTTACGTTCAAGCATGGGCTATACTGGGAATCCCGACATACCTTCTATGAAAGTTAATTGTGATTTTGTTAGAATTACAAATGCTGGATTATCTGAATCACATGTTCATGATGTAGAAATTACTCGTGAAGCTCCGAACTATAGAAGGTGAATAAATGGAAACTATAGTTCTAGGGGGTGGATGTTTCTGGTGTGTCGAGGGTGCGTTATTAGGTCTCCAAGGAGTAAATAAGGTAACTCCTGGATATAGTGGAGGACATATTCAGAATCCCTCTTATGAAGAAGTATGTGGTAAGGGAAGTGGACATGCAGAAGTAGTTGAGGTATCTTATGATGAGAATATTATTCCAAGAAGAATATTACTTGAAGTATTTTTCACATGCCATGATCCAACTCAATTAAATCGTCAAGGTAATGATATAGGGCATCATTATCGTAGTGTAATTTTTTATAAAAACGAAGAAGAAAAAACTGATATTGATGAAGTAATAGGGTATCTCCAACAAAATTTTATTGATGATATAGTTACTGAAGTTAGTCCATTGATTAATTTCTTTATTGCTGAAGATTATCATCATAATTATTTCGCTAATAATCCTAATAATCCCTACTGTGCGATGGTTGTAAATCCTAAAATCTCTAAAACTAGGTCAAAGCATGCATCATTGTATAAATAATTATTTAGATGATTCGATTGAGTCGTATCTATCAATTTATCTTGAGATTAGATGTTCCATCCTGAGTAATATTCAACTATAGTGGAAAGTTCAATGCTTGTTATGGCGTCTAGTGCGACTAGTGAAAACACTCCTTCTAATGATAAAGCATGGACAATTCATGCATCAATAATTGGTTTGAATACAGGTAATATCTTATTCCAAGGTCTTGAATTAGATTCGAATAATCCAGATATGATTGTTGTCATAGGGCTCACAATATTAACCGCCGCTCTTCCATTCCAAGCTATATTTTTCTTAATTAATTCATATATTCAAGAGTTTGATGGTATGCATGAGTTAGAATATGCTATGTTAGAAAGATTATTGATTATTTGTCAGGTAATATCTTTTTCATCACTTATAGGGATAGCAATTTTGATGACTAATACTCATTATTATATGGGGATGGCCTTCATTACTTCTGCGATTCTTGCGATATTATTCCTTAGAACAGCATCTAATCAGGCAGATATATTATCTCGAATGACAAAATAGTAGGGGTGAAATTTATAGTAGGGGATATTTCAGCCAACATTGTGCCCGATGTCACATTTTTTCCTACTTTACCTCCTACATCCCCTTGGGATGCATATTTATTACTTTTAATAATGCCATTTTTATTTCGATTATTTCTTGTTGCACCTCCATTAATAGATTTAGTAAATACATACGCACCTCCTGGTGATAGAACACAACATGTAAAATGGTTTTTAGGAAAAATGAAGAAATTACCAATTGATGGTTTTTGGAAAATTATCATGAATGAAGTACTTTCTTTTATTCTACCTGCTTTAATTGCATTAACAGCACGATTAGTTATCAATGGAGATATTGGGTGGAAAAGTTGGAATGAGACTCCTGATTTTGGAATATTTTTATTGGTATTAGCGGGTTTAATTTGGCTTATTGTTGATTTTGGTAAAGTCACTCGTTCTCGGAAAAATATTCAGGCAATTGCTAAGTATAACTTGACTACTGCTAAAGCACTTGTTGAAGGTGCCGTAATAGGTCGAGAATTTCTTAAAACAGTAAATGAATTTACGATTTCTCGTCCTTGGAGGGAAGTTATTGATATCTCAGAAGATTCAGATGGAATTTATAAACCTCAGAAAATGAACCTATTACAAGATATAATATCAAGCCTTCTTGACAAGGGAGCGGATATGCTCGAAGAAGTCTTAATTAAGGCTAAAGATCCTGCATCCGGAATGATTGAAAAGATAGATACTGAAATTAGAGAACGTATAACTAAACAGGTTCAGGCATCTTCTCGTTCTCTTATGAGGGACATAATTTTCTCAATATTACCTATTATTATCTTAATAGGTCTACAACGATTTATAGGTTAACCATAGCTTCTTTGTCAAACATTGCCTTTTCTTTAGGTGCAGCAAGTAAAATCCAACCAATTCCCATAATAATCTGAATAATCGCTGATAAAGCGATGACTTCTCTTAATTCAAATAACTCATTTTCAAGCATAAATCCTGCTGTTATTGCAGATGTCCCCATCATGAAAGTCAATGCTAGGAAATCAGCTCCTGCAACTCTTCCTCTCCACTCATCTCCTGCACGCTCTTGCGTCAAAGTTGTTGATTGAACCCAATTGAATCCACTAGCAGCATGAGCTATGAATATCATAACCAGAAGTAAATTACTCCATTCCATGAATGATATAATAATGTAAAAAATTCCTGAAGTTCCCACTGCTATACCAATCAAATATGGTTGTAATTTCTTATTTGCCATCAGTGGTCTTCCAGCCATAGGGCCAAATCCAGATCCAAAACCTCTGGCCATGAATAGAATACCTATCCCTGCTGCCATATCTCCAAATCCTGCCTCCATTCCTATCATTATCAAAAGAAATATTTGTGCCCCTCCTCCTGATGACCAGAGTGCCTTAGCAATTACTAATCTCCTAATTTCAGGTTTTTGAAAAATATATTTCCAACCATCTGTAATTTCTTTAGTTACAACCCTTGGTGTCGCATTCTTACGCTCACTAATATCAGGTCCACCTTGTGGAAGTGTCATGATACAAATTGCAGCTCCTAGGAAAGTTAGTGCATCTATCCATAATGCTGTAGTTATTCCATAATTTGCGATAGTGAATCCTCCTACAGATGCTCCTATTCCTAATGCTATCGACCAACCTCCAGAACCTAGAGCATTAGCAGTTAGTAATTCTTCATCTGTGCAGATATTTGGTAAATATGCGTATTCGGCAGGGTCGAAAACAGACTTAGCAGCGACCATTGTAACTGCTAACAAATACACTGAAGATAAACTATCTAGCAAATTAAATTTCAATACTATAATCAGAACAATAGATGATGCAAGATTAGAACTAATCATCAGTCCTTTACGAGAGTAGCGGTCAGCAAACATTCCAGTAAATGGAGTTACTGCTGCTAATGAAAAGCTCCTTGATGCTAAAACACCAGCTATAGCCAAAGGCGAATTATCACTTGCTTCTCCTGCCAGTATAAATAATGCAATAACAGTGAACCAATCACCAATATAGGATATTTCCTGCGCTACAAATAAGCGTCGAAAAGAGGAATTTTTTCTGAGGATTTCTAAATACCCTACACTACTCATATCCTCCCGCATAACTTATTCATTATCATACTGATGCCCAAACATAACTGATAAGACTACAGTGCTCTCGCCAGCATCATGGTTGAAGACCGCCTAGTATGGATTGATCTCGAGATGACAGGACTAGATCCTGAAGAAAATACAATTATTGAAATCGCAACAATAGTTACTGAAGCCGATCTTTCTATAGTTGCTGAAGGCCCAAGTTTTGCAATTTCAGTTCCCGAAGAAGAATTAGCTAAAATGGACGAATGGAATGTATCTCATCATACTGAAAATGGTTTAATAAAACGTGTTAGGAACTCTGATACTAGTATGAGCGATGCAGAAATCGCAACTCTTGACTTTTTACAATTACATTGTCTAGCAGGTGTACCTCCATTATGTGGTAATACCATAGGGCAAGATCGTCGTTTCCTTCGAAAGTATATGCCAACTCTTCACTCCTTCTTTCATTATCGTAGTGTTGATGTAACAAGTATCAAGGAATTAACAAAGCGATGGTATCCTGAGTTACCTAAATGGAAAAATAATTCAGGTCATAGGGCACTAGGCGATATACGAGGTAGTATCAATGAACTTTCTTATTATCGTGAACATATTTTCATTAAAAAATAATCTAATTCAATTGAGACTTTGTTATGGAACATTATCAAATCCTCAATCTTAATCAATTACGTAACAATGTCATTTCTAAAATGACTTCTTTTTCTGATATTTCAGGGAATAGAATTTTTAGCGATACCGAATTATCTAATTTATCTGGAATAGAACTTTCCTATCTTTCTCGAAATTCTGTTTCTAGGCATGGTCTTACAACTAACTCGGACAAATCAAAAAGAATTAGCATTAGTAATTGTAGTGTACGTTTAAATCGTAATTTATTTCATGAAGATTATCTTGATTATGCAGAATTTGTTCTTTTTCATGAGTATATTCATTGTCTAGGTAATTTCACTCATAACAAGGAATTTCGTATGATTGAAAACCTTTGGCCTAATAAAAAAGAAATGAATATTATTGGTAAGAGATTAACTAAGGAATTACAAGATCGTAATTCTAAGTGGGCTTGGACTTGTTCCAAGTGTGGTTTTATTGTTAGAAGAAGTACTAGGAAGTTTAGAAGTAATTATTTCCATAAGGAATGTACAGGTAAATTACAAAACATCGCAATTATTCATCCCACCAAACTGGAACATTGAACCAGTTTTCATGTTCAATAGATCGATCTAAAGTAGGTAAAGTAAGAACTTGATATCCTGCAAAAATTGTCATACCCAAAGAAGCACATGGTGATGGCAAATAATCTTCTCCTGTTTCAGTTACTACTAATTGAATAGCATGTCCCTTTGGTACTATTACATCCATTGGATTAAATTCCATTAACATTCTATAACTTGTCATTGGTGAAGTCGGAAGCGCCTCATACCCTCCATCCCTATATCTGACATCCATAGTTGCATGTCCCAATCTCAAACCGCTAGTCTCATCATACATTGTTACAAATAATTGCCCACCATTACACATATTTGTCCTAGCATCAATATGCAATGTTGGTAATCCTGAGATATGCATATCACTTGTCATTGGCTGACTAGTTATTGTCATTGATTGTTGAGAGTTAACAGTACCGGACATACCACCATCCCAATCAGCAATTGCATATTGTACATTCTTGGTGTCTTCTGCTGGCCACGTTTCTTCAATATGCCATCTACCATCATTTCTTTGGACTTGAACATATGATTCTGGTTCATCCCCTATTCCTTTGAGATAGTATTCAAACCATGGAAATAGTTCTACTGCCCAATCCATTCTTGTAACATTTGGAAATGCTTCGGCACCATATCCTGATTCTAATCCTTCATGGACGGTTGGCTGATCTGGATAATTATGACCCCATTGTCCTGAAATAGTTCGAATATTTATTCCTGCATCTTTCAAAAGCTGATGAGTAGGAAATGCATGATATGGATCTACATTCCAATCTTGTAATCCCCAAACAAGATATACACTTCCATTATAGTTATCTATTACATCTTGTAAGTGATATCTTTCATCCCAATAGTCATTCCATTCATCTCCTCCAAATCCTGCACCTAACCATGTAGTGAATGGACTAATTGGCCCTATTGCGTCATCTGTACATAACCTCATATCATCACTAGTTGCATCTGTAGTTGCACCTTCATACAATACATCATACAACATTGCTCTTGCTTCACTGGAACCATTTCTGTAGAACATCTGCTGAACTCCTATTGATCCAGATATAGGTACAATAGTTTTGAGATGTTCTGAAGGATTTTGTGCGGCTTCCCAATTCGTAGTTCCGGCATATGATTTACCCATTAAACCAACATTTCCATTAGACCACTCTTGTTCTCCTAGCCAATGGACTGCTGATTGGATTCCTATTTGCTCACCTAGCCCCTTTACATCTTGACAATGAGTTGATTTACCAGTGCCAAAAGTTGAAATTTGCGCTAGAGCATAACCATGTGGTACAAACTCTTCTAGTACCCATAGACCTACTCCTGCATCTGGTATTGTATTCGGATTAGAATCATCTCCAGCTACTCCTTCCCCTCCAAAATCATAGTATGGATGAACAGTTGCAATAACTGGAACTTTTGTACCATTTGGAACATTTGGCATCCATAAAGATACATGCATAAGGGCTGGCCCAGGATATCCTACATCTTGTTCTGAAGATGGTAAATCAACTTCTACGAAGTATTCTGTAGGTCCTGACCATGAGTATAATCCTTCAACTGGTAATTGGCTTCTCCATCCAGTCATATTCAATTCCATATTATACCTTTCATTAACTGGTGTTTCCCACCACTCATATTCTGAATTACTAAATCCTCCGGGACCTGCTGCTGACCATATAGTTGAAATCATAATTAATCCAATAACAATGACAGTAGATACCATGATTCCTAGTTTTTTCTTTGTGTCCAAATTATTTAAAAAAGGATTATTAAGAATCAAAGAGGATCTCTCCTTTTCGATAATTTCGCCATCCAAGACCTCATCCATTGGCTCTGCGAATCGATGATAGCAGATTATCATGATGCTTTATTGAATAGAATCATGCTTCATTTATTTTAATATCTAGAACTAAATGATCCCAATGCGGTGCATATGATTTAATTTTGTTAATATCGACATTTGTTACCTTATATCTTGAATCAATATTTTCTAAAACATAAATCGTTTCTGTTACTAATTTTTGATAATTATCCGAAGGAGCAAGCCCATGTAAATGTAGAATCCCACCACTCTTTTTTAGACAATTTAATGCAATATCATAAGATTTCTCGGCAGTTGGAAGAAGTCCCAATAATACTCTATCTGCAATATTGACTAAGCCATCACTAGTAATTCTATTGTCACCTTCATATATTGTACATCGATGATCTACCTTGTTATTCTTCAAATTATATCTTAGAGCATTTATTGCATTAGCATTCCATTCACATGAGTAAACATGCTTTGCTTGACTTTTGACTAAAATTGGTAAGGTGTAATATCCAATTCCACAAAATAAATCAACAATAATTTCATCTTTAGATACAATTTCACCCATTCTTCTACGTTCATTTACATTCCCTGAAGAAAACATACATTGAGTTAAATGATACCCATATTTTATCCCACTTTCTTTCCTGATAACCCAGTCATCATTTCCGACTAATATTTCAACTGTAGATTCCCGCTTTTCCCCTACTATCTCTCCTAATCTTGCTAACCTTTTAACTTCTAAACCATCACATATCTGTAACCAAAATTCATTACAAATAAATTTCTCCCAATGTGTTTTTCTAAATGCTGAATTAGGCAGTAATGCAATATCTGCAAATTTCTCCCAACGCTTGGGGATATCATCTAATAATAATTCGATATTTTTCAAATTTGTATGGTTTAATATGAGATATGAGTTCACAAAATCTCGAAGTCGCAAGTGTGGTTTAGATGCGCTCATTCATACACTCCGAGATGCAGGATAGATTCAGACTTATGGTACATGACTTTTTCCAGTATCATATGCAACGTCTAGTAGTGTTACTAGTTTTGTTGCTAATTTCTCCAGTTTCTTTGGCATCTCCACCTCCTGGTGAACCAGAAGTTACAAATGATATTTGTTCTATATGGAATAGTTCAGAGGGTATTTGTGATGATTATCAATCTAGTTTAGATGGTTCATCCACTGATGAATGGATTAAATCTTCAATCACCGTTAATGTTGATGATGCTGAAACAGTTTCATTAACGATAGCTACTGCAATACATGAACTTTCACGTTCAGATTTAAATTTAGAAGATTTAAATCTGGAAGGTGATAGTAGCATAGAAGATGGTATTCCTGCAGACTATATACGGAATTATCTTGATTTAGAGAGAAATGGTCTAACAGTTGAAGAAAGAATGTTATCTTTAATTCAAACAAATATGAGAGAATATATTGAAGATAATTTTGAATATACTGATAGTTCACTTCTGAATACAATCTCTAATATTGAATTTTCTTCAGAAAGCAACTTACAATGTACCTATAGTAAGTCTTTAGATTCTATTGATGAAGTCAATGGGTTTTCTAATGATCCATTTAATCCTCCTATTTGTTTTAGAGGAGTATTTGTATTAGTCCTTAATCCATCTAAATTAGGCCTTAATGAAGACACAGGGGATCTCGATAGGATGATGAGAGGTCTATTATTAATGGGAGGAGATATTAATTCTTCATTTAATGCTAAAGCCTTAGCAGGTCATTATGTTGAACTGACAGTTTTCCCTCCTGATTATTCCACTGCTTACCAAGTTGATAATCCTGGTATATTGCTTATTCAAAATTACCCTAATCAATCTCCACAAAATTATGGGCATTTATTTTTAGATAATACTCAAACAGAATATCCCAATACTAGTATTTCTGTAGATCTTACCATGCGTATCAAGAATCGTGATTCATTTTCGGTTTTATCAATTCAAGAAGAACAACCTGCATTAACGATTGATATTATAATTGATGCCAGAGATTCGAGTAACACTGAAATTGATATGAGATTATCGATTCATCACCTTAATTCCGATACTTTAAACGATTGGCTAATTGATTTTGACGATGGTGGTATGAACCTACCAGTTATCACTTCAGATGGAATTAGAATGATAAATACTGAATTAGATAGAGATTTAACAGATCTCCTTAATGGAGTCCCAATTGAATCTTTATCATCAGGTTTCTCTGAATTATTTGGGTCTGATATTCATTTTCTTGAACCTATTTTTTCATCATCTGACCAAGAAGGTGGACTAGATTTTCGTCATAGGGCTGGTCAAACGTGTGATGAATTATTAGAAGTGAAATATTGTTTAAATGGAGATCCAGCGATGTCCGGACAGAATCCAATTTTTATTGAATCAAGTTCTCAACCAGTTCAAGTAAAAATTTCAAGAATAATTGAAAATATGTTGGGTTCGAGTTTAGGTGATGTATCTACACTTGATTTTTCTATAATAAATGATCAAGATTTAGCAGCAGCTATGAGTATTATAGAGGTTGAATTCTCTACTAATCCACATTGGTTACAGGATTTACTTCCCATAGGATTCCCAAATACTGATATTAATCTCGAATTATTTCTTCCAGAATGGATTAAATCAACAAAGGGCGATAGTTCTGTTGTTGAAATTAAATCATCATTCGACGATCAAGAAGTATTCAAAATTGGTTTTGAAGGAACTAGAAACTTTGATTGGAATCATCCTATTTGTTTGGAAACAGTTCCTTGTGAAGACACTTCAAGTGATTTAATCTGCTCTTCTAAGCAGAGTACATGTATCACTTCTAAAATTGAAATTTTCTTCAATAATGTTGCAATTAATGAATTGAGCGGAGCTATAAAAATTGATTTCGAGGTTGAATTAACTCTATCTATCCACAGAGTTAACATTGACTTAGGAGAAGAAGGAATTGAATTGAAACCTATACCTTCAGATTTGATTCGTAGGGCTATCGCAGTTGGCGATAGGAAACCTTCTACATTTTATCAAATAGATAATGATGGAGATATGAATCCAATTCAGCAATATGGGCAAGGTGGACTCCTAGGTGGCTCTGAAATAACCGCTCCAATAGATTTTGGAAACGGCCATAAAATCGATTTAATAATCTCTAATTCAGGAATGGATCAGTTTGCAAACGATCTGAATGATCTTTTCCCATTAATATCTGAGGAAAATAGTCTTACCGGTTTCCCTTTAGATTTAGGTTTTGATAAATATGAATTAAATATGGATTTAAAATCTACTCCATTCATGGTAGAATCAGAAATATATGGAATTCCTGATACAATATCTCCATCTGATTTGAATCCAATTAATTTCTCTGCTTCAATACGAAATGCAGAAATTAGTATCACTTCTGTAAATGATCAAATTAATTTAGAGGTCCATCGTTCTTCTATTAGATCAATTTTTACAGATTATTTTGAATTCCCATTTGGTGATCCAGTTACTACTGATTTTGGCCTTACATTTCAGAACTCATATATGCAACAACAAATCTTTCCAATAATGGAGCATACTACTTTTGGGACAATACGCTCCTCTGCCTTAATCATAATTCATATGCCCGATGAATTCAGATTTTCATCATTTGAGAGTTCGAATGGATTAGGGAATATATCTGAGATTAATGGTCGACAAGTATTGACATATCTAACTCCAATATGTCCTGAATCAATATCATGGGATAGTTGTAAGAAAAATTCTGATACAGTAACTTACAAACTTGAATATAGTTGGTCATTTATATTCGCAGAAATAATTCCGTATTTGATAATATTGTCATCATTATTTAGTATGGGATTTATTCGAGTTTTGAGACTAAGAAAAGAAAAAAGAATTAAGAAAATTACTCAAAAAGAACTAGAAGAAAATAAACTTACTGAAGATGCCGCAGTATCTGAATTCGGATCAATGAGTTCTCCAGTATTGATGGCTAATGAATCTTTTTTTGAAGAGTTCGAAGAAGATAAAAATGATGATTGATGATAATCTAATCAGTTAGATAAGTTCTGAATATATCTTCTCAGCCATCTCTTTTCCAATCCCTGGGACTTTTTTTAATTCTTCTATTGATGCAAATTTTACTTTTTTATAACTGCCGAAATGTATCAATAATGCTTGAATTTTTTTTGCCCCCAATCCCTCTATATCTTCTAATGGATTTTTTAATGTAGCTTTGCCTCGTCTTTTCCTATGATATTTGTTGACAAATCTATGTGCTTCATCCCTTGAATGGATTAAGACTCTACCCTTCCTATCAAGTATTATTGGTTCTTTTCCTTTACGAAAAATGGTCTCTTCTTTTTTTGCTAATGCTGCGACTGGAAATCTATTATCTAACCCCTGTTTTTCTAATACTCTGAGTATAGTATCTAAGTGTGTTTTACCACCATCGAGTAGTAGTAAATCAGGCCACTCCTCTTGTCTTTTCAGCCATCTTTCAATTACTTCTGACATCATTTTCAGATCATCTAATGCATCTGTTTTAACGATATATGTTCTATACTCTTTCTTCGAAGGTCTACCATTTCTAAGAACAACTGAAGCCCCTACTCTTTCAGTACCTTGAAGTTGCGCCATATCAAAGCAAACGATATGGTCTAATGAATCTAATTCTAGTAACTTTGCACAATCATCGGCTGCTATTTTTTCTAAATTCCCGGAACGTTTATTTTTATGCCTCATGACTTTAAGTTCTGCATTTTGTGAAGCCATTCGCTGTAATTTAGCCAACTCTCCCCTTAATGGCACTCTTGTTTCTACTTTTTTCCCTCTTCTTTCCTGAAGCCATTCGTGCATGACTTTGTTTATTGGAGTTGGAAGTAATATTGTTTTTGGAGGCTTTCTTTCGGAATAATGTTCTGAGAGTACAAGTGCAACTGATTCAGAGATATCTCCTCTATGAATTAGTGGATAATTTACTTCACCCTGTATTATTCCATCTTTAGCATGAAGTATAACTACCACTCCAATATCTCCCCTACATGCGAAACCTATTGCATCACAATCTTGATAAAATTTTGAATTAATAATTTGCTGTGAAATAGTAGTTTGAACTGCTGATATTAAATCTCTAGTTTTACCTGCATTCTCATATTTCAGTTCTTTAGAATAATTTTCCATATCTTTATTTAGACTTTGAATTAATTTTCCTGCATCACCATCTAAAACTCCTTTAGCTGCAGAAACTAATTCTTCATATCCATTAGGTTCCACACACGGACCATGGCACAAACCAATGTGCATCGCCAAACAACCTTCAGGTAGTAATTCGGGGCAATCTCTTATCCCAAATTGTCTTCTTATGAGTTGAATTACTCTTTTTGCTGCCCCAGCATCGGGAAATGGCCCCCACCTTAGACTATCCTCATCAGGGAATCTAGTATACATGATTCGAGGGAATTCATGTTTGGTCATCGAGATAAATGGGTATGATTTATCATCTTTTAACATTGAATTATATTTTGGCTTATGTTTTCTAATTAATTCTCGTTCTAAAATAAGTGCTTCAGCAGGATTCTGAGTGACAATAAAATCAATCTTATCTGAGTTTTGAATAAGTTTTGGTATCATATCTCTATCTGGATTTTTAGAAAAATAAGAACGTACTCTTTCTTTAAGATTAGTTGCCTTACCTACATACAATACTCGCTCATCTTTTTGTTTGAAAAAATACACTCCAGGTTTGCCCGGAAGGCCATGATTTCCCCTCTCGAGTGCCATATCTATCTAATGCGGCGTAGGTGAATGCCCATGAACCCTAGACCTATTCGAGGGTCATGCTCAGTGACACTGAGAGGCGAATTCTTTCCCGACTTTCAGAGTTTGGGGAGGATATAGAAGGTAGTTGGGATGTACCTAGAAGCCTTTCATTACCAGGTCTTGCCGAATCTCTGGGGCTAGTTCGTTCCAGTCTCCATAAACCATTGGCGAAACTCGAATCTGATGGATTTGTATTTACTCGATCTGCTCATGTTATTGGTGGAGGTTCTAGGAAACGTACAGTTGTTCATATAACCTCTAATGGTCGTCAGCAAACTAATGATTTTGAAATTCTATCTAAATCTGAAGTCGGGGAAAAATATGGCACCATACCAAATCTTACAACATTATTTGGCCGAGATAAAGATAAGTCTGAACTACTTGAGTCAGTAATTAATGGCGAAAATATATTCCTTAGTGGATTGCCTGGAATAGGTAAAACAAGTCTTGCACGAAATATTGTTGAAGCAGTCCTTAACCAAGGCTGGATAGTTAGGTGGGCAACTTGTTATTCTAATACTGATGTTTCCGAGATTTCTAAGCAGTGGAATGGAGGGGTATCTCTTCGTGATAGTTCAGCCATGGCATCATATTTAGGCAAAAATAAAAACTTACTAATTATTGATGAAATTCAAGAACTTCATCCTCGACATATCAATAAAATAAGAGACTTATTGCAAGAGTTAAAATCAACAAAAGCATCAATCTTAGTAATTGTACGCTCCCCCAATCCATTTTCTTTAATAGAAGATTATTCTGATTTTCGCTTATCTGGAATTTCTGTAAAAGATGGTCGATCTCTTCTTCCTGTAGAATTAAATGATGAAAAAGCAATTGAAATAGTAAGATCATTGGGCGGCCATCCCTTAGCTTTACATCTTTGGAGCCCTGAAAGTAAATTTCCAGAGGAAGTGGTTGCTGTTCAGCAATTTGTAGAATCAACAGTGATTGAAAAGTTAAGTAAAGATGGGATGTCCACATTAGATGAATTAAGCTTAAGTCCTACTCCATTAGAAATAGATGAAATAATTGAATCTAACGGAACGATTGAACTTGATGAGTTCGCTATTCTTCGTTGGACTAATGAAAAATATGAACCACATCATTTGATAAGAAATGTGCGTAGATCATTATGGTCTGAAAGTGAGGTGAAAAAACTTCACCAGGTTGCTGCTACTAATTGGTCCGAAAAAAATGGCGATAGAGCCCTATGGTTAGAAGCATATCATCGAATTAAATCTGAGAGCTTTGATAAAGCATGGATAATCGAAAAAATATCATCAGTTGCTATGAATAATACTGCCACTGCGGCTTTATTAATTGAAGATGCTTTGAAAGTAGGCGACAATATAGATCTTCGATTTAAAGCAGTAGATTTAGCTTTTGAAAGAGCAGAGTATGCTGTTGTTGACGACCATCTCTCAAAAATGATTATTAGTCCCCAAAAGAAACTTCTTATGGCACGTTTATCTAGAATTAGAGGAGATAATAAATCTGCTATTGACTTAGAAAATCAAGCATTATTTGAGTTACCATCTTCCGATCGAGTCAGATTTCAAGTCTCCACGTTAGTTAGGAAATATGATGACCGATTACCAGGTAGATTAAATAAATCATTAGCAAATGAGATTCTTAAGAGTATTAATGATATAAAGTTCAAAGATTTATCCGATAGAGACCGCTATACTGCCGAACTTTCGTTAAATTT
>Ga0308010_1000253_pt1 | contig 41293 bp, 37 predicted proteins | sample Neamet129_FD_202368 | JGI IMG/M metagenome (GOLD analysis project Ga0308010, IMG submission 202368) | Marine microbial communities from water near the shore, Antarctic Ocean - #129 | ecosystem: Environmental > Aquatic > Marine > Unclassified | place: Southern Ocean | collected 2014-07-24 | reverse complement strand
GCAACAATTCCTGTATGCCCGACTGCAAAGCAACTTAGTGAAACTCTAGGGCCAGAGTCTGCGGTCTCAGTTTCCCAAAAAGCGGCCATTAAGCAAGGTTAACAAATAAACATAAGAATGCCTATTGATAATTCTATGGTCGCTGGGTCTATGGGTTAATATCTATTTCCGCCTCAAATTTTCGATTTATCGAGGGTTCTGATTTGAGGTATGTTGAGTCGCTGATACCTCTAAATTGAATTAATTGTTAGCTTTAGTGCTTGGAAGGGTAACGAAGGATCTTAATTTGCAGTCCACTTTAACCGATGGAATAATCCCGAAGAAGCTTATGTAGCTCTATGACGTGCATCTCTTCTTCACCTATTTGTGTGCGCGCGAACTCTTCAAGATAAACCGAATTATTTTCAGAGAGCTTCAGCAATGTTTTGTACAGGAGCAGGGCGCGATGTTCGTGGTCAATCGATTCTTTCAACACAGTTTCGAGTGAATGGTCATGGCTTTCTTCGATCGTGGCAATGCCCTGTTCGGGGTGGCCTCCCAAGCCAGTTAAAATTTCTCCGACCTGCTGGGCATGCAGAAGGGACTCGTTGGCCTGAGCCTTCATGAAGTCAACTAGGGGAAGCCTGTTCGGGCCTGTGATGACTAGTGAATAGTGAGTGTAACGAACCACCCCTGCTAACTCAGCCTTCATGATATTGTTCAGTATCGGTATCATTCGCTCAGTGTCTATGATGTCCTCTAACAAGATTCTGTTCTCCTGTGTCGTTGCGGTAACAGCTTATTAGCAAATACGAACTAGAGGATAATGTACTTCTAAGTATCTTGGTGAATTGAGTGGTTTCTACTGAGGTATCGGGTTCGGCTTAAATAATAGCGTATAACGTCAACAACGATGTTAGGTTTGCTTAACATATGTTGTTGATCGAATTTGTCCAAAACTATTTAGTCAGAAGTGAAAGCGCATGACTGACATAGCGACTGCTGGCTCAGACGACCATGGTGGAGGCGGGGCCGGCCCAACCATAGCCGGTGATCCATCTTCATTTCCAAATGATGCCGAACTAGCCAGAACTTTAACGCAGGCAAACTCACGGGCGACTCTTTCCACCCTTACCTCTCATGGATATCCCTATGGCAGTGTTGTTTCCTACGTTGCTACTGACAATGGTTCTCTTGTGCTCCTTATTTCTGATGTAGCCGAACACACAATTAATGTGCGTCAAGATTCTCGTTCCAGCATGCTGATAGCCGATGACTCGCCGGTAGAAGAAGACCAGCTTGGCAAAGCCAGGCTTACTCTTTTGGGTCGGTTAAGCATCTTGACCGACCCTGGCAAAGAGCGTGAGATGTACCTTCGAGAGCATCCATACGCGTCTTTGTACGCAGATTTTTCTGACTTTAATTTCTGGTTATTCGAAATTAAAGAATGTCGATACGTTGGTGGCTTTGGGCATATGAGTTGGGTTGACGCCGAAAATTTCATATCGGCTTCGCCTGACGTGTTGCACAAATCAAAAGAAGGCATTATCAAACACATGAATGATGACCATGCCGCTGCAAACTTAACCTATGTTCGGTTGCTCGCCGGACTGCCGGAAGCTACGAGCGCTGCAATGGTTGATGTAGATCGTTACGGCATGACTTTAGTTGCTGCTTTGTCAGACGGATCCCAGATAGCGAGAGTTCCCTTTCTGGAACCATTAACTGGGCCAGAGCAAGCGCAAGGTGCAGTGATTGCCTTGCTTGACAGTGTCCGAGGCAGCAGCGAGTGAAACTGGCTGCAAAGTGGTTACCCAAATCGGGGATACTTTTCCTGGTTCTCTGGTCGTTCATTGCCTGTTCGTCGAATCTCCCGGAAAAAACATTGGCGAGCGTTCCAAATACAAGCCCGTCAATAGAAGAAAAAAACTCAGAAGTGCTGAAATACGAAATACTGCCTTCTCTTCCAGTAACTCTGTTAGACCATCTTGGCAATAAAGTAACAGTTGAGTCAGTGGAACGGATTATCCCTTTGGAAGGTTCCATCGCTGAAATCGTTTTTGCGCTGGGGCTAGGAGACAAAGTAGTTGCAACAGATCTTTCAGCAACCTGGCCAGTCGAAGCCGATCAGCTTCCACAAATTGGATATCAGAGGGCGCTAGCTTCAGAACCAATAGCGGCTTTTAGTCCAACGGTCTTAATTGGGACTGATATTGCTGGCCCGCCGAAAACGATTGCAGATCTAAAAAGGCTCGGGTACGCCCTGGTGATCGTCCCTAGCGAAGCAACAGCTGAAGGGCCACCGCAAAAAATTCGGGCAGTTGCCCGAGCCTTAGGGGTGCCGGGTCGAGGAGAATCTCTAGCAGGGCAGCTAGAAGCGGTGATCGCCGCCAACACCCAAAAACCTGATGTTTCTAGCCCGATCGTCGCTGCTTTGTATATTCGGGGGCAGGGTACCCAGTTGGTTCTCGGCCGGAACTCAGCAACTCATTGGTTAATCGAAGCCGCTGGTGGGCGAAACGTTGCGGATATTCTTGACCTAGACGAATACACGCCGATAACAGCAGAGGCTCTTCTCGTAGCTAATCCTGATGTGATCCTTGTTCCGTCAGCTGGCCTTGAATCAGTCGGAGGAATAAATGGCCTTCTAGGAGTTGGCGGAATCTCACAAACGAGCGCAGGTATAAACAAGGCAATACTTTCTTACGATGACCAGCTTCTTCTTGGAAACGGGCCGCGCACGGGCGCGTTACTTGAACAGTTAACAACGGACCTTCTCGCTGTTTCGAGAAACGTAGATGAGCGTTAGTGAGTGTCAAATAAAAATGCTTCCATCCTGCAATCGCGGCAACAGGTTTAAGACGTTTTAATGCAGTCCTGCTCGAATCGTAGAATCTAAATAAGGGAAACAATGAACAAATGCAAGGCTCTACTATTTTCATTTGTCTTTTTTCTGCTCTTGATGATGCCGGCCTGTAGCTCTGATGACGGCGCTAAGCAGAGTCCAGAAAAAACGGACCAATCTTCAGCTCTGAATAGCGAGATAGACGGCAACGATGGCACGTTTGTTGTCGAAGAGGTCGAAGAGGTCGAAGAGGTCGAAGAAGTCGAAGAAGTCGAAGAAGTCGAAGAAGTGAACGTGGGCATAGAGAAGGAGTTTGTGACCCCTGATTTCTCGGAAGAAGAACAGACAGCCGTTGACGCTTTTGCTTTAGTGTATGACAGCGAGGCTGAGTGGGAGGTCAAGTCTCTACATCTAGAAACCAGCGACCTTTTGGAAGCTAGCAACGAACAATATCGCGCCGGCAATGAATCAATGGGCGGAATATCGCTCCGACCCACTGGTGTCAATATAGAAGGCGACATAGCAACGATAATTTATGATGTTCTGTTTGGAGCAAATCCAGCATACGAATCTTTGGAACGAATAATTACTCGTGTGGATGGTGTTTGGAAAGTGAGCCGCGACGATTACTGCGGCTTTTTGTCTTCCGCTCGCACTCCGTGTAGCTAATTAGATGGTTGTAACTTTTCTGATCCTCGGAGCGATAATGATCTCTCCGATATTTGTAGTCGCTTGGTGTCGAAAATCTGGTCGAGCCGCTCAACCGATTGTCACTAATCACACGATTGGAATTTTTGTTTCAATTTTGCTTGTCCTAGGTACAGCGCTTATTAGCTTGCGCTACGGGGCATTAGAGATGTCCTGGTCAACAACGGTGAACGCTCTAGTGAATTTCGATGAGACTAGTCACGAGCACCTCATAGTCAGAGAATTGCGTTGGTCGCGAACAATTCTTGGCCTTGTAGCTGGAATGAGTTTTGCTGTTGCGGGTGCCCTAACTCAAGGTGTTACCCGTAACCCGCTAGGCGACCCAGGGATACTCGGTATAAACGCTGGAGCTACGTTCGCAATAGTTACTGCTATCTATGCGGCCGACATAGTAACCCCGAAAGGGTATGTGTGGTTTGCATTCCTAGGAGCCTCAGTTGCGTTAGCTTTAGTTTATGCGATTGCAAAAGTGGGTAGCGGTGGGGTAACACCTGTCAAATTGGCTTTGGCTGGAGTGATAATAACGGCACTGCTTGGCGGGTGGACAAGTTCGATATTAATTCTGGACGAAGAGACCTTTGATGAAGCTCGATTCTGGTTGGCGGGCTCCATATCGAGCAGGGGTACTGAAGAAATCTCGGTACTGTACCCGCTAATAATTTTTGGTCTGTTGATCGGAGTCTCGCTGGGGCGCCAAATAAACATCTTGAACCTCGGAGATGAAACAGCAGCTTCGCTCGGTCAGCGGACGGCGCTCGTCAGAACGGGCGTCGGAGGAGTTGTGGTGCTGCTTTGCGGCTCGGCCGTAGCGATAGCAGGACCGCTTGCTTTTGTAGGGTTGGCAATACCTCACATGGCGCGCGCTTTGGTAGGGCCTGACTACCGCTGGATTTTGATTTATAGTTTTCTGCTTGGCCCGTGCTTGGTTCTTGGTGCGGACGTTCTCGGTCGAGTAATAATGAGGCCAGAAGAATTGCAGGTCGGAATAGTGACTGCCGCGGTTGGAGCCCCGTTCTTAATTTATCTTGTCCGCTTTACCAGACTTAGCGAGGTGTGACACCGTGTCTTTTTCTGCGGTCGTGACACCTGTAATTCCAACCCTAGCTGTAGTCATAGCGGCAGTGCTGTTTACAGCAGCACTGCTTATGTTTGGCGAACGGCTGCAGTCGCGAGAAGTCACGTTTCGGATCGGTTCTATTTCGGGCCTTGTCGAAACGAAAGTCATGTGGCTAGGAGTGGGGACAGCCCTAATTACAGCAGTACTTGTCGGAGTAGGGCTTACCGTCGGTGATTATCCCGTACCTGCCTCGAGAGCATTAGCTACTGCATTGTGGGACAGAAATGGTGAGTATGACTTTGTAATTAATCATCTAAGATTTCCCCGCATAGTCGTAGCGGTTCTAGCGGGTATGTGCTTGGCTGCCTCTGGGTTTATCTTTCAATCACTTATTAACAATCCGCTCGTTTCCCCCGATATTATCGGCATAAATGCTGGTGCTGCTGTGTGCGCTATCGCTATTTTGGCTATCGGTGGAAACGTTTCCTACGTGCCTTGGGCGGCATTTGTGGGTGCTTTGTTAACGGCAGGTCTTGTATATGTGCTCTCTTGGAAAAGAGGCGTAGAAGCAACGCGTATTGTGCTAGTGGGAATTGGAATCAATGCTTTACTTGGTTCCGTAATCACGTTCATAATTGTGCGTTACCCCATAGAACAAGTTGTTGCTGCTGCAAGATGGCAAGCAGGTACGCTTTTTGGTGTCTCCTGGGATGACGCGAGAACCTTGGCAATTGGTCTCCTAGTTCTTCTCCCTTTGGCTTTCGTGTTTACGGTTCGTCTTCGTGTTTTGCAACTTGGAGATGAAGTAGCTACCGCAGTTGGTTCCTCTATTGAGCCAGACCGTCTAGCACTTCTTGCTGTGGGGTCACTATTAGCTGCTCTTGCTACTTCGGTAATCGGCCCTCTCGGGTTTGTTGCACTCATAGTTCCTCAGGCCGCTCGGATGTTAGTGGGCACTATCAGCGGCGGTGCTCTTTTGCTCACTTCATTATTTGGCGGATTTTTTCTTCTTGGAGCAGATCTAGTTGCTCTGCGGCTCTTTGCTCCAGTGATGCTCCCCGCTGGCATCGTTACCGCAGCGCTGGGCGGACCGTATTTCCTTTTCTTATTAGCAAGGTATAACCGTGCAACTTGAACCTGAACTTTTTTTGCCACTGGTAGGAGTTGATCTAACCATCTCATACAGCGGCCCGAAGATTGTAAATGACCTATCGATCGATATTCCTGCTGGAGAGATAACCGCGATTGTGGGACCTAACGGATGTGGAAAGTCGACTTTGCTGAAGGCATTAGGAAGGATCCTGACGCCCGACAGCGGAAGGGTTTTGCTTAACGGTGAGGATCTGCACCTACGACGAACAAAAGCTATTGCCCGAGAAGTAGGTTTATTGCCCCAGAATCCGCAGTCTCCAGAAGCCGTTATCGTTTCGGATCTCGTTCGGCGCGGAAGGTACCCTCACCAACGGCTATTCAGTCAATGGTCAAAGAGTGATGAAGAAGCAGTAAAAAAAGCGATAGACACAACCGGCTTGACTGAAGCGTCAGATCGCCCGGTCAATGAGCTCTCAGGAGGCCAACGACAGAGGGTGTGGATCGCTATGATTCTTGCTCAAGAGACGCCGATCATGCTATTGGATGAACCAACGACTCATCTTGATTTAGCTCACCAGATAGAGATACTTGAACTGCTTAAATCGCTTAGCGAAGAGCAAGGGAGAACAGTCATAATGGTCCTGCATGATCTAAATCTTGCCGCTCGCTACGCCTCGAACTTAATCGCAATGCGAAATGGTGAAATCAAAGTATCCGGGCCACCGGAAGATGTTGTTTCTGCGGGAACCATTAGAGATGTGTTTGGTCTGGAATCACTAGTAATTAAAGACCCAGTGACTGGCTCTCCTCTATGTATTCCTCTGCCTCCATCGGGTAGCTCTACTCTTTGAGGGAACGCTATCGGCCTATTCGAGCGTCTAGATTTTGAAACCCCAAGTTCGAATAGACCACTTTTGGGTATCTAGTGATCCTATTTCGATAGTTCATGTTTGAGAAAATAATGGTGACGGCATACTCGCGTTTGATTAATGAGAGCTAACCGAATAGGGGGCTGTGAAGGCAAGCCACGTGTTTACGACTCCAATTAGCACTAAATGAGCGTTAAGCCGCTATCATTTAGTACTAAATACTTAAAGGAGACATAATGTCACGACTTCTCAAGGCCGTTGCAGTAACGGCTGCTCTACTGCTTGGCGTAACAGCTTGCGGTGCTGACCAAAACGACGCCAGCGTTGTTGAGGAGCCGGTTGCTAGCGACATAGTTGATGTTGCTGTTGCTGCTGGTGCGTTTCCAACCTTAGTTGCCGCACTTGGGGCAGCTGATTTAGTTGACACCCTAAAGGGCGATGGTCCTTTCACTGTGTTTGCTCCAACAGAGGAAGCGTTTGCTGAGCTTCTCGAAGCTCTGGGAGTAACCGCAGGTGAGCTGCTTGCTAATACTGAGTTGCTTACCTCAGTACTTTTGCACCATGTTGTGCCCGGAAAGGTTATGAGTGCCGATCTTGCTGGAGCTTCAGAACTGATGGTGACAACTGTGCAAGGTGGAGAGGTTTCTGTTACCGAGTACATGGGTTCAGTGACTATCGATGAAGCGACCGTAGTGACCGCAGACATCGAAGCATCAAACGGAGTTATTCATGTAATAGACAAAGTACTTCTGCCCTAACTCCTGGCCTTAGCTAAGACAGAGTTGCGGTGTAAGACAGAGTTGCGGGGGCCTTCCAGGGGCCCCCGCAATCGAGTTTTTGCTCATTTGTCTAACAGCCGTATGTGGGTTTGATCAAAGCGTTCTAGATTCGTTAGAGCATTCTTGAGATAGACCTGCGGTGAACTTGGATGTTGTGTTTTTGCATCTGTGCCAACATCTCAGGATTAGAGAATACTTCTTTACTGCCCACCATCAATTGGTCTAGCGAATTGGTGTAAGTGACATTCAAGTAGGATCCGGTCATTTCGCCAGCGGCGACGGCCTGCATCAATCTCATCCCAGTGACTGAGTAGTTTGAAAGAATTCCATAGTTGCGGTCCATGTCTTTTGCCTGGTCCGCAGGTGGTATTGGACTGCCAGTCATCATGATCGCTGAGAAGTAAGTTCCTTCTGGAACGCCCCGCTCTTGGTCTATCTGCATCAAGCTTCGCCCCTGAGAAACAACGCCTGCTTCTTTAAATGCAGCGACGACTCGTCCTTCGTTGTTCATAGCTGTCAATCCGCTCATAGCAGCGTCGATTGAGTCCCAATCAAAACTGATCATAACGATTCCCGCTTGTTCGCCCCCGAGCATCGTTTGTGACATTCGAGCTCCTGTCGCTCCTGTACTGAGACTGAAATCTTTTCCCCATTCATTCCAAGTTTCAGTCCAGTTGGGTAGATCGGCTATGCGGCATTGAAGAACACTCATATAGGACATGTGTTTAACTTTCGATTGTTGTAGGAAATATCCAAGCACAAATGTTTGACAAACAACTTAAACTTGTGCCGTTTTTTTTAAGGCTGAGGCTTTCAGATTGGTGCTGCCGGTCGCAGCCTGATGTGTCGAAGGTCTACCTTTGTACCGTGTTCTCTTGCGCAAATAGATGCGCACCGAAGAGTGCTAAAAATGTTGGTGTGGATATCATCCTTGTCGTCTTGGTGCTTATTTGGGCCTAGGGCATGTGCTTTCGTGACAGGCGCACGCTCCGAAACTCTCCAGAGTTCAGAGCAAAAAGCTTGTCAGGAAAACTGGGGGAACAGGCCAACTCAAAGTCCGATTCGAGGCCCCACGAATTCAGTCATCTCATCGATAGCGTCTGCAGCCTCTTGGAATAAACCTACGCATGCGGGCCATACATGAAACATCTCTGGCCATACTCGTAAGTCAACATCTACGCCCGCAGCAATGGCTTTCTCTGCGAAGCGTTCGCTGTCAGAAAGAAGCACTTCTTCGTCACCGACTTGAATGAGTAAAGGAGGTAGCCCTTCTAGATTAGCTTCGAGCGGCGAAGCAAGCGGATCATCAATCGAAGCGTCACCAAGGAACAACTCTCGCATCCTTGGCATGCTTCTCGCCGAAATTGAGGAATCTCGCTCTTCGTTGGTCACCATGCTTTCACCCGTGGAACTCATGTCGAGCCACGGAGAAATCATTATTGCTGCTGCAGGGAGTTCTATTTGTTGGTCGCGAAGTGCGACGAGGCATGCTGCGACTAGCCCACCTCCAGCAGAATCGCCAGCTAGGGCAATTCTGCTTGGATCATACCCCGCGTCTAGTGCCCACTTGTAAGACGTCACGGCATCGTTAACCGGAGCAGGGTGAGGATGCTCAGGCGCAAGACGATACTCGACCGAAAGGACTCGACATTTAGACTGCATGGCTAAGTGACCAGTTAAATTCCGGTGACTAGCAATGGAGCCTCCGACGTAACCACCACCATGGAAGTAAACAATCAAGGTGTTATCAACCGCTCCGGATGGTGTCTGCATCTCCGCTGGAACTCCGGCGGCGTCGACGTTGGTGCCGACAACCTGACTTGGTAGATCGCGAGCCGTTGCTTCTTGATTTGCTCGGAACTTCTCAACGTTCACAGGACGATCACTTTGAACCAGCCTGGAAGCAATAATGTCTCGTATTCGATGGTATTCCGGACTGGCCATAATCTGACTCCTGGGATTTAGTCTGCTCTGACTGCTTTGTCTTGTCTCATCGGACAATACACCTACGGGCGCCTTGTAAATACTATTCAGTGATCGCTGCTGTTCTATATAAGCACTCATATAGAACACCAAATGAGGTTTTAGGACGACACGGATTTGCCAAATTCAATAGACTGGTACTGAGAACAGGGGAGACACAATGCACGACATGGTGATTCGATCAGGCAATGTGGTTGACGGGACCGGAACTAAAGTACAAAAAATTGATATAGCTATCGACGATGGATGCATTTCGGAACTCGGGACAAATGTTGGACCGGGGCTTCGAGAAGTTGATGCAGATGGCTGCCTGGTGACGCCAGGGTTTGTGGACGTCCATACTCATTACGATGGCCAAGCGACATGGGACCCAGAGATGAGTCCGTCTTCGTTTCACGGTGTGACTACCACCGTCTTCGGTAACTGTGGCGTGGGTTTTGCGCCAGCTAAACCAGATAGCCACGACTGGTTGATTCAACTCATGGAAGGAGTGGAAGACATACCGGGTGCTGCGCTAGCTGAAGGCATTGAATGGAATTGGGAAACTTTTCCTGAATACCTAGAAGCTCTCGAGAAGATGCCACGTGTAATGGATATAGCTACCCAAGTACCCCACGGTTCTGTTCGTGCTTATGTGATGGGAGAACGCGGAGCCCGCAATGAAGAACCGACGGCAGACGATTTGATCGCAATGGCGCAAATCGTCCAAGAAGGAATCGAAGCAGGAGCCCTCGGGTTTACTTCTTCACGGACCATGCTCCACCGAGCGCTTGATGGAGAGCCAGTTCCGGGGACGTTTGCCGGAGCAGAAGAAATGATTGCTCTCGGGCGAGCGGTAGCTGAAGCCGGCGGCGGTGTTGTCGAAGTAGCTTCTGACATTGGTCTTGGTGGCCTTGAAGGTGATTTCGGCACTGATATTGAATGGATGCGCGAACTTGCCGGCAGCTATGGGCTGACAGTTACCTATGCCCTAACACAAGCAGACCGAGATCCTCAACAATGGAGGGAGCTGCTGGAAATGTCATCTGCGCCTCTTGATGGTCCGGGAAGAGTTATGGCTCAAATAGCTGGGCGACCAGCAGGACTGCTGTTCGGATTAGAGACCTCTCTCCACCCTTTCAAAATGCACCCCACATATGTGCAACTAGCGAAATCACTGTCACGCACTGAGCTCGTAACTGAAATGTCAAAAGAGTCGGTAAAGCAAAAAATTCTTTCAGAAAGCACTGGATACACGGGACGGTTCAACCATGACATTGCTCATGGATTCCATAAGATGTACCCATTATCAGAACAACCTAACTATGAGCCCACACCTGAAGACTCGGTTGAAGCTCTGGCTAAACAAGCAGGTTGCGATCCATATGAGTACGCGTATGACGTGCTGATGAGCAATAGTGGAAAAGGTTTGATGTTCTTCCCGCTAACCGATTTTTCAGAACACACACTCAATCCAACTTATGAGCGACTGAACCACCACGGTGCTTTTTGGAGTCTCTCAGATGGTGGGGCACACTGTCGATTGATTTGCGATGCTTCGACACCTACATACATGCTAAGTCATTGGACACGCGATCGAAGCAACGGTCCAAAAATGACAATCGAAAAAGCAGTGAAGTTGATGACGCATGACACCGCTGAGATCTACGGACTTTTAGGAGATAGGGGAACCCTAGAGATTGGGAAACGTGCTGATCTGAACGTCCTTGATTACGATGCACTGGGAATTTCTGCGCCGGAAATGGTTTATGATCTTCCCACTGGAGCTCCGCGCCTCATGCAAGAGTCTTTCGGTTATAAAGCAACGATCGTTGCAGGAGAAATTGTCCGAGAAAACGGTGAATTCACTGGTGCGAGGCCGGGGCGGCTGGTCCGAGGACGCCGATAGCTGTTCTTAGAATTTCCAGGTCTCTTACAGCGAAATTAGGTTGTAGGTAATTACGTTAATTTTTAGCGCTCTCTTTGTAAAAATATTCAACAAGGTGGACCGAGGTACCGGCAAGCTTTGAATATGGGAACGGTTGGGTTTGTATCCACAAACTGTTATTCGACCATTACTAACCGTCTAAGAGATTGGAACGAAACACTCTTTGGCAGAGCTATTTGGGCACGTGATGAGTGAAATAAAACTCGATTGACTCATCGACAAAATCAAGTGTTTCTTTAACGCTTACTTGATGCATCGATACTGTTCTTGATTCGTCGCCTGAGAGTATCTCTTCTGCGCTCGTTTCAATTTTTGTATATAGCTCAGTTCTCCAGCGAGTAAGAACGTGACTTTCAAGTTCTTCTGCGGCGCTTCTAATCTCAAATTTCCAAGTCTTAAGCACTGTCCAACCATTTTGTTGCTCTTCTGTAATTTGATTTGGCGGCGAGCTTTGGGCTGTGACCCCAATTTTTAAAGCAGAAAATTTAGGATAAACAAGCAGATAGAGCAGTGCTGACTTATTGGCTTTGGACCCGTTTAGTGACGAGGTAGATGTTGCTGGTTCGCTGTCTTCCCTTGGGAGTTGCTGTTGCACGATTAAGTCCTCTTGGCAATTGTATTTCAGACGCCAGCGCTAAGGGACGCCTAGCAATAGTTATGGCATGAAATTATCTAGTCGTGTGAAGTAGCAAGGCATAGGCGAACTACGTGGAATGTATGGCAAGTACATGCTGCTGACCATCACTTCGTATATGAACCAAATTCAAGAAGGAAGCTACGTCAGCAGGAGATCATAAGCACACCCGAGCGTGCTTTGGGAAGGAAATACGTTGATTTGGGGGGCATCACTTGGCCGAGGTCAGCTGAACGAAATATTTCATTAAGCTCAGGTGGCGGCAAGCATAACGTCACTGGTCCTACCCTTCGGTCAACTCCTGCCGGCCGGTATGAGAGCCGTTGGTCATCTGCAGTGTGAATGTCAAAAACCTCTGGCAGAAGGGTCGTATGAACGAATTCTGCATCGAGCCCGGTGGAGTCTCTGCGTTGAGCAACGAACCATTGGTCACCAAGTCTCAAACCTAGTTCACCTCGCTGCGTTGACTCTGCTAATTCGCGTGAACCAACTTCTCGAACGTCACACCATTGAGAAAGTTTGTCCAGTACCCATCGAGGTAATGTTGAAAGTTCATCAATGTCACGATCAAAGCTACCTAGGTGTAATTCTGAATGTGGAACATATGCGACGAGCACTCGCGTCAATCGGGCTTGGATTGCGGCGGCAACTCGGTGATGGCCGTCAATGATGTATAGCGAGGAACCGGGAAGCTCGATCGAGGTGTCTGCTTCCCATAAAGTAATTCGGGTTCCGTCAATCGCTGTGAAATCTCTGATGGGGTTCGGCCGGCCAGGTTCCTCAAAGACGCGCAGGTCCAGATTCTCATCGCGTGAAGTGACCACTACCGGGCTTGACATAGATCGAACTTTGCGTAAATGGGCCGCTATTGCGCGAACCCTGCCAGGGTGCACATCTTCGTGTGCGTAAAGCGTTTCGTCTCGAAGGTTGATAGCACCGATAATCGAACGCTGAGTGGTGCCCTCCATCGTTTCAATTTTCTGAACAAATAAATGCGGCTTAGATGGTGACGCATATGCCTGTTGCGAAATTAATTGGTTTAGGGCTGCGGCGCCCTTATTGGCAAGATGCTGATGCTCTGTTGGGTGCCCGTGGCTAGCGTCTGCTGAACGGGTGACATGGAGGAATGAGTGTGGATTCTGACTCAAGTGTTCGTGCCGTTCCTCAGCGCTCATGGAGTCATATGGCGGAGGAATCACCGACGAAGCCCAGCCTGATGCAACTATTGATGCGTCAATTGCTTGTATCACGTGCACCTCCTGAACAATTCAACCCTAGCCCAGGTTCTTAAATTGTCGAAAATCTCATGATGGATTGTTGTCGCAGGATTCCGTCCAAAACCTTCATTCGTAATTGAATTTGAGTAAGTCTCAGGCTGTCTGTGTGATCGAACGAAAGATTGAAGTACTTTCGTCTCAGCGCAGAAGATGATTCCAAAGATGTCTGATGAGGTTTCCTATTTCTCTCGCTGCGAGAGCACCGCTGTTTCTATTAAGTCAAAAAGTGGTTTAGTGAAAGCCTGACGGGTAGAGGACTTGTCTTCGATGACCAAATACGCACCGAATCCCTTTTCAGGCTGCAGCCATGAAATAGCCCCGAAAACTCCGGGACTACTTACGCGTCTAGTCGATTCAGTGATCCCGGCGGGTTCCGTATCAATCCACCAACCCATTCCGTAATTAACAAATGAGTTGTATATTCGACCCGTCCGATTCTCCTGCATTGTTACTACCGCTTCTGGGGATAAAACCTGAGTAGTGTCGCACATTCCACGATTCAGATGCATCTGGAGGAGTTTTCCATAATCTCCCGTGGTGATGTAGGCGCCGGCTCCAAGATTGGGATTATCGGTGTACTTCAGAACAGATAAATCTCCATCCCAATCGGGATATACAAAATCTGAAAAGGCGAATTGATCGAAGGGGTTGGAGTACCCAAAATGTTTCATTCCGCATGGCTCGGTGTAAATATCATTGACTAACTCATGCCAAGATTTTCCTGAAGCGGCTTCAGCGACAGCACCTGCGACCTGCCACTGGGGACCTCCATAGCGAAATTCGGTGTCAGGTCCTACAGTGCGGGGGTCAATCGCTGCGTTAGCTAAAATACTTTTAGCGCATTGCTGAATTGTGCCTGATGACAAAAAATAGCAGAGGTACAGGTAGTTAATTTCGAGTCCGACAAGACCTGAACTATTCGATAAGAGCTGCGCTGCCGTGATATTTCCAAGAGCACCGGCATAGTCGATAACATCGCTTATTGGTGCATCTATATCCAATACCCCGGCATCATTCAGATGCATGAGCACACCCGCAGTAATTATCTTCGATGCTGAGGCGATAAGAGATACACGTTCCTCATGGAAGTTCCCCCAGTGGTCATGGTAGAGAACGCCTTGATCTTGATCCACAACAATTAGGCCAGCTCCGGTGAGGTCGTGTGCCTCAATTAGAGCTTCCATTAAAATAGAAACTGGACTGAAGGCTTCTGGGATGGTTCTCTCGGCGATTGTAGTTGTGGATGGTTCGGCCGAAGTCGGTGAAGGTTGCGACGCGTCGTTAGCTTCTGGGGCTGAAGTTGTCATGGGGCTAGTAGACGCTGATGCGACCGAGCCATTAACAGCGTTGGAATCTGTGCCGCATGAAGTGATCAGAAACAAAATCGAGATGCAAACTAAACGAGGACCCAAGATGTTTCCAATCGAGTGGCTCTGATAACAGCCGAAGATGCCATATCTTAATCTTAGCTAGCTAAAAAATGACTTGCGAAACACTATTCCAGAGCTTCAGAAGCCGCTATTTCAGCGATCTGATCTACTGAGTAACCCAAGAATTCACTAAGGATTTCGAAGTTATCTTCACCGAGACATGGCCCCCCACGTTCTAGCTTTGCAGGTGTTCGAGACATTTTCGTTCGGCAAGAGTGAGTCCACATTTCACCGGAGTGGCTTTGAGGAACTTGAATTTGGTGTTTCCTGAAGAGTAGTTGCGGATCAGTACTTACTTCTTTGGCATCGTTAACAGGGTAAGCATCAATCAAAGATGCCTGAAGTTCTTCAGCCGCCGCAGTATTCGTGATTGTTGTGGTCCACGCTGAGATAGCGGTTTCGATGATGTCGCGTTGAGCCCGTCTGTCTGATTGATTGAGGCCGGCCATACCATCGAGTCCTATTTTTTTGGCAAGAGCTGGCCACATTGATTCAGTGCAAGCAAGCGCAATCCACGAATCTTCACCTGCAGATAGATAAACCCCGTGGGGATACATGTGAGGGTCGTCATTGCCCCGGCGTTGTATCGTTCGGCCATTGATGCTCTGATCTAGAATCGCCGGCGCTAAATAATGCAAAGCGGTTTCAGTTTGAGATAAATCAATGTATTCGCCTTCACCAGTTCTATTCCGATTTTCTAACGCCGCGATCAAAGTCGCCACAACAACTCTTGGTGCCAAATAGTCGGTATAAGGTCCGTAGGGTCCAGCAGGAGGGCGATCCGCCCATCCGGTTAATTCGTAATAGCCGGCAATAGCTGCTGCCATGAATCCGTACCCGGCAATTGTTGAATGTGGCCCCGTCTGTCCGAGCAGAGAGCTTGAGAGCATGATTAGCTGAGGGTTAATTTCTGAAAGCGTTTCGTACCCGTATCCCAAACGCTTCATAGTTCCAGGAGCAAACGACTCCGTGACTACATCTGCCCAGCGAATTAGATCAAGCACAACCTCGCGCGATTTAGGATTAGCCAAGTCGAGGCTAATGCTACGTTTCCCGGCGTTGTACACACCGTACCCAACACTATTGTCAGGGTGAGGCTCATCATCTACAAATGGATTCACTGTTCGCATCGTGTCGGGCCTGCTGGCTGTCTCAACTTTGACAACTGTAGCTCCGTAGTCACAGAGAATACGGACAGCGGAAGGGGTCGCTATGACCCAAGAGAACTCTAAGACTTTGAGGCCATCAAGCGGAAGAGAAGTGCTCGTTGGTCTGCTGCTTTGGGTTGGCTTGCGACGTATTGTGTCAAGTAGTTTATTGTGCTCGCCGAGCTTTGGCGGTTTATCAGAACTGGTGTCTGGAGGGCTTCTGAACTTAACTAGCTGCCCGGGGTACAGAGCATCTTTTCCGTTACCTGCGTCTTGTCTCTCCCAAAAATGGCGCGCCTTCAGGTGCTCGTATTCGACCAGGTCAGCAATAGTCATAGATGGAGTAATAAGTAGGTTTTTGTCGAGCGCCGCCGCCCACAATTCAGCTTTAGTCTTAGTCGCCAGAAACGTGCTGAATGTCTGAAAAGCGTTAGCGACGACGTCACCGCTTATTTCACCGTTCAGTACGTGCGTACCAAGATTCTCCCAGTCAAGAGTAAGAACGTTTTGATCCGCCATTCCTTCTTCGTCAATCCAGCGTGTGAGGCGATCAGCGAATCGACCGAACGCTGCACCGGGTAAAATCACTGAGATCGTGTAGCCGTCTTTGCAAGGGAAAACTAACGGTATCTTAATCCCGCCCGTGTTAACACCACCAGCCATTCGACGAACAGATGTTGCATTCACCAAGCATGAGAGGTCTGAAGGGTTTGCGTGTGTCAGAGACTCTTGAGCTGAAACGTCGATATGTTGACCATGTCCGCTCTTGTGACGTTCTTGAATTGCAATAAGGCTTGCGGCAGCAGCATCTGCTGAGGCTTGGAGAAAACTATGAGGCAGACCAACTCGAAGCGGAGCGCGGTCGGCGTCGCCACTGATGTGCATAAAAGAGCTTCCTGCTACAGCGGTAATATCTGACCCTTGCCAATGAGATCGCGGCCCGGTGCTGCCATATGGAGTAATCGAAGAGTGGATCAGCTGAGGATTCACTAACGCTAAATCTGGATATGCCAAGCCGATAGAAGCGAGGCTGCCCGGAGCCTGATCTTCAAATAAAATATCTGCTGTAGAGACAAGGTCGAGAAACCTGTCGCGGTCTCCGGCCACGCTCAAATCTAGGATGACAGATTTCTTTCCTCGGTTATAAGCCCAGTGAGTGAGACTTGTATTTGGGTCCCGTATGTCATCAACGAACGGCCCGGTATGTCGAGTAGCTACGCCGGCTGGTGGCTCTACAGCTATTACGTCTGCGCCGAGACGGGACAAAACATGACTACCGAATTGGCTAACTCCATTACATAAGTCAATAACTGTGATGTGTCCGAGCATGCCCCCCCTATAGATCGATAGAAAGAAGCATAGTCGATGTTCTATTTAGCGGTCTGATGAGGCTTCTGCCGCTGGTTAAGAAACTTTCAGATAGCCATTAGATTCAGATGAAGTTGATTTGCTGATTCGTCATTGCTTTGCCCACCAATTTAAGTTGGGGTTAGTTTCTGCAAAACAGAAACTGCAGCATTGAGGGCGTTACTATCGCGACCGATAATTGCCAACGCGTGTTCATAAGTTTGGGTAGCGACCTCAGTTATTGTCCAACGCGAACCAACTAGCTGGAGCTCATAGGTTTCGTTATCACATCCCAAAAACCAGCCTTTTATTCTGAGGAGATCCAAATTGTCACTCATCAGCCAGTCTTGAAGATCGGTTACTTGCCAAGGCCCAGCAGGGTCTATCACTTCGGTAGCTAACCCAAAAGTGTGCGTTTCGAGCTCAGGTTCGAATGCAACGCCTCGCATCGCAGCGCTCAAAAGAATTTGCGGATCTATGCGGCCAAACTCACAGGGAAGGACCATTCTTCCGGGCGCGACTTCTGCAATCTGTTTTGTTGCTTGCGCAAGTTGATCTGCATCTACATAGTCTGTTTTAGATAGAAGAACCAGATGCGAAGTTTCAAGCTGGCGCTTAGCTAAGTGTCCCATATTTTCGTCATTAATCTGGTCACAAATTTGTTCAGCATCAGCGACAGCGATAATTCCGTCTATTCGGCAGCCGTTGACGTTTCTGATTGCGTTTGCTACTGATACTGGATCTGAAGCTCCGCTTGCTTCGATAACTACGGCATCAAAGGTCGTGGCTTCAGCAATCTGATTTAGCTCTGCTTCTAAGTCATCGGAAAGAGAGCAGCACATGCATCCGTTAGTCAACTCGATTTGTTCAGCACCGCTCTCAGCTAGAAATAATCCGTCGATGTTAATAGACGCCACATCATTTACGATTACCGCAATACGGAGTTTGTGGTCGCCACTTAGAAGCTGGCGAAAGATTGTTGTCTTACCGCTGCCTAGCAGACCTGTAAGTATGAGAACCGGCAGGTCGGTCGCCTCTGGCACGTGTGAGTCTGACCTTGCAGATAAAATCGAATTTACAGTTGCATTCCAAGCAAATTCCAATTCTGTCATTTTGTGACCGGGGTACCTTCGAGGACCGTGTCATGCACTGAAATGCGGTTTAACTTTTCAACGTTTACTTCATACGGATCATCATCTAGAACAGTGAAATCTGCGTATTTTCCAACTTCTATTGAACCAAGCCGATCGTCACGGTTGAGTACATGAGCTGCATCTATCGTCATAGCGCGAAGTGCTCTATCGACAGAGATTCTTTCGCCGGGAGCCATCACAGTAGAACCATCGGCCGCTAACCGATTCACGGCACACCACGCAGCTGTTAATGGCGAAAGGGGAGTTACCACTAGATTGAAGTCGCTATGTAACGCAAACGTAACCCCTGCTCGTTCCAGGGAGCCGAGACGCGCAGTCGCTTCGCTTCGGTCGGGGCCAAAGCCACGATCACTGTGAAGTTGAGCACGATAATGCACGAAATAAATGTTGACGCTCGCTAAACCACCTAGCGCCGCCAATCGTTTGGCTTGCGATGGATTACTTAGGCAGTAGTGCTCGATCGTAAACCGGTGATCGAATCTTGGATGTTCTAACTGCAGTGCGGCAAGGGTATCTAAAGTCATGTCCACAGTTCGGTCGCCGTTAGCATGAGAGTGAATTTGGATACCAGCTTTCCAAAAAGGTCGCATCCGGTCGACCATATTTTCCCAAGGAATTTCCCCAGTATGTGCTGTGTCGTCGTCTAAGTAGCCAGGTTGGTTCATTACTAAAGTCATTGATGGATAAGAGCCATCGTTCACGTATTTAATTCCATGAGTAGTCAGCCGGTCGTCGCCTTCGAGACGTTTGCTTGCTAAATAGTTGATTGCCTCATCACCGAAATCGCGAGTCAACCTCGCCTCAAATGGAATCATCAGTATTCGAAGAGGGAACTTGTTATTGTCTATTGCCGATCGGTGGTCCGTCCATTCTTTTTCGAAGCTTTCGCTAAAACCCCAACCAAGATCAGCGGTCGTCGTCAATCCCGCTTGTTGAGCTACTGCGCCCATCCGTTCAATAGCTCGGCTTCCGGAACCGTCAGAGTAGACGCTGTCTGCTACTGGACGTGTTGCTCGCGCTATCGCCTCTGTCTCAACGAACCAACCATTTAAACGACCATCAGGGTATCTACCAAGACCGTGACCGATACTGTCCTCATCTACCCCAATTAATTTAAGCATCGGGGAATTTACATAGATGATATGTGGGGCGTAAGCAACGACCCAAAGAGGGATTGTGTCACTAATAGCATCGAGCATGTCTCGATCTAAATGCCCTTCTTGAGAAGCAGGGTCATAGCCCCATGCTGTTAACGGTTTCGAAGGGTCGTTATGTTCTGAGACGAGGCTTCTTAACTGGTTACACACAGCGTCTCGGCTTGGTAGCCCTTTCCGGAGGCCTGTAGGTGATGCTGAATCGATTGGTCCGACGTAGTTGAGTCCCATGTAGACACCGCTATACCTAAGGTGCGTGTGGGGGTCAATAAATCCGGGAAAGATAATTTTGTCCGAGTACCTGTCATCGATTTCATAAGTATTTCGTCGCAGCCAGGGTTGCATTGATTCAATTGTTCCCGTAGAGACTATCCGACCATCTGCAACAGCAACGGCGGAGGCATGAGGTCTTCCCGGGTCCATCGTGTGAATCTGAGCAGCAGGGAAAACTGTTATATGCATAATTCAATCTTCGCACATCGAGACAGTCGGTGGTTTTTGAAATCAACGATAAGGCTCATAGAAAGACTTCAAATAATTTCCAATTCCTGAAATCCTTAAGGCAAGCATCATAGGAACTTGCACATGTCGATCTCGTTTAAATTTTACCCAATTCGATCAGTTAAAAAATATTGGTTCTGGCGATGGTGTGAGCTCAGGGTTTGCTTCAGACCTGTTTCAGTTACATTCCGCTATTGGAAACGTTGGGCATCGGACGCGGCGTATTTAGCTACGCTGTCAGCTGCCATGTGAGCACAATCGAGAGCAGCGACTATGGAGTCAAGCTGAGGACCCGGTAGCGCTACTGTCATCTCGTTGACTGTCATTCCTGTTCTGGCCCTTGATAGAGCGCACCCAACTGAAGCTGCAGGACGTTGGTCATTGTGAGCAATGGCAACAATATGGCATTGGGGCTTTCCCTCTATCCGAAGGCCCGGACAGGCATCACCTACCAACATTACTCCGTGTGGAGAGAGACGTAGGAGTACAACATCGGGGATTTGAGTCTGTTCAGATAAAGGCCCGTAAGTCACTGCTGCTGGAGATGTGGCGATAGCAGGTACGTCACCAAATTGTTGAGGGGTTATCCAGCCAACTTCAAGCACCGTTGCAATATCAGCTGAGGTTGCAGCAGCTTCAGCACTTATCATTCCGTGGGTGTAAGAACCCACAGAGCAATTTCTGTGATCAGCGGGCGTTGTTGTAAAAGAGTTGACAGCGCCATCCACCCAAAAAACACAGCCAGCAGAGACGGTGCCTGTCCGGCCATCTTCAGTTGGCTCTGGCTTTCCCCTGCCGTGAGCCGGAGGACTAGATGGCACGCTGCTATGGAATGTGATTGCAACCGGTTTTGTGACAGGATGCAAATAACGATTGAGAGCTTCAGATATCTCAGATGGTTTCATATTAGGTGCCTCTATCTAAAGCTAAATACCTTATGTGTGAGTGTGGCGTTGGGTCAAAATAGAAGATACATCGAAATGTTTAAAATTTTTTATGGTGACGTTGGATCTGAAAATGGCTACCTGTGAGGTTTATCGAATGTCTAAGTCGGTGCCTCAACTTATGGAGAAATGGCCGGTTACTTTATCCCAAAGATCTTCTGATGTTGTTGGAGCTAAGTTAGCCCGCCATGCGACCATAAGATCCGGCCGTACAAGAGTCAAAGCACATGGATAAACGATTTGGGTTTCTGGGGTGTCTATATCCACGATAGCTAAGGGCAGTTCTCGCTTAGTCGCTTCAGCCACGAGATCAGAAACGTCAACCGATGGATTCGTTCTGATTAAGTTGAAACCGACAGAGAAACGATCATAGAGAGTTTCATCTTCTGTAAGCCAAATATGAGGTGCTCTGTGACCAGGCCTTGATGTGGGTACATACATTTGAGGATGATCTTCAGGTTCCGGTGTGCCATCAGCAATGCAGATAGGTGAATTCGTGTAGCGGTAGCCAAGTAGAACACCGAACGAAGCGATAAGGCTCTCTTGTTCTACCAAGTCCGCTTTTAGCGTCATTCGTACTTGGTCAGCCTCTGCAGATTCCTCGTCGAGAATATCACCTAATTCCATCACTGAAGCAAGCCGTTCATATAGCTCTTTCGCGAGCTGAGTGTTTCGTGAGCCAATTGGGCGCCGTTCAATGTCGTAACTCGGCAAAAGGTTTGGGCCTCCCCAACCTTCAATAACCCCTCTGAGTTTCCAAGCGAGGTCAACTGCATCGGAAACACCGGTATTCATTCCGAATCCGCCGGTGGGCGAGAATAGGTGAGCGGCATCGCCGGCTAGCCATACCCGCCCCGAGCCAAATGATGATGCAGTGAGAGCATGCGCTGTCCAAGGCTGGATTGATTCGATCGTGATGGGTATTTCAGCTCCAAGCAGGTTTGTTATTCGAGCGATCGCGTCAACCTCATCCCAAGATTCATTGGCTTTTAGCTGAATGTGGTAGGTCCAAGACTCTCCGTGGTCCCAATTAATCAGATATCCGGCGTGGTCATGGTGCAGCGGGAAGTAGATGTTGGCTGGGCCGAAAGGATGTGCAGCCATTAGCTCAGGCGCTCGGAAATAGACAGAAACGAACTGTGCGAGATCACCGTCGCCCTCATAAGCAATGCCGAGCTGGTTACGGATAACAGACCGACCACCATCACACCCAACCAAAAATTTGGAGGTGATTTTTGACTCTACAGAGGTTACAGGGTCAAACAAGACGGTTTCAATATGGTCATCATGTTCGATGTACCGAACAGCGCGAACACCTGATTTAAGTTGGCTCTGGCTTAGAGTGTCTAGATGATCACGAAGAATCTGATCTACTTCATTTTGGCCAACATTGCATTTAATGTATGCCGACCAATGCAGCCGATTATCTATTGAAAACTCCGTAGTGCGTCTCAGGGTTTCTAACTGGGTTTGGCTAGGGAGAGATAGCCTGTGGATTTCTCTCCCGCTGAGTGAACTTACCCAGTAGTAGTCCGCTGGGTTTTCTGGCGGTATCCCGGCAGCAACTAAAGAATCGGCGATGCCCCAGCGTCGATAATATTCCATTGTCCGACAAGCAATGGCGTTAGCGCGCGGATGCGGATTCACGTTCGGTTGCTCTTCAACAACAACACTGGTGACGCCATGATGAGCTAATTCTGCTGAAAGTGAAAGCCCAACGCTTCCCCCTCCAACTATGAGTACTTGAGTATCGATCACATAGATACAATACAGATTGATAAACGGAGAATGCGACTCGCCCATCCAGCTTGGAAATCTGCATGCGAGTTGACAAACAACTCTTAGTTTTCCGAACACGCTATAAGGCAGTGGTTAGCAGCACGCTAACTACAGCGAGACATTCCTGTTAGTTGTTTATGCACTGACTAAATAAATTATTCTCTACCGATAGACGAATGAATTATGCGCTCATTCGGTTTAACAAGCTGATGGGTTTAAACCATCAAGCTCAATGTGTTTGTGTAGGTATGGTTTAGCTATGAATGAAACTTCTTTCCCTTCAATGCGTGTTGACGGCCAGGTAGCTCTCATAACCGGAGCGGGCCGTGGAATTGGTCGAGGATGTGCTCTAGCTCTGGCTGACGCGGGAGCTGAAGTTATTGTGATGAGCCGAACAGCCGCTGAACTTGACGACGTTGTCGCAGATATAAGAAATAATGGCGGAGTCGCACGAGCGATAGTCTGCGATGTTTCTGATAGCGCCTCAGTCAAATCGGAAATATCTAGAATCAGCAATCTTGACATCTTGGTCAACAATGCCGGTGTGAGCAAAGCATCGTCGCTAGTCGATCTAAGTGAAGAGGACCTAGACATGCTCTTGCAGGTGAATTGCCGAGGAGCAGTTCTCGTGGCTCAAGCTGTAGCGAAAATTATGAAGCCACAGGGTTCTGGAGTAATCATAAACATGTCATCAACATTCGGTAAGAACGGCCGGCCAAATAACAGCATTTACGCTGCTACTAAACACTTTATAGAAGGTTTTACTAAATCTATAGCCGTAGAACTAGCGCCTTCAGGAGTGCGAGTGGTAGCCGTTGGTCCTACCGCTATAGATACACCGATGACACATGATCGACTAATCGACCCTGCCATAGGAGGTGATCTGTTAGCCAGAATCCCAATGGGGCGCTTCGGGCAGGTTTCAGATGTAGTGGGGGCGGTAGTATTTTTGGCATCACCCGCTGCGGGCTTGATAAGCGGAACTACTCTTATGGTCGATGGTGGTTGGACAGCGCAATAATGAAGCTCCTAGGAGAGAAATAAAAAAACAAGTTACTCTTGGAATTTTTTGAGCTACAAAATTAAGTTTCCGATAAATAGAAATGTTTAACTAAATGAGCGAGTTACTATTATGGTCTTGGAAATGCAGGATTTAGAGAAAGTAAAAGCCTATTTAGGCAAAGAAACTGGGCTAGCGACAGTTAGCACGACCCAACGAGATGGTCGAGTGCTGTCTAGTGTTGTTAACTGCGGAGTCAGCGACCACCCGTTAACCGGTATCTCCTCTGTGGCGTTGGTCTCGATAGGAAAAGCAGCGCGAATCACGCACATAAGACGAGGGTCTGAAGTCACGGTAGCGATCCGGCGGGGTTGGAATTGGATCTCGGTAACTGGTAAAGCAGAGATAGTCGGCCCAGATAATTTACCTGAAGGTATGGATAGCGAAGCTCTCCGAGTGTTATTGCGCGAGGTGTACCAGGCTGCAGGTGGTGTCCATGATGACTTCGAAGAATATGACAGAGCGATGGCTGCCGAACGACGGGTAGCGGTTTTTGTTACGCCGGACCGAATCCTCGGTAATTCCCCTCAAGGATGATAGCGACTAACAAAAAATGTGTTGTTAACCCTTTCGGACCTGGAAGGCACTATTCGTCGTTCAAGTACAAATGTGCTAGTCGCTACTAGCCAAAGCGCCATGAAATGAGGCCAGTTTGTCTATTCAACCGCGCCGGTTCTGGTAGTTGAACGAAGACACATAGAATCTGAACAACCGATTAGAGAATCAGATCTAGTGCTTAGAGGCGAGTGCGCGCCATTCTTCCTTGGTGCCGCCCATCGAAGTTGCTGTCGAAGCGCCATACATGCGGTGCTTGGTTTCGGAACGAAGTAGCTCTAACTCGGCAGTGAGAGCTACTCTTCCCATTTCGGCTTCGGGATCTTCTGGGTAGTAGGCAAGTTCCGTTGCTGGATCGCCTGCTACTCGAGTACCAATTAGATAGCGTGGCTTGGAATAGTCGTAGGGTCGCGCTCGGTGCAAAATGCATCGGTTATCCCACAAAAGGGTATCTCCGGGCTCCCAGTTATGGCTGTACACACGAGATTCATCACTTACGACGTGATCCAGCAAAGACGCAAGAAGAGTGCGGCTTTCGTTGCGTTCTAGTCCAGGCACACTGAATGCGTGCCGACCAACGAACAAATTAGGTTCCCCAGTCTCTGGATGGACCTTGATCAGCGGACGAAGATATGCCTCCCCGTGGTAAACCTCGCCGTAGAGCCCTTTCTTATCTTTGTCGGGGAAATCTCCGATGTCATTCGCTTGAGAGTAATTAGTGGAATGGAAAGCGCTAAGTCCGGCTATAAGTTCTTTCGTCTCATCATCAAGTGCGTCATAGCCAGCTCGTAAGTCAGCTAGTTCAGTTTGTCCATCTACTTCAGGTACGACAACTGCAGACAGCATCGCTACTTTGCTTGAAATTGGTTTATACGTTGAATCAGTGTGCCAAGTCTCGTTACCAACGTTGGTTCGCATCAATTGAGATTGGAGATCGTAGATCTCTCCCAAGGCCCCATCTGAGTGTTTCTTTTGGTTTGACATTGGTTGACCACCAAATTCTAAGTCACCAAAACGCCTACCAAAATTTGCGCTGTTCTCCTCGTTGAGATGCTGTTCAGGGAAAAGCAAAAAACCGTGCTGAATAAGTGCCGCATTTATAGTAGCGAACTCTGCATCTGTCAGGCTCATAATGTCTATACCTGTTACGGTCGCACCGAATGATTTGTTGTTCATCGGAACTATTAGTAATCGGCTCATCATGCCCCCTGGTGAGTGGTTAACCTAATTCATCTCACAGCGTAGTTAAAGTCAGTGATCTTGTCGACTAAATCAATGTCTAGCTACCAGATAGCCGTCGAACTTTTTAAAGCATTGCAAAGAATCGTAAAGGTCTTGGCGAACAACACTAATGTTAGGGACCAGTGACTCCTGAATTTGATCTGCCCTTGGTGATACTGAGAACAAACAGAAAAAAAACTGTATCTATCGAGGTAACCCCATCAAACGTAAAAGTTAGTGCCCCGAAACGTCTAAGTAATCGAGTAATTACCGACTTCATAACGGAACGCTCCAGATGGATAGAGAAAAATGTTCGACTTCAGCTAGAGCAACCGAAGCAAAAAACTCGGATATGGGCAGATGGCGAAATGTTTGCCTACCTAGGTCAGGAATACCCGCTTCGCATAAAAAGAGAATTTCGAAGCGTGGCAAACATTAACGATGGCCATCTGGATGTGATGATTCCGTGCGGAACTTTAGAATCTGAGGAAAAACCAACTGTTAAGTCGCTAATCGCTGCTTGGTACAAGCAAAAAGCTACTGAAACATTAACCACGAGATCATTCGATTACTCTAAGATTTTGAAAGTTGAACCTACATCTATTCGAATTAAAGAATACAAATCCCAGTGGGGCTCGTGCTCGGTCTCGGGTGTCATTTCATACGACTGGCGGATCATTATGGCCCCAAGTAACGTCGTTGATTATCTGGTGGTGCACGAACTTGCTCACCTGCTTGAGCACAATCATTCACAAAGATATTGGGGTCATGTGGAAGCCGCTCTCCCCAATTTTCGCGATCAGCAATCTTGGCTGAAAGTAAATGCACGAATGCTTACCATCTGAAAATGTCTGCGAGAATAAATTTAATGTTGCCTCTGATGACTAATTCTTAAGCGACTGCTAAGGAATGAAACGGAGTAAGACTTGATTTGGTTTCGATGCAAATATGAGAAGCCCTGCCGATTGAGGCTGTCATGGCTCCGGTAGTCGTAAGCGTGAAGGTTGCTATTCATTGTTTAATCCGACTTTGATCCAATTTCCCAAATGCCATGGTTGCTTAAGTTCTCGTCTCGATGTAGCGAAAGCTGCGCCTCTTAGTTTGATCTGAACCCAATACTTTAGGTCAATATTGGCGATAAACGACATGCTTATGCCTCGTGATAATTCTTGATTTCAACCTCAGCAACACGAAGTTGCGTCGAGCCAGAGTCATGACTAATGACACATCTCTCGAGGAAAGTAGCTATGCGTAATTATCTAACTGTCGCAAAATATGCCTGATAGCAGTCGCTAGAGATGAAAAGATAAAACTTGATCCTGGATGGGATCGAAAGGATATTGTGGGGCGCGCTGCGATTAAAAGAGATTAATCTAGACCATATGGCTGATACGAACCAGCAAATTGAAGCCAGCTAAATTCGCAAAGTAACACTAAGCAACGAAGCCATTGGTATAGGCAAACAAGCGACTCCGACGCCGGTGTTGCTGATCAGAAAGAGAAGGGCTGGAAATGTTAGACAAAGCAGAGCGCGAAGAAGCAGCGAAAATGTTTCTCAAGGAACTCGATGCGTTAAGAAACCATAGATCCTTCGCCTCGTCTGTGAGCAGTTCTACCTTGTCTGATGGTTACGCTATCCAATCGGCTTTTCATGACATCTTGATAGCTAGAGGTCATCGCATTTCCGGGTGGAAAGTAGCACTTACAAGTGCCGCAATGCAGGAATTCTGTGGAGTGACTCACCCGTTAGCCGGAGCAGTTTTTGATAAGAACGTGCACAAGGCTCTGACTCGAGTAGATCTAAGTCAGCATCTACATATGGGAGTTGAGTGCGAAATAGCGGTTTTTGTTAACAAGGACCTGACCGTCGAAAGTGGACCACACACAAGAGAAAGTATCAGCGAAGTTGTAGAGACGTGTTCGCCGGCTTTTGAACTGATAGAGGACCGCAACGCAGATTATTCGAATCTAGATACCTTTGACCTAGTAGCTGAAAACGCGTGGAATGCTGGTGTAGTAATCGGCATTGGCCCTAGCGACTGGCAGACCATTGACCTTGAAAATGGCTCAACAAAGTTAGAAGCAAACGGAGAACTTGTAGGAGAGGGTAAAACCGGCGATGCTTTGGGGCATCCGCTTGATGCTGTTGCGTGGCTAGCGAATCATTTGAATGAGCGAGGTACATACGTCAAGGCTGGACAGTTCGTGATGACTGGCAGCAGCGTCGTCACGTATTTTCCTAATGCCGGCGACCATTTGGTTTTCTTTGTTGATGAATGCGAGCCATTAGCTGTTGAGTGCATTTAGAGACTCTGCAGATGGCCGGGCTTTCAGGATTACGGGTTCTCGAACTCGACGGCGGCCTGGGCATTGCCCATGTTGTCAAACTGTTTGTAGGTCTTGGCTCTGATCAAAGTCGAGTTGAAAACTCTGATTGCAGCTTGAGACATAGGCCCTACATCTTAAACGGTTGGATCTGCATAGGTAAACATTAAAAATTGGCTTCGGTTCTGAAATGGTGCTGAATGTGCATTTCGTAATTTGTGAACCGGAGGCTGGCCTTGCGGGCGTGACGCAGCAAAGCTTAAAAATTGTGATCAGAGTCCGAGGGTAACTACTGAAGTGTTTTCTCAGAAGGAGGAACAAAAACAGATTAAGGTTGGCCCATGAGTGACAACCAATTTAATGCATCGCTTGATTTGCCAGATCTTGAAACTTGGGAGTTGCAGGGCAAAGAAGTGTTGATAACTGGCGGCGCGTCAGGGATTGGAGCTGCTACTGCACGCTTAGCTGCTCAAGATGGTGCTCACGTAATCGTGTGTGACGTTGCATCAAAGGAAGGGGAAGCGTTAGCAAAAGAGATTGACGGGACCTTCCTTAAACTTGATGTGACTTCTTCGAGCGAATGGGCTGAAGTTGTCAATCAAATAGAAAAACTTGATCTAGCGATTTTAAATGCAGGAGTCGAGTTTCGTGACCCCGCAGCCTTTTCGCGTACAGCGGATGATCCAGGCGAGTGGAATTTGGAGCACTACCACCGAGCTACCAATGTGAATATAGACGGAGTCGCGTTAGGTATGCATGCGCTAGTGCCGCTGCTAGATCGACTAGGAGGCGGAGCAATAACAGTAACAGCAAGCATCGCTGGGCTTATCCCTTGGACGCCTGATCCGATTTACAGCATGACTAAATGGGCTGTTGTGGGCCTGGTAAGAGCTTCAGCTGGATCATTGCGTAGAAAGAACATAACTATCAATGCAGTCTGCCCTGGTGGTGTCGCGACTCCGATGACTCGGGTTTTCGATGGAACCGTGCCTCCTGGAATGGCTGACCCTGTGCACATAGCGAAAGCACATTTAGGAATTGCGTTTTCAGGTAACTCTGGAAGAGTAATAAAAGCTGTCGCTGGTTATGCACACTCGCCTCACCAGTTCGCTGATGTCACAAACACATTCTAGCTATAGCCATATCTAGCTAATAATGTTGCCCTACTTTCAGGTCGCACAACAAAAAATTATGGCTGCTGAGAAGGCAAATAATTCCTAATAGTACGTTGCTTCTACCAGGCTTTAGTTAATAGCCGAGTTCTTGAGCAGCTCTTTCAAGAGCAACTGTTATGGACCATTCGGTTCTTGCTAGACGAAGGTCTGTGTTTTTTGATTGAGCGTAGAGACCAGCAGCGCTCATCCAAAACGCTGCCGAGCGCATCGCGTACAAAAGTTGGAAATAGCGACACTTTTCCTCATCAATCTCGATTCCTGTCTTAGCTTCGTACCTGCTAAAAAATAAATCTCTTGGGACGACGTTTGAAAGAAGATCAGTACCTTCACGGTTGAGCTCTGTGAGCATATAAGCCACGTCATACATGGGATCGCCAATAACTTGGAGCTCCCAATCAAGCACTGCAGATACCCTGTCAGATTCTATTAGAACATTTCCTGTGCGGTAGGCGCCATGAACTAAGGTCAGCCGTTCAGTTTCTGGAGCGTTACTTATTAGCCAACCTATAAGATCAGCCAGAATGGGGTGGCCGGGATGATCGGAAGCAACAATCAGACCCTGCCATTTAGCCACCTCCGCCAAAGCAAAATCTTTACCCATTTCAGGGACTCCAAGAAAAGCAAGTCCACATGATCTCCAATCAACTTTATGGATGGAGCAAAGAGCGTCTACGAAGCTTTTAGGCAGTACCTCTCGCTTAGCGGCGTCGTTGTAGAATTTTCTGCCATCTTTGCGCCATGGACTTGGGCATTCTCCAGGGACTTTTTCCATGATGAGAGCAGGCGCTCCGAGAGCTTCAGGTTCGAGTTCAAGCCAATAAGCTTTTGGCGATTGTACGTCAGTTTGCTCAAGGCATTTCAATACTTTGAATTGCTCTTCTAGGTTAGAAGTTTCTCTTAGCAGGGCATTCCCCGGGTCCCGCCTTAGACAGAGGCCTAAGCATCGTTCTTTCCCCTCATTGTCTTGCCAATTGGCATCGAAAAGCCATGTTTCGTGTGACCAACCAACAGCAATTCTCGTAAGGTCTGAGATAGCTATCTTGGTGCTGGCGTCGAGCCGCTTGGTTAGATAGTTGCTTATAATTATTTTGAGATCATCAGCCGATACCTCTGCGTTGGGCTTTTTGCTCATGTTGCAATATCCATTCGCCTGTCAATATCTGCCCGAAGAACCGTACGAATTAACCCCAGGGCGGCTGAAGCTTCTGGGATGTTGACACCCCATTCGTGAAGTGCTGTGAGGAGTGCTGACAGAGGCATAATTCGGTCTTGTTGCAAAAAATTGGTTAAGCGATCTTGAACTGGTGGGGGAGCGTCGTTTAGGAGCGTTTGAAGCTGAAGTTTCAGCTCCGCAACGTCAGCTTGCTCAGCCAAAGTATGTGCCGTTTCCAGTTCGAGCTGTTTACTTAACTTGCTCAGAATAACTGAAGCCATGAAAGCCTGAGTCCTGGTGTATTCGTCTGAAACAGCTGGGCCAATATCGTTACGTATCGTGTCCGCTAGGCGTTGCAAGATATCGCTAGATGACAGAGTCATTACTTAATGCTCCAATCTTTGTTTCTGTTGGCTACAGACCATTGATGCACGGGCCACATATCTTGATCTTCACCCCACCAGACTTTTCCCGAATCTCTATTTTGAAGCTCCCACCTGATGCTGCTGTTCACGTCGATGAAAGTGTGGCGGTTAATAGTTATCCGGTTTGTTGATTTACCAACAGCCTCAAAAGATTCCCCATTCTCATCGACTGCTTCTATGCGGATTTCGTCAACCCAGCCATGAGTCGGATCACGCACTACTTCACGTTGCCCCTCTACGAAACTGACTTGCGTTTCTTCTCGCTGGACAAACCCATACGCGATTCGATCGGTCCCGTTTCTTGTGTTACTGACAGCCAAGAAACCTGCGCCGTCTTGCCCTGCGCCAGTAACGTACCCAGCTTGCCTTGGACGATTTTCTGGCCTTCGGCCCCAGGTCCGATCGCGCATTGACCAACAATCGATTTTGATTTTCTTACCCAGGAGTTCTATATGGCCAGTCATGTTGCCAATCTGATCAAAGTGAGCAGCTTCTCCAAAAGTAGATGCAGCAGTGCCTAATGGCCGAGGTCTCTGACGAGCAGCAAAATTAAGATCAACAGTTAATTTGCCGGGATCATCATAACCAAGCGAGTAAACCATTCCCGGATCCAGGACTCCGATTGTCACTCCGGTAGGCAGAACAAGGTTAGGGAGGTCTAACTCTTTTGGTATCGCTAGCGCACTGAAATTTTGTGAATAGAGAACTTCCCAAGGAAGGTGAGCTGTACCGTCCCAAACCCACGCCCCGCCTGCGACTGTTCCAATATTTGGTCGGAGCATCGTATAGAGCCATCCACCTATGTTGCGGTCCACGTTATGAAATGAGAACCACGAAGTTTCTGTGAACCACCAGTCTTCGACGCCGACTCCGTGATTAAAGGCATCATCTTCAGGTTTGAATTCCAGAGCATTATTTGGAGTTGCCATACTGGTTGTGACTCTAGGCGAAGCGAGTCAGGATGCAATGAGTTAGTTTGTTGCCATGATTCCAGGTCGTCGCGTTGTCTCAGATTTAGCTTCAGCGAAGTATTACCAAAACGGTTGGTGGCGCGAAGAGACACTGCTAGACGATTTTTTAGCGAAAGCTGCGGAGGATCCGGACAGACCAGCTTTAGTTAGCTACGCAGCTGGACAAGACAAGCCAACCCGACATACATATGGGGAGCTTGAACTGCTTAGCAGGCGATGCGCTGCGGCTTTAATTGACCTGGGTGTCAAGAAAGATGACGCTGTCTCGGTTCAGTTACCGAACACTTGGGAATTTCCGGCGCTGACGTACGGAATAATGCGGGCAGGGGCAATCGCTAGTCCGTTAGTACCAATTTTTAGGTCACGCGAAATTGAATTTATCTTGCGGCGAACCAAGAGCAGAATCCTGGTGGTTCCAAATGTTTATCGTGGGTTTGACTATGCAGCGATGGCTCTTAAGCTTCGAGAGTCAGTTCCAACGCTTGAACATGTCGTTGTCTTAGGATCTGATCGCGTAGATTCCATTAGTTTCGACAAGCATTTCGTGACACGACGTTGGGAAGAAGATCCGGATCTGTCAACAGAACTGTCCCAACGTTTGCCAGCCTCCGATGACCTAATAGAAATCCAATTCACATCAGGTACGACAGGCGAGCCAAAGGGCGTTTTGCATTCGTACAACACAGTTTTTTCTGGAGCGCAGGCTATAGATAAAATATATGGACTTTGTTCCGATGATGTTTGTTTCATGGCATCGACACTGGCACACCAAACAGGGTTTTGTTATGGCATGCTCAAGCCTCTGGCAATGGGTATGAAAGTCGTCTATCAGGATGTTTGGGACGCTAACCAGATGCTCGATGCCGTTGAGACCGAGAAAATTGTTTGGACTCTTTCAGCTACGGCATTCGCAATGGACATGGTGGCGGCGCAACGGCGTCGCACTCGAGACCTTTCGTCTTTCAAATTTTTCATCTGCGGTGGTGCAGCCATTCCTCCCAAAGTCGTCGAAGAGGCAGCAGAATTTTTGGGAGCGCAGCTAATAGCTCTATGGGGTATGACTGAAAATATGGTTGTAACCAGTACCCGACCAGGAGACTCAGTCGACTTGGTTTCTAATTCAGATGGCACGCCAGTCGAGTGGATGGAAATTCGGTTAATGAGCGACGATGGAGAAGTTGATGTAGTCGGAGAGGCAGGCAACCTTCAGACTCGGGGCGCTAGTCAAGCTTTAGGATATTTCCATCGTGAAGATCTTTATGCGGCAGCGACTCCAGAAGAAGATTGGTTCGATACGGGAGATATAGCCCGACTTCGTTCTGACGGAGGCATCAGAATAGTTGGGCGAACGAAAGATATCGTGATCCGTGGCGGCGAGAATATTCCAGTCGCTGAGATTGAGAGCCTAATCTTGCGACATCCAGAGGTTGATGAGGTCGCGATTGTTGGTCTCCCTGATGAGCGTCTTGGTGAACGTGCGTGTGCCGTTGTGTGTTCATCGACTACAACTTTAACTTTGTCGCAAATAAGCGAATTTCTTGAAGGTTTAGGAACAGCTAAGCAGTTTTGGCCAGAAGAGTTAGTGTTGATGACTGAGATGCCGAGAACTCCCTCGGGCAAAATTCAAAAATTCAGATTGAGGGAAGAGCTGAGTGCATGAATGTTAGTCAAGAGAGTATCTTGGTGAAAGTAGAAGAGACACCAGATGGTGAAGGCGCCTCGGTGTTGATGTGTAACGCCCTCATGAATCGAGAGTAAAGAATGTCAATCAGAATCGATCCTAAAACAGGTTTGAAGAGCTTCAACACTCGAGCAGCGAAAGCTAGCAGCAAGATAGCTGGTCAAGGCTACTCAGTTAACGAGAATCTGAGTCTTAAAACGCTTCCACCTGAGCCTGTTGGCGCTGTTTTTGATGCTGAGGAGCAAGCTAAGTATCGTGAGTTTAAAGAAGCCCGGCGTGGCGCAGCTGACTACATGGCTATGGAGGGCGATTTCAGTAAGTATTTAGAAGACGTCTATTCGGAACCACCAGTTGAACGAGAAACGCTGTCTGATGAGTGCGAAATTCTAGTAATCGGCGCTGGTTTCGCTGGTCTGTTGCTTTGGCATAAGCTCCGTGAAGCTGGATTCGAAGATGTTCGTTTTTGTGAAAAAGGTGGTGACGTAGGGGGTACGTGGTACTGGAACCGTTACCCCGGAATTGCTTGTGACGTAGAGTCCTACAGCTACCTGCCGCTGCTGGAGGAAATGAATTACTTCCCGACGATGAAGTTCGCTTCAGGGTTCGAGATTCTCGAATACTGCCAGAAAATGGCTGAAACGTTCGGCTTCTATGATCGGGCGTTATTCCATACAACTGTTGAGTCCACTGAATGGGATGAGGGCACAGAGCGGTGGACCGTGAAAACAGATCGAGGTGACGCTATGCGCGCCCGTTATGTCATTTTGGCGAACGGTATCTTAACTAGCCCTAAACTCGCTCGGATCAAAGGTATGGAAACTTTTGCTGGAGATTCATTTCACACATCTCGTTGGAACTACCATGTGGATCTAAAAGGGAAAAGAGTTGGCATCATCGGGACCGGAGCAACTGCTGTGCAGGCAATTCCGGAGTTAGCGAAAACTGTTGGGAGCCTTTGCGTGTTTCAACGAACTCCCTCCTCGATAGATGTTAGAGATCAGCGAGCTACTACTGAAGAAGAAATGACTGAATGGGCCACCGAACCCGGCTGGGCTAAAGCCAGGCGAGCGAGGTTTGCTCGAATTTCGGCAGGTCGAACAGCGATTAAAGCCAATGATGACTATCTAGCAGGCAAAGTAGCTGATTTCAAAGAACGAAAAAGTCATTCTGAGCGGTTGAGTCAAGAAGAATTGATCCAGAGGCAACTCGACTCCAACTTCCGGATTATGGAGCAGATTCGAGCCAGAGTCGATGCCATAGTAGAAGATCCAAAAACAGCGGAAGCTCTAAAGCCTTATTATCCTTATGGCTGTAAACGCCCGACATTTCATGATGAGTACCTTCCTACCTTTAATCTGCCTCATGTGACGCTAGTTGATACAGCTCCTTTAGGAGTTAGCGAAATCAATGAGCGTGGCGTAGTGCACGACGGAGTCGAGTACCCCTTGGACGTGTTGATCTACGCCACAGGCTTTCAGTGGATGGCAACATCAACGTTCAACATGATCAAAGGACGCGAAGGAGTAACCCTGAGCGATAAATGGAAATCTAAAGGAACAAAAACATTCTTAGGGCTGCATAGCAAAGGATTTCCTAATCTGTTCATTGTCTCAGGCCCACAAGGTGGCGGCGGGAGTTTCAACTTCACTGATGCAATAGAGCAGCATGGTGACTACATCATCTGGATGCTCACATCCATGCGAGACAAAGCAATCCAAGTCGTTGATGTGACGGAAGAATCAGAAGATACATATGCCGAGCATTGCCGAGTGTCAGATATCGGAACTGCTCCATTGAGGGACTGCATTTCGTATTACAACGGGCATGGTGACGCTGAGCCTGGCAGTTTGGCCTACTACGGCGGTGGGAATTGGCATAAGTACCGCATAGCCGCTCAAGACTCACTGAAACCTTACGTATTTCAATAAACAAATCAGAGCTAATTAAAGGGTTTCGCCTCTGTTCATTCTAGAGAGCTGTCACCAGACAAATAGTTAAGTTTGCGCTGCGACTGGCTAATTCGCTTTACGTACGTCCATCATTACGTTTTCTATAAAAAGATCAAGAGTTTGCTGCGCTTGGAAGCCTGATATGTCGCCCCATGATGGGCAGATAGTTACATATCCACCTGGAATGTTTTCTGAGATATGAACAAAGTGCTCTTTGACTTTTTGAGGAGACCCGAAGACCAAAGAGTCGGTAGCTACTGCTTGATCAAAATCTCCCAAAAAGCTAGGTACATGAGGAGGCCAAAGATCGTAACGTCGGAAAAGTTTTGTGAGGTTGGCATCAAACGTTGCCCAACCAGAACGGGCGATATGTTCTGCTTCTTTGTCAGTCGGAGCGATGACCACCCTTCGCAAAAGAGACAATATCGGTTGTTGTGTAGGACAAAGCCCAGGCTCTACAAGTTGCTGATGTTCACCAATTTTTTTTAGCACAACCGATACTGGCCCTGGAACAATTGTGCTTACTCCAAGTTTGGCTGCGGTTGAAAGGGTCCCGGGACGCCATAGCGGAGGGTGAGGTGTTTGATAGGGGCTTAGCTCAAGAGGGGCATTCAAGTACGTCCAAAATTTTCCTTCAAAGCTGAATAACGTTCCGAGTCCTTCTGTTCCTACTTGGTGCATTGCTTTCAAAATAATTTGAAGTGATTCTTCCGTTCTTGCTTCAACTTCGTTCCGATCGATATTCCACAAAAGATGCTCTGGGGGACTCACTCCTTTACCAAACCCAAATTCGATTCGGCCTGCAGATAGTTGGTCCAACATGCACAGTTCTTCAAACAGGCGCATCGGTTCGTAGAAGGGAAGGAGGTGGACGAGTGAAACTAACTTGATGCGTGAAGTGATTTGAGTGAGTGCAGCCAGGAAGACTCCTACGCTAGGAGCTGCATCAAGAGGCACATGGTGATGCTCTGATTTGAAATAATGCTCGAACCCTGCTGAATCGGCTTTAACGGCCAGGGCAATGTGGTCGCGATAAATATCGGCGATTGAGCCCGAACCAGGGTGCTCTACCTGGTCAAATAGTCCAAAACGCAGCGGCGGGTTCAAAGTCATCTAGCTCGATATGAAGGTTTGCGGCCGAAATACAGTTGCTGAGTTTCATGGTTCCGAGGGCGCCTCAGAGGAGTCTGAGCTGGCCGGTTTGGAAGGGTTGTTATCATTGATTTAAGACTAACCGACTTTAAAATTAGCGGATACAGAAATTAGTCAGATGTGTCCGTTATCCAGAATTTAATTTGATATAACTTCAAAGCGTTTGTTCAACGACTGGTCCAGATGAGACAGTGTCCTTGGGGCGATAGAGAAAACTGATTAAACGCAGAGGGGGTACAAGTGTTGAAGCGTTATCGAGTTCTAGATCTGACAGACGACCGTGGGCACCTATGTGGGATGATTTTGGCGCAAATGGGTGCCGAAGTTATAGCTGTCGAACCACCAGGAGGTAATCGATCTCGTACTCATGGCCCCTTTAATTTAGATGGGCCGAATGAAGAACAGTCATTGACGCACGCTGCGTATAATCGTGGTAAAAAGTCGATCATTATTGACCTAGCGACTGATGCGGGAAGAGAAGCGTTAGAGGCCTTAGCCGCCGGTGCTGATGCGTTAGTTGAAAGCGGAGCTCAAGAAATTGATATTGATGGGTTGTGCAAACGACATCCACATTTAGTAACCGCTTCTATTTCACCGTTCGGATCTACTGGTCCGAAAGCTGGTTGGGTTGGAACTGATATAACGAATACTGCTGCTTCGGGAACCATGGGTCTAACGGGAGATCGAGATCGTGCGCCTGTTCGGCTGTCGTTGCCCCAAACATGGCATTTTGCGGCAGGAGATGCTCTATGTGCGGTCCTTCTCGGTCTCAGAGAGCGAGATCGCTCAGGTCTCGGCCAGCACGCTGACATCTCAGCTCAGCAAAGTTATTTGAGCGCTACACAATTTCAAACGCTTTACCCATTTGTTGATGCCCCTTCGACGAAACGGCTATCGGGAGGCATGGAATTAGGCCCAGTAACACTGCGGCTCGTCTACAAAGCCAAAGACGGTTTTGTGAATCTCGTCTTTTTGGTAGGCCCTACGGTAGGTCCTTACACGATTAGACTTTTTAAATGGGTTGAAGAAGAGGGTATGTGCCCTGAGGAATTGTGTGATGTCGACTGGGTTGGTTTTGGGGCTCAGCTGACTTCCGATCCTAAAGCACCAGAACTCCTTAATCGTGGAGGAGAGGTGCTTCAAGACTTCATCGCTACAAAAACGAAAGCCGAGTTGCTGGCTGGGTCGTTGAGTCGAAATTTAATTCTCGTTCCGGTGATGGAGACCGATGAGTTACTTGATTTAGATCATTTTGTTGACCGTGATTACTGGAGCGATATCGAAGGTTTAAAATATCCGGGCCCCGTATCGCGCCCAATGCGAACTCCAATGATTACCGATGTAGGCCCCCCAAAATTAAATGAGCATGCTGCCGAAATTTTGAAGTCAGCTGAGAATCGAGTTCCGGCTATTTCTGCTAACGCATCCAAAAGTTGGTCCGGAGCGCCGCTGCAGGGTGTCAAAGTACTTGATCTGACATGGGCAATAGCTGGCCCCTACACAGCGCGAATGATGGCCGATTTCGGTGCGGAAGTTATCCGAATTGAGTCTGAAGCGAAGCCATGCATTATGCGCGGCGCTGGGCCATTCATGAATGGTGAGCCGGGAGCCGAAAATTCTTTGAGCTACCACAGCGTCAACGCTTCAAAGATGTCTTTAGCTATTGACCTTAGACGGCCAGAATCTAGAGAAATTATGGAGGGGCTCGTCAAGTGGGCTGATGTTCTAATCGAGTCCTACTCAGTCGGAGTTATAGATCGCATAGGACTTGGTTACGACAATCTAAAAAAAATCAATGACAAATTGATTATGGTTTCTACATCTTTAATGGGCCAGACCGGAGCGTTACGAAATATTTCTGGTTTCGGAAATATTGGCGCATCGGTCGCAGGGTTCTACCCATTTGGCGGTTGGCCGGATCGAGCGCCTTGTGGACCATTTGCTGCTTATTCTGACTTTATTTCTCCTCGTTTTACTGTAGCGACAATCCTTGGAGCACTCGATCATCGAGACCATACCGGCGAAGGTCAGTACATTGACTACTCGCAGATGGAAGGAGCTGTCCATTTACTATCGCCTGGGTTCTTAGACCAACAAGTCAACGGTGTTCGAGGAACCCGAATTGGAAATCGTGACGCGAACATGGCGCCACATGGCGCCTATTCAGTCGCAGGAGAAGATAAGTGGTTAGCGCTTGCATGCGAGAATGATAAACAATGGCGGGCATTAGTTGAGCTCTTGGGCCGTAATGACTTAGCGGATCTAAGTTTGTCCGAACGCATGGATAGACATGATGAAATTGATTCTGTAATCGGTGATTGGGCGGGCCGACTAGCTGGTGAAAAGGCTGAACTCGAGCTTCAAAAAGTAGGTATTCCTGCTCACCGTATTTTGTACGCACCTGATGTTGTAAACGACGTGCAGATGAAGCATCGAGGGGCATTCGCTCAAGTTGCCCACGAAAAATGGGAACAAACATGGATTGAGGAGAACCCCATACATTTGTCCAGGACCCCAGGTTCGGCTAAGTGGGCAGCACCAACTTATGGTGAACACTTATTCCCAATTCTCACCGAAATTTTAGGCCATACTGAGGATGAAGCAGCTGAGCTAATCGCTACTGGCATGTTTATCTAGCAACAGCAAATACTATAAAAATATTAATAAATATGAACTATCACTTACCTTCTGGCATGCCGGATAAGAAAGGGTAGCAATGGAATTCTGGGCGCCGCTTCCGAAAGGAACAGCAACGGAAATAGTTAGCAATGCCAAACGTTTAGAGGCAAAAGGCTATACCGGAGCGATAGTTAACCAGGTTTATGGACCTCCTTGGGCAGCGCTGGCAGTCGCAGCGGCAAACACGAATTTGCGAATAGAATCAGGCATCGCAATGGGTTTCGTAAGATCCCCTTTCGAGACAGCGTGTGCCGCAATTGAATTAGATGAACTCAGCGAAGGCCGCTTTGTTTTAGGACTCGGGACTGCTCCTCAGATATGGAACGAAAAATTTTATGGCGAAAGATTCAGTCCGCCGATAGGGCGTATGCGTGAACTGATTCAAATCGTGCGACAGGTTAATGAAGCAGCCATAACCCAATCGACGACAATCGCTCCATTTGATGGTGAACACTATTCGTTGTCTTTCGAATCGCTTGTTCCCACATTTAGTCCCAAGACAACACGAATTCCAGTATGGGTTGCCGCTTTGAGAGAACGTTTATGCGAGCTTGCTGGCGAAACAGCAGATGGATTGATAGGTCATCCTATTTGGTCTCGAGAGTGGACTTTTGACTACGCACTAAAGGCGCTCTCGAAAGGAGCGAAACTGGCTAACAGAGAAATATCAGATATCCACGTGCAGCTCTGGCTTACAGCGTCAATAGACACAAATCGGCGACAGGCGGCGTTGAGAGCTCGAGGAAATGTCGCCTTCTATGCAGGAATCCCCAGTTACCATTCATATTTTGATGATCATGGATTTGGTGATATAGCAAAATCTCTCGTGGAAGCTAGACGCGAGAAGCCGGTCCAAGATTGCGTAGATTTGGTGCCTGTAGAGATGGCAGAAACGTTCGCACTGTGTGGCACAGTAGATGACGTTGGGCAAGCTTTAGAAGAGCTGGGTTCAAAGGCAGATTCCATGTGCGTCAAGCCTCCGACTTGGGCAGTCGATCCAAACGACATGACTGTGCAACGCCAACTAATAGATGAACTTTTGTTTGCAAATTGATGCTGTCAGGTTACTTATGCAGCCAGCACGAGTAGTAAAGATTCTTTGCTGATTACTTCTCTTTTGAAATGACCGTCACCGGCTCTCAATACAAGTTTCACTTCGTTGATGGACCAATCTTGGTAAATCGCATGAATAGCTAAAACTTCGTCAAAGCTTCGGACTAGATGCTGTCCAACCTGCAAATTTGTTGCACGAACAGGAGCCAAGTTCTGCTGGTCTACTAAAAGTTGAGTCATGGCCGAGTCTCGATATGGAAGAAATTGTTTGATCGTGTATCAAGAAATTTTTTGGCGAGAACAGTTATTTTTTTCATTTTTTCTCCTCATGAAAGTAGTTATTAATCTAAGGAGTGAGGTGTTCCTCAGGTCGCAAACGTGACCGATGACCACTTTGCAATCAAGGGAAAGCACCTCTAATCGAGGAAATGAACGCTTCTAGGACCTAGCAATCTATTAGCAGCGAGAAAAAGCTGCATATGATTCTTAACCCGGAATCAGATCTGTTGCCCTTTTAAGATGAAACAGAACCCAACTTGTCATACCATTGAAGCTCTAGCCCTCAGCGATTGAATTATGAACGAACCAATAGACAAGCCAACATCTTCAAACGAGCACACTTCCAGTATTTCCCGTCTGTGTGCTTGTGAAACATGTGTTGCGGCGCGTAGTGACCAACCTCAGCCGAGCCAACAATCCAGTGACGATAAACCGGATCGAAAAGGTAAAGGGCGATCTTTGGCAGCGACTGTCGCAGTTGTCGCCTTGGTCGCAGTTATCGTTGGAGCCTTCCTGCTGTGGCCAGAATCTAACTCTTCGATTATTGAAAATGAATCCGAGGTAGCTCAGACAATTGCCCTAGATGATATTGACCCCAAAGCAGCGGCAGCGTTAGAAATTTTTGTAAGTTATCTTCAAAATTCAAATGATGGATCTGGTGGGGGGACTGTCACTATTGAAGCAGCGGCAGCGTTAGAAGTTTTTGTAAGTTATCTTCAAAATTCAAATGATGGATCTGGTGAGGGAACTAGCACAGCTAAAGCAGCGTTAGCTGCTTTTGTCGAGCGAGGTGCAGTTGACGAAACGGTCTCTGAAACCGAGGATGAGCCAGTTCTGACTGGCACAGAGGTAGAAGTAGACGCAGAATCAGCTGATAGTTGTGCGTTGGCTGCGCCGTTGAGTTCTCGTTTGATTACTCCTGAGGGCGCTACTTCTCTGATTGAGGCTGATCCGGTTGAAGAAGTTGCGTTGGCTGCGCCGTTGAGTTCTCGTTTGATTACTCCTGAG